>SMVB01380995.1_pt1 | contig 23154 bp, 22 predicted proteins | sample 2456461 | NCBI WGS metagenome assembly SMVB01 (sample SAMN11095934, study PRJNA526329) | marine sediment metagenome | biome: Marine sediment; feature: Surficial sediment; material: Deep marine sediment; isolation source: Hadal surficial sediment | place: Pacific Ocean | collected 2014-05 | depth...
CAAACCGATGGAAGGTTCATCTAGAACATACATTACACCGGTCAGCCCCGAGCCAATCTGACTAGCTAGTCGAATTCGCTGTGATTCTCCACAGGATAAAGTATCAGAGGATCGATCCAACGACAAATAATCTAGTCCGACGTTGTTGAGAAACTGTAGACGACTAGAAATTTCCTTTATGATCCTTTCAGCGATAGCGTGCTTGTGTCCTGTCAGTTTCATTTTCTCGAAGAAAATTCTGGCTTGCTTCAGGGGCAACGCGTTTACTTCGTAAATAGCCATCCCTCCTACCTTCACGTGACGTGCTTCTCGGCAAAGGCGAGCACCTCCACATTTAGGACAAATCTGAGAGTTGAGGTATTTTGCTAATTCTTCGCGAACCGTTAATGAATTAGTTTCCTTATAACGACGCTTCAGGCTAGGAATAATACCTTCAAAAGAATGTTCCTTCCGGTTCTTGGAACCACCTTCATTCAAATAAGAAAACAAAATTTTCTCTTTGCCAGATCCGCTCAGAATGATGTCTTGAATACTCGAAGAAAGTTGTTCAAATGGTACTTCCAAATTAAAATTGTAGTGCTTAGCAAGGCCCTCCAATATCTGAAAATAGAACTGATTACGCCGATCCCAACCCTTAATTGCGCCAGATGCCAACGACAAATACGGGAAAGCAACAATGCGTTTAGGATCAAAGAATGTGATTTGTCCGAGACCATCGCACTCGGGGCAGGCACCCATTGGGCTGTTGAAAGAGAATAATCGTGGCTCCAATTCCGGTAGAGAATAGCTGCACACTGGACAGCTAAACTTTGCAGAAAAAAGATGTTCGTAACCAGAATCCATTTCTACTGCTAGCGCACGTCCGTCAGCATGGCGTAGCGCTGTTTCGAATGACTCCGCTAGCCGCTGCTTGCAATCAAGCGAAATCTTTAGCCTATCCACTACGATTTCTACAGTATGTTTTTTAGTCTTTTGCAATTTTGGTAGTTCATCTATTTCATAAATCTTTCCGTCTACCCGAAAACGCACAAAGCCCTGTGCACATAACTCGTCGAACAAGTCTACCTGTTCTCCCTTTCGCCCTACTACCAGTGGCGAAAGAATCATCAATCGAGTATCTAGTGGAAGTTGTAGCACATAATCCACCATTTGTGAGACGCTTTGAGCTGTCAGTGTGATCTGATGATCTGGACATAGTGGGTCTCCCACGCGTGCAAACAACAAACGCATGTAATCATGAATTTCTGTGACGGTACCAACTGTAGAGCGCGGATTATGCGAGGTTGCTTTCTGTTCTATGGCAATTGCAGGAGAAAGCCCCTCGATCAAGTCTACGTCCGGCTTTTCCATTAATTGTAGGAATTGCCGCGCATACGCTGAGAGTGATTCCACATAACGCCGATGACCTTCCGCATAAAGTGTATCAAACGCGAGCGAAGATTTGCCTGATCCTGATAGGCCGGTAATCACGATCAGCTTGTTGCGTGGCAGATCGATGCTGATATTTTTTAGATTGTGGGTGCGTGCACCACGAATTTTGATGAACTCCATCGGCTACCTAAGTTCTGGTCAACCTGCTAATATACTCAAATTCCTAGAGTTTTCCTAATCTGTTTTCCTAATCTGATTGATGTCCGTCTCATCATCCTATGAAAAGATGTCCCCGATTGAACTGCGCGCCACTGCTGGCTTAGCAAGTATCTATGGATTGCGTATGTTTGGAATGTTCATCATTCTTCCAGTATTTGCGTTTTATGCAGAAAATTTGCCCGGTGGTAACAACTACACGCTTGTCGGTGTTGCTCTCGGCGCTTACGGACTCACCCAGGCAATATTACAAATTCCTTTTGGCTGGCTGTCTGACCGTATCGGGCGTAAGCCGGTTATCTATATTGGTTTGATTCTATTTGCCACGGGGAGTTTCATTGCCGCTTCTGCCGATGATATTTACTGGGTAATCTTTGGCCGTATTGTCCAGGGTTCGGGAGCAATTTCTGCTGCAGTAATGGCACTCACTGCTGACCTTACCCGTGAAGAACATCGCACCAAGGCAATGGCCGCGATTGGCATGACTATCGGTACTGTCTTTGCACTCTCGCTGATCATTGCTCCTGGGTTAAACCGTCTAATAGGTGTGCCAGGAATTTTCGCCATGACTGGAATACTTGCATTACTGGCTATGACAGTAGTTTACAAGATCATTCCCAATCCACTAGTTTGCCGCTTCCATTCAGACACTGAAACATCTGCTGAGCGCTTCCAAAATGTGTTGCATAACCCCGAATTGTTGCGCTTGAATTTTGGTGTGTTTACGCTCCATGCGACACTTATGGCGTTATGGCTTGTAGTACCGCTATCACTACGCGATGCTGGGTTAGTAGAAGATTATCACTGGCAGATATATTTACCAGTATTGCTCATTTCCATGGTGCTCATTGTTCCAGCTATCATCTACGCAGAAAAAAAGGTCAAACTTAAACCGGTATTTATAGCAGCTGTGTCTGCACTATTGGCAAGTCAGGTGTTATTGGCGCTTATGCTCGACTCTATATGGGGCATGGCGACAGCATTGCTGGTATTCTTTACTGCATTCAATCTTCTGGAAGCCAGTCTACCATCGCTTATCTCAAAGATTGCACCGGTAGGTGCAAAAGGCACTGCCATTGGCGTATACAGTAGCATCCAGTTTCTCGGTGCCTTTATCGGAGCAACTATGGGAGGCTACCTATATGGGCATTATGGCGGCCAGGCGTTGTTTGCATTTTGTGGCGTTCTACTGGCATTATGGTTGGTTCTTACTATCACCATGAAAGAGCCTGCTGCTGTACGCACAAAAATATACCATGTGCAGGAAATGGAAACGGGGAAAGCCAATGGGTTATCGCGTAAGTTGGCATCTCTGCCAGGCGTACATGAGGCCTTGGTACTGACAAGCGAAGGAGTCGCATACCTAAAAGTGGATATGAAGGGTTTTGATGAAACACAAGTTGTTCAATTACTAGGGGGAAAAGTATAAATGGCATCAATAAACAAAGTCATACTCATCGGCAACCTCGGTAAAGACCCCGAGACTCGTTACATGCCTAATGGCGACGCAGTGACCAACATCACATTAGCAACGACAGAAACCTGGAAAGATAAAACGGGTGAGAAGCAAGAAAAAACTGAATGGCATCGCATCACGTTTTATAGAAAACTTGCTGAGATTGCTGGGCAATACTTGAAGAAAGGTCGCTCGGTGTATATTGAGGGGAGGTTGGAGACCCGTAAGTGGACAGATAAGGCAGGCGCTGACCGATACACGACCGAGATAATCGCAAATGACATGAAAATGCTCGGCAGCAAACCCGATAGTAGTTTTGAAGTAGAAAGCAAGGATGACAACACGCCGATACCTAAAGATGGACCTACCACCAAGAGCAGTAGCGGGTTTGGAGATATGGATGACGATATACCCTTTTAACGTCTCGATTAAAAATTATTAAACCTTACCCAGTTAACCACAGCAAACCGAAAAATCGCTGCAACACTTAATAAATATTGCAGCTATGTGCGGTCATTCATTCTTTTCAAAATAAATAAACAGCATCTGGTTCTATACAACATTCAAGGATACGACAAGATATACTTCTTTATCCTTTAGCTTATTTTCCTAAGCGTCAGTATTGGCGGTCTTGTGAGCACACTACGAGTTCCCATAAACCCTGCCACCATCACACCTATAATCCCAGAAAATAGACCTATCAACCATATCCGTAAATTAAATGTGTAAGGTAGATTCAACGTATACTCTCCAATAACATAGCCCAACACACTCGCTCCCATTGCAGCGAATAGTCCAGCTAAACCGCCAATTATCGCAAATTCGACTGCCCAGGCGCTAATTAATTGTCTGCGCTTTGCGCCCAAAGTACGAAATATTGCGGCCTCGTAAATGCGTTCATCCTGGGTAGAGATGATCGCCGCATACAGCACTACTAGTCCTGCCAAAAGTGTAAATAGGAAAACAAATTCAACAGCCTTGGTCACTTGTTCTATTACTTTCTGCACCTGAGTGATAATGGCTGCTACGTCTATAACCAGAAAATTTGGGAAAGCTATGGCCAATTGATTCATCTTATACATCTGATGCTGTGGCAAATAAAAACTAGTAATGTAGCTTGTTGGGTATTGTTCCAGAACACCGGGTGGTGTTACTGCAAAAAAATTAACGCGGAATGAATCCCAATCTACTTTACGTAAGCTGGTCACTACGACAGAAAATGTGCTGCCGGCAACATCGTAAGTCAACGTATCGCCCAAGTGGACTCCTATTGTTTTTGCAACACCCACCTCCATCGACAATACCGCTTTCCCCATGTCTCCGCTTTGCCACCAATGACCTTTTATAATCTGGTTATCGCTACGCATTTTACTCGCCCATGACAGATTAAACTCTCGTTTTACGAGTCTTTTTGCCCGTGTATCAGAATAATCTTCCGGCGATACTATCCTGCCATTAATAGAAGTCAGTCGAGCCCGAACCATTGGGTATACAGTCGGTTGTGCGATGTTATTCTGACTAAAAAATACTTTCAGAGGTTGCAGTTGATCTTCCTGAATATTCACCAAGAAACGGTTGGGCGTGTCTGGCGGAAGGCTGGTACGCCAGTTTTGTAACAAATCTCCGCGAATCAATGTCAGCGTCAGTAGAGCCATCAATCCCAACCCTAGCGCTACGGCTTGCACCACACTAGTGGTAGCACGTCGCCAGATACTAGCGAGCCCATAGTTCCATGGTCCTCCTGTTTTACTACGTACATTTGACAAGACTTTTACCAGAAGGAAACCAAGCAACCCAAAAATTGCTATTGCGACAATGAACCCAGTCATAACAGAAATGCCTAGGCGCACATCACCAGCCTTCCACAAAAATAATACTGACAATACAGCCAATCCCAATGCATAGCCTGTCAGGCTATGGGTATTCGATACACCAATATCTCGGCGCAATACACGCAGTACAGGTACACTTCGTAAATTGAGCAACGGAGGCAAAGCAAAGCCTAGCAATAGCACTATGCCAACTAGTATTCCGTGAACAACGGGCAATAAACTGGGCCAAGGTAATTCGACCTCCACTATCATAGAAAGCCAATAAACCAGTGCCTCTTGAGCAACAAGCCCAAGTAAGCACCCTATCACGCTCGAAACCATTCCAAGTATGATGAAGTGATACAGGTATAGATATAGTATCTCTGTCTGTCTTGCACCCAGACAACGCATTACTGCGCAACCATCCAGATGGCGCAGAATGAAACGTCGGGTGGCGAGCGATATAGCTGCTGCTGCTAACACAACGCTTGCCATAGCGGCAAGACTTAGAAATTTTTCTGCACGCTCAAGTGCTGCTTTAATTTCAGGACGGGCATCGCGAATACCTTCTATTCTCTCTCCAAGTGCCAGGTGCGATTGTATCCAATTCCGGAGAGTTTTTACCGACGCAGCATCACCTCTAACCAGTAAGCGGTATGTAATGCGGCTACCTTTCTGTATCAAACCGGTTGCAGGTAGATCAATCGCATTGATCAATACAAGCGGTCCCAAATTGATAAAACCGATGGAATAATTCGGATCCTGAGTAATCAGTGAAGCCACGGTTAGATGCGCCGCACCAACTTCAATCGTGTCACCTTTATTTAGGATAAGACGGGTTGCGAGTTTCACGCCCACCCATACTGAACCGGGTGATGGAATTGCGTTAGCAACGCGATCTTTTGAGAATGGCAATGATCCGTCAATGTTATCTGTAATTCGCAACTCGCCACGCAATGGATAACCAGCGGTTACTGCCTTTATCCCGACCAGCATACTGTTATCTCCTTTAACTACCATACTGGGAAATTTAAGTACAGTAGAAGTAGTCAGCCCAAGCCGTATTGCTTCGTCAGCGTAATGCTGAGGCAGCGGACGGTCGGAAACAATAATTAGATCTGCACCAAGCAATTGGTCTCCCTGCCGAGAAAGCGCCAACTGCATCCGGTCAGTGAAAAATCCTACAGTAGTCATTCCGCCCACTGCGACTACCAGCGCAAATATCAACACATGTAGCTCACCCGCACGCAAATCGCGACGGAGCATACGAAATGAAAGCTTAACAAGATTCATGAGAACCTATTTCACCGTAAAAAATTTGATGGACGTACCCAATTAACTCTCGATTTTCCCTCCAACCAGCTGCACTTGCCGTGTACAACGACTAGAAATAGCTACGTCATGGGTTACCATAATCAATGTGGTACCTTGCTCTCGATTCAGCTCAAACATGAGATCTATAATTTGAGCGCCGGTGGTGGAATCTAAATTACCGGTAGGCTCGTCAGCTAGCAGTAGTTGTGGATGCGTAACATAAGCGCGTGCAATGGCAACACGCTGCTGTTCACCTCCTGAAAGTTGTTTGGGATAATGCTTAAGGCGTGCATCCAACCCTACTCGTCCAAGTAACTCTAGTGCTACAGCACGTGCATTGTTCGCGCCTGAGAGTTCTAGTGGTAGCATTACATTCTCAACTGCGGTCAATACTGGAAGCAACTGAAATGATTGGAATACAAAACCCAGCATACGTCCTCGTAATTCAGCTCGTTCGTCTTCGTCCAATAAGAAAATATCCTCACCATTAAGATATACCTTGCCGTTGGATGGTGTATCCAATCCTGCCAACAACCCCAATAATGTGGATTTTCCTGATCCAGAAACACCCACAATGGAGACAGCCTCACCAGCATTCACTTCCAAGTTAATATCATGCAGAATGGTAAGCTGAGTATCACTATTTCTGACATGCTTAGTCAGAGAAATTGCTTGTACAATAGGCCGTATAATGAAATTATCTGTCATGAAAAACTTTCTGATTGCGCTAAGTATTCTATTAAGTGCTGTCTCTGGTATCACTTACAGCAGTGTGAGCGTAGACACCCCACCTACGGTTTCAACTACCGTCATGATATATGGAGATAGCTTGTCAGCCGGCTATGGCTTACCACAGAAAGCTGGATGGGCAAATCTGCTAAAAAAAAGACTGCAAACGCAATCATCAGTTTACCAGGTGATCAACGTTAGTATCAGCGGTGAAACTACGCTAGGTGGTCGCAATCGTATCGAACAAACACTTAAGGCCCACCACCCTAACATTGTTATTGTCGAACTTGGAATTAATGACGGATTGCGTGGTCTTCCTATTAAATCCATCCACGATAACCTGGAAGCCATTGTAGAAGCTTGCCAACGGAACAAAGCAGCTATATTACTAGTAGGCATGCGCCTGCCTCCTAATTATGGTACAGCATACACACAAAAGTTTCGGGACATTTACCCACAAATAGCGAAACGTCACAAGCTCAAATTGGTGCCATTTCTGTTAGAAGGTTTCGGTGATAAACTTGAATACTTTCAGGCAGACAGAATGCACCCAAACGAAAGAGCACAAGGAAAAATTTTAAAAAATGTGTGGAAAGACTTGCATAAAATGCTTAAATCTAACCAAGGTATACGGAATTCTGTGATCAAATGAAAATAATTGCACATGAATGTTTCTAGGCTACTATGATACTTCGTTGCACCCTGCAGAACAGGCGTTTGTTAGTAATTTTCAGTGTAGAACTCCCAGAATGGAAACCCGCTGATCGATTTCCTGTATCATTTGTTGATAGGCTGGCGTACCAATACCGCCGAACCGCCGCTTGAACTCGCCCTCGGGCATAAACTCTGGCAAGTCTGACCAGGGCGGCATCAAATCAGAATCTCTTAATCCAGATGCTACACGCTGTTGAAGTTGTTGCGCTAAATCTATACTGGCAACTGCTTTTTCACCAAACCTAGTGCCTGCACGATCTGCAGCAATATCGTTGAATGAGAAACCGCTCCCTGTACGAGAATCCTCAATTTCTTTGTACAAACCAACCGCATCGGATAATGCCGTATCAGCATAAGCGGCGATCGTGGCCGAAATCATGAAATGCTTTGCGAAGTCATTACGACCACTAACTGTAACTGTCCTCCTAACGGGGCTGGGCCAAGTAGCCGCCTCTGGAATGAGCGATTTTAGAGATCTCTCCAGTGTATAAAATGTTACAACTAAAATTGCTGCACGGTTCTCAGCTAAAGCATTACCTGTTACTGAACGCTCAGCTGCAAGACCTAAGAATGGTGGTAGAATTTCAGCAAGCGACACCGCTGTTGTTACACCACGTCGACTATTTTCGATTAGCAGGGAATGATAGAAAAATAACTGCTCTCGCTCCTTCTCACTAACGATCGATGCACGCATCTCTTGATAAAACCCGCCCTTCCAGTGATAGGTAACATTCAATTCGCTTCGCGATATTCTAATCTTCTGAAGTGCATCTAGGCCAAGACGATACTCCGGGCTCTGTCGCAACCAGCGTATGAGTTGAGACATGAACATGTCTGTAAGAAAGTCCGGTAGCGCCAGTTTTCCAACGTGCACAGACCGAGGCTGAAGCATCCCCTCTGTTTCGATCAGAGTTGCCTCTAGATTCAGATAAGCACCTAGCGGATTCCCCGGTGTAGGGATACTCAGAAGAACATGAGCACTGTGGTTTGCAAGGGTGACCTGCGCACTCCCCTTCACAAAGCGGCTCACCAGATAATTGGCGGCAAGGTCAGCATCCTCGGATAGCACTTTAGCTACCGCAATCATACCTGGACGCACCCGGTAACGATGCACGTCAATAATTTGTTTCGCTCGCTTTATATGCTCGGGAGTAAGGATCACTCGGCGGCTGATGCGAGGCTTCTCTTCAAAAACTGTAAGCAAAATAGCAGACAGCGCAAGTACAGAAGCAAACAAGCAAACCGTTAGAAACAAGAAGAATTTATACATAACGATACTGAATTAATTCCAGATCACTGAAATGATCTTTGAAAATAAATGGGGTTTTCAGATAGATCGGACTTTCTTATTGCGAAATCATGATGTTTGAGCACGCTACTCCTATCAATAAATTGCCAGTGTTCATACAACACTTGAAAGATCGGAATCACAAAGATTGCTAATATTTAAGTCTCTACACTTCAAATTAAAAAGAATAAATTTCGCCTCGCGTGAAAATTTCATGTCATATCGATTGCTTAAGGACTATGCCTCTTTCAACCAGTTTATAATTGAAAGATATAATTTTCTGAACCAGATAGTATCACTGGTTCAATTAACCGTATGACGATCGGCATCCACTTTACTAGTACCAATATGGTCTATAGTATCTTCCCCATCCTCCCCGGAACAAAAAAGGATGACCATAAGATCCATAGTAAGGCCCATATCCATATCCATATCCACCATAGCCATAATAGTTATTCTGGTATTTCGGCCATAGGTGAGTAGCTGTAGATAATATCAACGGAATTCGAATAATTCTTTTTCCTACCGTACGTTCAATCTCCCCATTTAGTGTTCCCACAACAGTAATTTTCCTGTCTTTAGCATAAATTACAGGATCGAGAAATTGAGTACTTTTAATGACAAAACGTCCCCCGTGTAGTTCATCTAGCTGAGGGCGCCCTGAATAATTGAGAGGATAGAACAGTGCTTGGACTAAGCTAAAATTTTCTTCGTTTTCAACATCAATAATCACTCCACCCCAGCGCACAGGAACATCCTTGTAACTATCTATGTTTTGACTTGCTTGAGCATAGGAAATATCCACTACGCGTGCATCCTTCATTGCCTGTGGCATACTGGCACAAGAACCTAATAGCAAACAAGATAAAAGTAAGTATGGTTTCATTCTTTCCCATGAATTTGTCGAGAGTTGATGTTGTAACGAATCATCCTTAAGCTTCTATTCTATTAATTAGTTTCTATCATTAATCTTGTAACTTGAGCAAAAATTAAATATTAAATCTGATTATGGGACATGATGTAATATTTATTACTAACGATAAAAAAGAGAGGTTCTAAGAAACTAAGTACGCCCTATAAATTTTTAACTACTTGAAAATAAATAATTAAAATAATCACTCCCCCAGTCTCTGGAATGATGAGAAAGAACTAAGACAACAAACACGATTTAGTTTATCCCAAATAAAAATTGTCTAATGTTTAAAAAAACTTGGACAATTTCTTGGTCTTATTTTTGTTCCTAGAATGCCGGATGGCCTGGCATTTTAGGGAATTTCCCTTTAAGCGGCATAATTGAAACATAGTAATTCCGCTCTTTGCAAATTTGATCACTGTTTACATCTTAGATTTGTAGTCAACATGATACCTTTACGTCAACGGGAAAGCAGTCTAATGGATAGTAGAAACTAGGCAACACACCAGCCGACACACTATCACCTGAAATGCCCTCCCTCTAAAGATCAACACAAATATGCCGTATAATTTCTTGACTAAACACCCATTTCGCTTTAGATTGCAACATCTCTACTTCCTGGAAATTACTGCTAATGGACTATACTCATATGATATCGGGCCTTATTGATTTACCATGGTGGGGCTATGTTGTAGTAACTTTGGTTCTCACCCATATCACGATTGCCTGTATCACCATCTATCTCCACCGCCATCAGGCCCATCGGGCGCTGGAATTACATGCTCTACCCAGCCATTTCTTTCGTTTCTGGCTGTGGCTTACCACCGGTATGATCACCAAGGAATGGACAGCGATTCACCGTAAGCATCATGCCAAATGCGAAACCGCTGACGATCCCCATAGCCCCCAAATTCTTAGCATAGGAAAAGTGGTAAGAGAAGGCTCAGAACTCTACCGTAAAGAAGCTAAAAACTTGGAAACCTTAGAAAGATACGGTCATGGTACGCCAGACGATTGGATAGAACGAAAGATTTACGCTAAACACAGCGTTAAAGGCGTTTCATTGATGCTGATCATTGATCTCGTTCTGTTCGGCCCGATTGGACTCACTATATGGGCAGTACAAATGGCTTGGTCACCATTCATGGCCGCTGGGATTATTAATGGTGTCGGTCACTATTGGGGGTATCGCAACTTCCAAGTGGAGGATGCGAGCCGCAATGTTATCCCTTGGGGTATTCTTATTGGTGGTGAGGAATTACATAACAATCACCATGCTTATGTAACTTCTGCGCGCTTATCCAACAAGTGGTATGAGTTCGACATCGGCTGGATGTACATATGTATTCTGAAATCTATGGGGCTTGCTCAAGTGAGAAAAACAGCGCCTAAATTACGCTTTGATATGGCCAAAACTAGGTGTGATCTTGAAACGCTGCACGCAGTGATTTCCCATCGCTACGAAGTACTAGCAAAATACGCTCATTCCCTTAAGCATACGTTTGCCAAGGAAATGGATCACCTCAGAGAAACAGCAATGCATCATGGCGTGGACTGCTCTACCCTTAAACGCTGGATTCTGGCTGACTCTAAAACATTACAGGAACACGAACGCACCAAGTTGAACTTGGTGCTGAGCAAGACTAGAGCACTTGACAAGGTTTATACCATGCGTGAAGAACTCGTGTTGGTGTGGCAGCGCTCCACCTCATCCAAGGATGAGTTGGTCAAGCAGTTGGAGGACTGGTGTCATCGTGCAGAAGAGAGTGGCATTGAAGTACTAGAGAATTTCTCCCGAAGGCTGCGCTGCTACACATAATGACAGCCTGATAGAAGTTAAATAAGAAGATGCTGTTGATGTAAAGAAACCCGCTAATAGGCGGGTTTCTTTTGGTATCTTGTCATTTGTTTTTTTTAAAAAATGCTACTTGAGCTTAGTTTCCTTATATTTAACATGCTTACGCGCTACCGGATCGAATTTCATAATTTCTATTTTTTCCGGAGTGATTCGTTTATTTTTGGTAGTAGTATAAAAATGTCCGGTTCCAGCTGAAGATTCAAGTTTTATTTTTTCACGCATGATGGAATCCCTAAATTTTTAAGTTCTAAAGTTATCTGGCGGTTTCTTAGACGCTATTACCACGGGCGCGCATTCTTGCTAGAACTGCGTCGATGCCATTCTTGTCTATGGTTCGTAGCGCCGCGTTGGATAATCGCAAGCTAATCCAGCGTTTCTCGCTCTCAACCCAGAACTTGCGATGCTGCAAATTGGGAAGAAAGCGTCGCTTGGTTTTGTTGTTGGCATGGGAAACATGGTGACCAAACATCGGTTTTTTTCCAGTGACTTCACATACTCGTGACATGGTAACGCACTCCAGGATTCTTAAAAAGGCGCATTATATACTGATTCCTTGCCAAGCTGGTATCATTATCTAGTAGTCATCACTTGTCGCAAAGGGACACATGCCAATAATTTAATGTTTAACATGAACAGTAAATAGTAAAACCTAAGCCGTAATTCTGAAAACAGGATTGAACTAAAGAGACTGCTTTCTTTCTGTAATATAAAGCTGTTTTTAGGTTAAAGTCCTGTTCCCGCGCCAAACAACTTAAATAAAGTATCTATGGCTAAAATCCCCTTATTCCACACTAGGCGTCTTCTTTTAGGACTGACTGGCAGTGTGGCGGCGTACAAAGCGGCAGAGATTGCACGCCTGTTGATGCAGGAAAACGTGGATGTACAACCGGTAATGACCGAATCGGCTTGCCGTTTTGTTGGTCCAGCCACATTACAAGCATTGACTGGCAAAACGGTGTTTACCGATCTATGGGACAACCGTATTGCCAATAATATGGCACACATAAATATCTCACGTGATGTAGATGTTATCCTGATTGCCCCCGCCAGCGCAGACTTTATAGCTAAACTTGCTAATGGTTTTGCGAATGATCTGCTCTCGACACTATGTCTCGCACGCGATTGCCCTTTGATTATTGTCCCTGCCATGAATCGGCAAATGTGGGAAAATCCTGCCACGCAACGCAACTTGGCCATCCTGCAACGTGATGGTGTGACAATATTTGGCCCCGTTCATGGTACTCAGGCATGTGGAGAAACTGGCATGGGGCGCATGCTGGAAGTTCAGGAACTAGTTAAAACAGTGCAAACTTTTTTCCAGCCAAAGCTATTGCAAAATAAGCGTGTCCTCATCACTGCCGGACCAACCTACGAGGCCATCGACGCAGTTCGTGGCATCACCAATTTAAGTTCCGGTAAAATGGGTTATGCAGTGACCCGTGCCGCACTGGAGGCAGGTGCGAAAGTTACTCTCATCTCTGGCCCAGTATGTCTGAAAGCCCCTTTTGAGGCCACTCTGGTCAACGTAATAAGTGCTCAGGATATGCTGGCAGCTGTGAGAAAAGAGATTTCCCGTACTGATATTTTTATAAGCGTTGCAGCGGTAGCAGACTATCTTCCCACCAAAATTAATAAACAGAAAATTAAGAAAATTGGTGGGAACCTCTTACTAAAACTCGTTCCTAATCCTGATATTCTTGAATACGCAGCGGGGATATCTAAACCTCCTTTTTGCGTAGGTTTTGCAGCGGAAACAGAAAATCTAGAAAAAAACGCCGAAACTAAACGGCGTAGAAAAAAAATACCGCTACTTGCTGCTAATCTGGCCCAGGACGCTATCAGTTCTGATGAAAGTGCATTGATCCTGCTCGATGACAAGGGTAAACACCTCCTACCTAAGGCACCAAAAATAGTGCAGGCGCGACATTTAATTAAGCATATTTCGCTACTATATAAAAAATGAACACTGATATTATGGTAAAAATTGATATAAAAATTCTTGACTCACGCTTGAAAGACCAGCACCCAGCCTATGCCACTTCTGGCTCAGCTGGACTAGACTTACGTGCTTGCACTGAAAATCCAATAACTATACAACCAGGGGAGGTAAACCTTGTCCCAACTGGGATCGCTATCCACCTCGCCGACCCAAGCCTCACAGCGATAGTTCTGCCACGTTCCGGACTAGGTCACAAACATGGAATTGTGCTGGGCAACCTGGTAGGACTAATCGATTCAGATTATCAGGGACAAATACTGGTTTCCTGCTGGAACCGCAGCCAAATACCTTTCCTACTGAATCCTCTTGAACGCATTGCACAACTAGTAGTAATACCCGTTGTGCGGGTGAATTTCAGCATAGTGGACGATTTCGAGAAAAGTAACCGGGGTGAGAAAGGATTTGGTAGTACCGGTAAGCACTAACGTACTGTGCGCTTTCTTCCGGTTATTCTGCTTTTTCTTCTGCCAGCGGCAGTCTGCGAAGAAATGCCAACAATCAACCTCAAGATTTCCGGTCATACTTTTTTTGCTGAAGTTGCTTACACCCAAAAATATCGTACTCGGGGGTTAATGTATCGCAAATCAATGGATCAAAACAGCGGTATGCTGTTCGTGTTTCCTGAAACTGGTCGTCATAGCCTGTGGATGGTTAACACCAATATTCCACTCAGTGTCGCGTTTCTTGATGAAAGTGGTACGATACTCAATATTGTTGATATGTCACCTCGTACCAAAACGAAACATAGTGCAGCTAGTACAGCAAAGTATGCGCTTGAAATGAATCTTGGTTGGTTCAAAGCAAGAAAAATTAAAAAGGGACAGCACGTCACGGGGCTAGGGAAAGCTCCTACTGCAAAATAACTAGTGCTTAGTCCAGCTATGCTATATTGATTCATCACATTCCTGGGAGCATTCCTTTTAGTCCTCGCATCATTTTCGCCATCCCACCCTTATTCATCCTTTTCATCATTTTCTGCGTCTGCTCAAATTGAGTCAATAAGCGGTTTACCTCTTGCACTGAGACACCTGCCCCAGAAGCAATGCGACGCTTGCGTGATGCTTTGAGAATTTCTGGCTTAGCACGCTCCTGAAGTGTCATAGAATTGATGATACCTTCAGTGCGGCCGATGATCTTGTCGTCCATTTTTATATTTTGTACGGCCTGACCTAATTGCGCAGGTAGTTTGTCCACCAAAGCATTCATGCCACCCATATTTCTTATTTGCTGAAACTGTATTTTGAAATCATCTAGATCAAATTTTTTGCCTGACTTTATTTTTTTCGCTAACTTCTCTGCCTCGTCCTGATCTACGCCACGCCGAGCTTCCTCAATCAGTCCCAGTACGTCACCCATGCCAAGGATACGTGAAGCCATACGGTCTGGACGAAACGCTTCCAGCCCTGTTAATCTCTCAGCCACACCAGCAAATTTGATCGGCTTGCCAGTGATGTGTCGCACTGATAGTGCCGCTCCTCCACGAGAATCACCGTCTAGCTTAGTGAGAATAACTCCAGTCAAGGGCAATGCCTCGGCAAATATCTTGGCAGTGTTTACCGCGTCTTGCCCCTGCATTGCATCCACTACGAATAAGGTTTCGATGGGTTTGAGCAAAACCTCCAATTCACTAATCTCGCGCATCATGGCCTCGTCTATAGCCAAGCGCCCAGCGGTGTCCATGATCATCACATCATGGTGATGCTTACGGGCAAATTCCAAAGAATCAATAGCAATTTCACGAGGCTGCTGACCCACTTGTACCGGGAAGAAATCCGCCTTAGCCTGTTTAGCTAACAACTCCAGCTGATGAGTCGCTGCTGGACGATATATATCACAAGAAACGAGCAATACTTTTTTCTTTCTCTGCTCTATCAGCCATTTTGCCAGTTTACCGCTGCTAGTGGTTTTGCCAGCGCCCTGCAACCCTGCCATAAGAATTACTGCAGGGGGTACAGTAGCAAGATTAATCTCGGTATTCTCTCCTCCCATAATGGTAATAAGTTCCTGATGCACTACACCTACCAAAGCTTGTCCAGGCGAGAGGCTGCCTATCACTTCTTGACCAATAGCTTTTTCTTTAACACGCGCAATGAAATCTTTGACCACTGGCAAAGCGACATCAGCCTCCAGTAGTGCCATCCGTACTTCACGCAACACTTCCTGAATATTTGCCTCAGTCAGCCTCACCTCACCTCGCAAGGATTTCATGATGCCAGAAAGTCGATTGGTAAGATTGTCGAACATGCTAAATGCCTCTCAAGGAAAATTGGTGTAAACTGACCAGTCATTCGCGTTTTAGTCTGTTACATTAATGTCTGGTATTTTAGCTTATCTCGCCGCCTCCCTGCTTTATGGACTGATCGGTTGGTATTTCTGGCGCACCAAATGGAAGGCGTCGACACAATCCATGGACGGCGCTATTGTAGCTTCTGGTTGGGAAAGTTTCACAATTCTCATACCACTTACATTACACGGTTATACGCTTTATCTATCCATATTCGCTGGTGCTGGACTGAGCTTTGGCATTGGTAATGCAGTTTCCTCCATAGTATGGCTCACCGCCCTAGTTTATTGGTTATCCAGCTTCTTCTACCGCCTAGAAGTTTTGCAAACCCTTGTTGCACCAATAGCGGCAGTGGCAGTGCTGTTACCGCTCTTATTTCCTTCACTGCGCCCCTTAGCCAATACTGAGTTCCCTGCATTCACGGCACATATTCTAATCGCGATGATGGCATACAGTCTGCTCACCATTGCCGCACTACACGCCTTGCTGATGGCGGTCGTGGAGCGACGCCTGCACAACCCTTCCATGTCTTCGGTTCAGGTAAATCTGCCCCCTCTTCTGGATATGGAGGAACTTTTGTTCCGCATCATCTGGGTAGGATTCCTACTGCTCACATTAACCCTCATCAGTGGCGCGGTATTTTCCGAAGAAGTATTCGGTCAACCAATCAAACTTACCCACAAAACCTTATTCGGTTTCATTTCTTGGGGTGTATTCGCTGCCCTGCTCACAGGTAGGAAATTGTACGGCTGGCGCGGACGTATTGCTATTCGCTGGACGCTGATTGGATTTGTCATCTTGCTACTGGCCTATCTTGGTAGCAAGTTTGTATTGGAGGTGATATTGCAACGTTAACACCAAAGATTGGGTAAAAAATAGAGTCACTTGAGAAAAATGTTTGAACATGCCCTCCTTTTGAATCCTTGACAAAACTCCCTTCCCCTTCGATACTAAATTCTTCTCATTATGAATAAAGGCACTTCTTGGAAGATATGCCGTTACATGTGCTACTGATTGCGTTTGTTTTTTTGTTGGTCCTGTCTGCGTTTTTCTCCCTCTCTGAAACTAGCATGATGTCGATCAGCCGATACCGGTTGAAATTTCTTGCCAAACAGGGACATCGCGGCGCCCGCCTGACCACCCAGTTGCTAGCAAACACTGATCGGCTGCTAGGAGTTATTCTGCTTGGCAATAATTTGCTAAATGCTGCCGCAGCAACATTGGTAGCGGTAATGATTTCTACTTTCTTTGGTCGCAATGATCTTGCCATATTCGTCGGTACGATATGTGTAACGTTCGCCATTCTGGTATTCAGCGAGCTTACACCAAAGGTAATCGCTGCCACCTATCCAGAACGCATCGCACTAGCTTCAAGCTACGTGTTAACACCGCTATTGAAGCTTTTCTACCCGATAGTATGGTTCGTCAATCTATTTGTGCAGGCGCTACTTTTTATCCTGCACATTAAACCTAAAGAAAATAATGCTGTACACAAACTGAGCCTAGAAGAACTAAAAACCCTGGTGTTGGAGGAGGGGGATTTCATCCGAAAAAAACACCAGAGCATGTTAATAAATCTGTTTGATCTTGAATCTATTACCGTTGACGACGTTATGGTGCCACGCGGACAGATCGAAGCTATAGACTTAGAAGCCAGTGATGAAACGATCCAAAATCAATTACTTACTTGTCATCACACCCGCCTACCAGTGTATCGGGGAACCTTGGATGATGTGACTGGAATAATTTCTGCCCGTAAAGTGTTAAACCAAATGTATAGCGGTAAAATTACCGCTTTAGCGCTCGGAAAGATCATACGAGAACCATACTTCATTCCATCTGGCACACACCTCTTTTCGCAGTTACAACTATTCCAAGAAAACCATGAACGGATCGGCTTAGTAGTGGACGAATATGGTGAGTGGATGGGGCTTGTAAGTCTGGAGGACATTATCGAAGAGATTATTGGCGATTTCACCACCCACTCGCCCTTACAAGTGGGACAAGTAAGCACATTCCTGAAACAGAAAGATGGCAGCATAATAGTTGAAGGTAGCAGCCTGTTGCGTGAACTTAATCGAAAACTGGGTCTAAAACTCCCACTAGATGGACCAAAAACTCTAAATGGATTGATTTTAAATCATTTTCGGGATATCCCCGAGGCCGGTACAGGCCTGAGGATTGCCGGTTATCCAATGGAAATCATCCAGACTCAGAATCGGGTGGTGAAAGTGGTTCAGATTTATTGTGTTTCGACCGTGATTGAGTAGGAGACACAACTGCAGACACTATGGGGTAACGACACATTCAATATTGTGAAATTTATTCTAAATCTTTTCCGTAATAATGTCGTTAATACCGTTATTGCGATTGAATTCTAATAAAACACTCTCAGCAGCTTCATGCATAGGTGCGAAGGAAAGATGAAGAAAGAGAAATTGTGGGATGCCACATTAGCATTCAACAATGTTGCATAGAATAGAGTGCCCCAAGGAGTCATTATGGTAGCTGCGACTGCGACTGCAGACAAGAAAACCAAGGAAATGAGCTATTCCTGGGAAGGTAAAGACAAGTCTGGAAGGATAGTAAAAGGTGAAATGCGCGCCGCCGGCACTGTAGTTGTTAGTTCCATGCTGCGTCGTCAGGGCGTCAATGTCACAAAAATAAAGAAAATCCGAATAACTGGCACTGTCACTGAGAAAGACATAACCTTATTCACCCGTCAGCTTGCAACTATGATGAAATCTGGCGTTCCGCTACTTCAGGCTTTTGATATAGTTGGCAAGGGCCACAGTAATCGCGCAGTTGGCAAACTGCTAATGGATATCAAAACCAACGTTGAGACTGGTAGTAGCTTAGCTAATGCCTTCCGGAAATATCCCATACATTTCGATGCGCTATTCTGCAACCTGGTAAGCGCAGGCGAAGCTGCTGGTATTTTAGACACCCTATTAGATCGCCTGGCAACCTACAAGGAAAAAATTCAGGCTATCAAAGGAAAGATAAAATCTGCCCTCTTTTACCCTATTTCGATTATTGTAGTAGCGTTCGGAATTACTGCGGTGATCATGATTTTTGTGATTCCTGCGTTTAAAGAATTGTTTTCAGGATTTGGCGCAACTCTTCCTACGCCCACACTTGTAGTTATGGCAATTTCTGACTTTTTTGTAGCTTACTGGTGGGCAATTTTTGGTACAGTAGGAGGCAGCATCTACGGTTTTTTCTACGCATGGAAACGTTCCGTTCCTCTGCAAAGGATTATGGATCGACTGCTGCTAAGGATGCCGATTTTTGGTGCAGTAATCCGTAAAGCAACCATTGCGCGTTGGACCCGTACTCTTTCGACCATGTTTGCCGCAGGTGTTCCACTGGTAGAAGCGCTTGATTCAGTCGCGGGCGCGGCGGGTAATTATGTCTATTTTGAGGCTACCAAAAAAATTCAGTTGGAAGTCACCACTGGAAACGCCTTAGCCAATTCGATGGAAAACACAAATGTTTTTCCTAGTATGGTGATTCAGATGGTTGCTATCGGCGAAGAGTCCGGTGCGCTAGACTCCATGCTCAGCAAGGTGGCTGACTTCTTCGAAGGAGAAGTAGATGACGCTGTTGCCGCGATTTCTAGCCTGATGGAACCGGTCATTATGGTGGTGCTGGGTACTCTTATCGGTAGCATGGTGGTTGCAATGTATCTTCCCATCTTCAAAATGGGCCAAGTTGTCGGCTAAATCTAGGAATCAGGGAATACTCTGCATCCTATTGAAATCCGGTAGTATTACTGAAACCCAGAACCCTTATGTCATTCATTTCGCTGCTGCAGTCCACTCCTGCTTTCTTCATTTCGCTGTGTGCTGCCATTGGTCTAATGGTAGGTAGTTTTCTGAACGTAGTTATTTTTCGACTTCCGAAAATGATGGAAAGAGAATGGCGCCAGCAATGCGCTGAGTTGCGTGGTGAAACCATAGAAACTTTACCACCTCTCAGTTTAGCTAAGCCTCGCTCTGCATGTCCCCATTGTGAACATAAAATAACTGCACTAGAAAATATCCCTATAATAAGTTATCTGGTTTTAAGAGGACGTTGTTCACAGTGCAATGCCTCTATTTCTGTACGTTATCCTATCATTGAAGCAGTGACCGGGATTATTAGCAGTTTTGTTGCCTGGCATTTTGGATATGGATTTCTTGCTATTGCCGCTTTGATTTTCGTCTGGGCAATGATCGTACTGGCATTCATTGACTTGGATACTCAACTACTTCCTGATGATGTTACGCTCCCGCTACTGTGGGTTGGACTATTGGTCAATCTGGGTGATGGTTTTACTGACATCCGTTCTGCGATCATCGGTGCAGTCTCTGGTTTTCTTGCTCTGTGGTTGGTTTACTGGTGCTTTAAACTTGCTACCGGAAAGGAGGGTATGGGTTACGGTGATTTCAAACTACTCGCTGTAATTGGCGCATGGTTTGGGTGGAAAATGCTACCACTAGTAATCCTGCTTTCTTCTTTGGTGGGTGCCATAGTTGGCATTGGACTGATAGTCGCAACGAAGCATAGGCGAGATGACCCTATACCATTTGGACCATATCTAGTTAGTGGTGGTCTTATTGCGTTATTTTGGGGAAACCAACTTAACCGTGCATATCTTGGTCTGCTTTAGCGTATGCCTTTGATAATCGGCTTAACTGGGGGAATCGGTAGCGGAAAAACTAGCGCTGCAAAATTCTTTACCACCGTAGGTGCAAATGTTATCGATACAGATAAGATCGCGCGCGAACTTACACAGCCACATGGCGCTGCCATTTCTAGTATACAAAAATCCTTCGGTAGAAATTTTATTACTACAGATGGCGAGCTGGATAGAAAAAAAATGCGTGATCATGTATTTTCCGATGGCACTTCCCGACGACAACTTGAAGCGATTCTCCACCCACTTATCCGAACAGAGGCGGTCCGTCTTACTGCACTTACTTCTTCTCCTTACGTAGTGATAGTCGTGCCACTGCTGCTTGAAACTAGTGGCTATCGTGAAATAGTCCAGCGCATCCTAGTAATAGATTGCAATGAGGAAAACCAGGTTGCTCGCGCTATTTTACGTAGTGGACTGAGCAAACACGAAGTACATGCCATCATGGCGACACAAACCTCACGCCAGGAGCGCCTAGGGCAGGCAGATGATGTAATCATTAACGACATGGACATACTCCACTTGCAGAAACAGGTAGAAATGCTACACCGGAAGTATCTTACCTTATTGAATAAAGATTAAGCTAGTCAAGTGCTGCACTACTGATTTGAAATTAATTTCCTTTGTAAAATTATGTTTTATAGAGCAAAATTAGCACATGCTATTGTGCCATCTAGGCTACTTACATTGTGATTTGCTACGAGCACCCTCTTAATGAACGTATTCGCACCTTGCTGCGACTCGAAGACTTGTTTAACAAAGTGGCTTTCTTTGCAGACAAGGAAAATGCGGTTGAGCATCATTCAGCGCTTGTCATCTTATTTGAAATCCTCGATGTTGCGAACCGTACCGACATGAAACCGGATTTACTACAGGAGCTAGAGCGGCAAAAGAAAGCATTGGAGTCTTTACGCAAAAATCCAGATGTTTCTCAAGAAACGTTGAATCAAGTATTAAATGACATTCAGGTTGCTTCTCATGGAATGTTAGGCATTGTTGGGAAAGTCGGTGAACACTTGCGCGAAGATGAGTGGCTTATGGGCATCAAACAGCGTACAGGAATCCCTGGTGGCGCTTGCGAATTTGACTTGCCTTCCTACCACTATTGGTTACATCTAGACCCTGCAATATGCCGCAAGCACCTTAACGAATGGATCGCGCCATTACTGCCAATCCGGGATAGCTTCAGAATCATCCTACACCTCTTACGAAATAGTGGAAGAACTTTTCAACACATCGCCCACCGTGGAATGTTCCAGCAAATGGGACAAGGGTGTGCTGCACATATGCTGTGCCTAAAGGTAAGCGAGGATTTACCTTGCGTCCCAGAAATTAGCGCAAACAAATATGCCCTCACCATTCGCTTCGTCACCTCGGGATCAGGACAAAAAACCAAGGTATATGAAAATGATGTAGAATTTCAGCTAGCTTTCTGTACTTTGTAATCAATAAGCCATCTTGTCGCCACAATTATTTAGTCATGTTATCAAGCTCTGATGGAACAGCGTGTCATTAACTGTCCACAATGTGGTAAAACCATCGTTTGGAATACTACCAACGATTTCCGTCCGTTTTGTTCTAAGTTGTGTAAAATGATCGATCTAGGAGAATGGGCTACTGAGTCCTATCGCATCCTAAAAACGGAAGAACTAGAAACTGATGAATAGCTTATTAAACAATAAGTTAAATTATTATGCTTGAACTTGTCTTTTCTTTACCTAATAAATGTAACCAGTTTGTAACCACATTTACTAAATAGTCCGTGTCTAAGACAAGTATTGAGTAATCAGGAAACATGGTAATAATTAAATTTGCATAGATAAATTAAAAATTAGATATGAAAAAACTATTGTTAGCCTTGCTACTGGCTATTGTGAGTAGTAGTGCGGTGGCGGAGTGGGTTTATATTGTCGAAAACAAAACTACTGGTGCCAGCTATTACATCAATTCCGACATTATTCGCAAATCCAGCAACAAGGTTAAAGTGTGGGAATTGGTAGACTTAAATAAGGCTGTGAATTCAATCGATAAGAAGTATATATCAGCAAAGTTGCATACAGAATACGACTGCAAGGAAGAACAAACGCGAATCCTTTATAGCGTTTTGTATACTGGAAATATGGGCAAAGGTGAAATAATTCGTTCCTACTATACTTCTGAGAAATGGTCGCCAATCGTGCCAGATAGCGTGGGCACACCGCTTTTAAAATACGCCTGTTGGGGGAAGTGAAGGGTGAATGGGGAAACAAAACATGAAAAACTTACTATTGATTTTAATGCCTTCTTTCCTTTACTAGTATATACCCTTACAATTATTAGTGTTTGTTTTAGGTTGTTTTCAGACGCTCACCGATTTTACTTCTAGAAATTTTTTTGCCAAAATTAGAAAAATAAAAGAGGAGTGGGTACCTCTATTACAGGAGAAAGAGGATGATTCCAATACCAACCCTTGCCTCTTTCTAGTATTCGCTGAGTGCAATGCAAGGCCGATTCTCTCTTGTCCCGCAAGCAGGGCAATTA
>SMVB01020558.1_pt1 | contig 23150 bp, 19 predicted proteins | sample 2456461 | NCBI WGS metagenome assembly SMVB01 (sample SAMN11095934, study PRJNA526329) | marine sediment metagenome | biome: Marine sediment; feature: Surficial sediment; material: Deep marine sediment; isolation source: Hadal surficial sediment | place: Pacific Ocean | collected 2014-05 | depth...
CGAGGACTTCGAGCTCATTCACCCGGACGATTTCGAGCTCCTCGGAGTCCGGGGGTGGTACGAAGGTCGGTATGGCGCCCTCCGGTAGCGCAGTGGCCCATTTCCGAAAGCGTGCCGAGTAGCTCGGCTGACCCTCTTCCTCGGTGTAGATGATATTCAGGCGTATGGGGAACGGCTCCTCGCCGTGGCGGATCCAGATCTCGATATCGGCGCCGGGTTTACGTAGGGCCACGTGATCCGTCCAGTACCCCTCGACCCATGCCTCGCCTACGTACTCCACCGAGGTGACCTCTTCGCCGAGCCATAGCTCATCTCCCGGCGTCGTCAGGAGGTCGGCAAAAGGCACGTCGAGGTCGTACTCGTAGACCAGGCTCTCCACCGCTTCTGGGATACTGGGAGACACGTACACCTGACCCCAGACGTTGGCCGGCTGTCTGAGCAACGTGAAATCGCCACGGTCGAACCAGGCGGAGTTCGTCGAGCCGTCGTCGTGTAGCGTCACCCAGAACATCCGGTCGGGCAGACGGATCGCCATGCGCTGCAGGAGGTCGAAGTTGAGCTTCTGGCCAGATTCCTGGACGGCTTGATACGTGACCAACGCCTCAAACGCCAGCTCGTCATGCGTGCCCATGAACTCGGTCATCCGACTGATGATGGCTCGAGCGTCGGGCTCCTCCATGCCGTCCCCGGTCAGCGCGGCAGGCTGCCAGATCGCTTCGTCTGGCGCACCAACCGCTGGTGCGGGAGCGTCCGGCGGTTGACACGCTCCGGCCACGAGCAAAACTGCCACCGCGTAGGCTCGGATTCTTGCCATGATGGTCTCCTCCGTATCTGCGGTCGGCGGGTCTACACCCTCCACGAGAGGGTGTCTGGAGGCTTGCCGTTGCCGCACGATAATAATCTCTGTCGAAAATACATATCGCTATTGGACCTTAGTCCTACGGCGGTGGGGGACGCCCCGAATCCGGGTTCGTACCATCAGGATGTTGATCTTGGCTTGGTTCAGCCCCGGTGCCTCTTTAGGGAGGATCGCCGGGGCCCCGGCCGCGAAGCCACACGATTCTACCGGCGTGGTCTGAGCCGTACGTGGATTCGAATCTCCGGTAGGAATCCTCCACCAGATCGATCCGACTTCCCTGCACCGTTCGGTACAGAATGTGATCGGGTGGGAAAGGGCCGCGGGTAGGGCGCCCGTCCCAGGGCGGTGAGTCGGGGAAGTGGACGGCCAGTCCCTTCAGCGTCGACTCGTTCGCCGACCAGGTGTTGAAGTCGCCTCCGACGACGGTGACCAAGCTATCCATGGGTTCGAGCGCTACGGCTAGACCCAGCGCCTGCCGTAGCCGAGTCGCGTTCCCGCTGATCAAGGTCCGGGTAAGCGTGGAAGCCAGGTCGAGGTGGACGCTCACGACACGGATCCGCTCACCGCTCGGTCCAGGAATCGTCGCTACGACCGCGACTTTACGCCCAGCCTCGAAGGGTAACTCGATGGCGGCGAGGTCTGTGAGGGGGAGGGTGGACAAGATCGCATTGCCCTTGTCCTCCGGTATCCGCCCAGGCTCGTTGGGCCCATTCCGGGCCGACGGTACGTAGAGCAGAGCGAGGCCGCATTGCTCCGCCACCTCGTGGATTTGGCGCCGCCCCCCTGGGGGCGGATCCGGCTCGAGCCTCCAGGGGATATTCGGTCCAGGGCCGACTTCGGGCAGGCGGGGCGAAGCCCGGTAGACCTCTTGAAGAAGAATGACGAAGTGGAACCGGAGCCTGGGATCCGCCGGCTCCGTGGGGTCGCACGTGACCCTCATCTCTTCCGCCAAGAACGACAAAATGTCGCCTCCGCCAACGGCAGTGTTCCATGTGACGATCGCCACGCTGTCGACCCTGTTCGCCTCCTCGAGCAGAGGTCGAGAGGGCATGCGGAGGATTGGTGTCTCGACCGTTCGGCACCAGGCATCGTTCTTGTCGATATCGCGGGTTTCGGTAGGCCCGCTCCACATCAGGGCGCTCGGGGCCTCCCCGTCGGGCTGGCTAGCCGGTGTGAGCGCCGTGGAGCGAGCTGGACACGACCCGTCATCGAAACGTTGCTGCATGGCGTGGGAGGTGGCGCAGCCGCTCACCAGCGTCGCCACTGCCGCCGCGCAAATCGATCGTGTTGTCCACATGGACCTGATCATGCGAGCCCGCAGCCAGGATGGGAACAGGCCACGCGATATGCACCGCGTCACAAGGGTATCGAGAAGCTGACCGGCATCCCGCCCGAACCAGCGCCGCCCTGTACGGCATCGACCACCCAGTCCCCGAGGCCGCCGATGGCCAATCCAGCCAGGGCCCACGCGACGGCCCCGCCCGGTCCAACGTCGGGATGAAGCTGCCACAGCAAGAATCCGACCGCACTCCCCGCAACGAATCCGATGCCCGAGCCCTTGGCCGACGCTCCGATCGCCGCCCCTACGACGGAGGCGGAGGCCACATCAGACCACTCGTATTGCCGGATAAACCTCCTCAACCCGAACCCCGCCACGCCACCCACCCCAAAGCCTATTGCGGCGTTCGTGAGGCGATCGTTAAGACCCGAGTCGTTTCTCCACCCGATGGCTGCCCCGGCGGTGAGGCCGATGGCCGCTCCGGTCACCGTCGTGATGCGACTGCATCGCGTTGGGCGGAGGGTCCGATTGCACCCCCCCAGGCCCCCCACGAGCGCGAGCACGGAGCCGGATGCGGCTCCCAGGGCAGCCCCGCCGATGGCCCCGCCGGTCGATCCCTCGTCGTCCTGACCGAGCGCCACGCCAGGGGCCCATATCATCCAAGCGGTGATGATGGCGAGGGGGATGGAGGACCTTACCACTGACCAAGCTTCAAGGGATCGAGTTTCAAGGGATCGAGCTTCCGCGGACCCCCAGGGGTTGTTAGTTGATCCCTCTGGTTCCTACCCTCCACGTCCCATAGACTTTCAACTCCGGATTCCTTTGTCGCACGTCGCCGAAGTCCTCCTCATCGAAGTAGCTATTCCGGAGGAAGATGGAGCCCTCGGCTCCCAGTCCCCAAAGGTCGGTCAACGGCCACTGGAGCTTGAGGTTGAACTGTTGGACGATGTGATCGGTATCCTGGCCCCCGACGTTGCTCCCGTTCAGCGTATGCAGCCAGTTGATACGATAGCCTAGGTCGACGACCCGGAACTCGTCACGGAGCCAGTAGAAATTGAACCAACTCCCGAAACCGGGCCCGAAGTCGTACTCCCGGGCACGCTCCCGCACGCCAGGGATCTCTGCGAACGCCGCATACTTGGTGTTTATCCCGCCCATAAGCATCGCATGGACGTCTATCGCCGCGACGAGGCGAGTCCGCTCCGACCGAATCCAGTTGCTGAGATACGCGAGCCCTACGCTCTCGCCACCGAACTCATACGCGTTGTTGTTGATGTAGTCGTGGTACTGCATGACGCTGAAGAGGTGCTGAGACGTGTCGGAGCCGCTCTGCCCAAAGCTGTACAGATTAGCGCGACCCTGCATCAGGCCGAGTCTGCCCTTATCCCTGAAGTTCAACTGTGCCTTGAAGGTGAAGTAGTCGAACGGCTTGTTTCGTTCCATGGCGAACGGCGTTCCGAAGGCGAGGTCCATTTCGACGAAGAAGTGAGCCTCGTCCTCCGAAAAGTCCAGGGATTCTCCCTCTCCGACCATTCGGAACCCGAACGAGAGAATGTTGGAAAGGCGAGTACCCAGGTGGTCCAGGGGATTGGTCGGGTTCGGAGCCTGCTCAAAGGCCCGCCCCTCTACTACCCGCGTGAAGCCCCGCGCGGGATTGATGGCGAAGGCGCCCACTTCCCGCCAGGCGCGCTCGCTACCCGTAGCCTCGTTGTCCAGAACGGCGGAGGAAAGACGGTAAAACGTCTCCCCCAGGAACGCGCCACCGATCGACGTCATGATCCAATCGTTGATCGACATGAGGTGGGTCTCACCGCAGCATTCCCAGTTGAAGCTGCCAGCCACTGCGAATGCGGTCGATTCCCAGTAGTTGAAGCCGTTGGCGCGTCCGGAGTTAAAGTAGGCGCTCCCTTGGTAGGGGTGCGCCATAAAATTGACCTGGAACTCGTTGTCGTCATAGCCGAACCCACTTGTGATGTTGGTCCACCAGGTATCCGGATTGATCTGGCTGATGTCTCCCTTCTTGATGTACTCGTTGAACGCCCACGTGATCACGTTCTGGAGCAGAAGCTGCCCGGTGGCGAGAGGGAAGTTGGGCGCCACCCCCCACGCGTCCACGCGACCCGCGGCCTCTTGGACCTCGTCCGCCGTGCTCTCGTCTGCCGGTGGGCTCGGCCAGACGTATCTCTTAGACTGCTCCAAGCCGCTCAATAACACGCTACGGGCCGATACGGCGCTACGATCCGATAAGAGGAGTGTGTTCGGTCGGTCTGGGCTCCGTTCGACGCGGCCGAATTCCACTAGGCCCGAGCGCTGGAGCGTCGCAAGCTGATCAGGCCCAGCTTCCTGCGTCGCCGACTCCTGGGCGGTCAGAGGGGCGGTCATCGGAGCAGTGAGGAGGACCAGCATTACGGCCAGTTCGAACGGTCCCTTGAAGAGTCTGGTCATGTTATGGAGTCCAGAAGAGGCCGACGCGGAATCCTACGACATTCCCCGAGTCCACCGTGCCTAAGTTTATTTCGCCAAGGTCGACATCCGAGGTGGCGATCTTGCTGAAGTAGCTGGACACCTTCACCCACCAACGGTCCGTCATTCGGATGTCCACGCCCAACAAGAAGGCGCCCGTCACGCCGTCAACTCGGATGTCCGAAGTATTCTCGCCCTCCTCCGGGGGTAACTCGCCCTCCTCCGGGGGTAATAGGTCCGTCAAGAAGTCACCTTCGGGGCGGAGCCTACGGTTTACGAGCCGCACCTCGACGAACGGGCTGATGCGCCGTTCGAAGGGGAAGAACGCGACTCCCAAGTGACTGGCGATGTTGCTCCAACTCTCCGCCTCGTTCGGAGCGTTCATGCCATAGGAGGCCCAGTTCGCTCCGATCCCGTAGCGGAGTTTGCCGCGGGTGTAGACGGCGACGAACTCCCCGTCGACACCACCGTCGAGGAACTTCCCATACGAACTACTGCCGCCACCGCTCACCCACTGATAACCCAACGAGGCCTCGAAGCCGATGCCCTGCTGCGCTGTCAGTGAACCGGAGGCGAGCAGGATCAGCGCGATTGGCGCCACCGAGAGTATGGCCTTTGGGAGTAGGTTGGACCGCATTCGGTTCACAGGTACCTCTCAGGCTGGGAAGTCGTCCGCAGGATGGGCAGTGATCAAGGGGGATGGTATCCACCGCCGCAGGTGTGGCACAATAAGACTAAAGTCGTATACGCCTCAGCGGAGCCACACGATTCTAGCGGCGTGGTCTGAGGCGTACGTCTCTTCGAATCTCCGGTAGGAATCCTCCACCTGATCGACCCGACTTCCCTGCACCGTTCGGAACAGAATGTGATCGGTGGGGAAAGGGCCACGTGTAGGGCGTCCGTCCCACGGGGGTGAGTCGGGGAAGTGGAGGGCCAGCCGCTTCAGCGTCGACTCACTCGCCGACCAGGTATTGAAATCCCCGCCAACGATGGTGACTGAGCTCTCCAAGGAATCCAGGGCTGCGGTAAACCCGAGCGCCTGCCGGAGACGGGTCGCGTTCCCGCTGACCAGGGTCCGGGCGAACGTGGAGCTCAGTTCGAGGTGGACGCTCGCGACACGAATCCGTTCACCACCCGGGCCCGGGATCGTCGCCACGACCGCGACCTTGCGACTCGCCTCGAAAGGAAGCTCGATGGCTGCCAATTCGGCGAGGGGGAGGGTGGACAAGATCGCGTTGCCTTTGTCCTCGGGCAGCCGCCCGCGCTCGTCGGGCCCATTGCGAGCCGACGGCACATAGAACAGAGCGAGCCCGCACCGCTCCGCCACGGCGACTATATCGTGGCGCCCGCCCGGAGGGGAATCCGGATCGATCCTCCACGGGATGGTCGGTCCAGGCTGGGCTGCGGGTAGGCTGGACGAAGCGCGAAAAACTTCTTGAAGAAGAATGACGAAGTTGAACGGCGGGCTCCCACCCTCGGCCTCCTCGGGATCGCACGTGAACGCCAACTCTTCGGCCAGGAGGGCCACGATGTCGCCCCCGCCGAGATAGACGTTCCAGGTGAGGATCGCGACACTGTCGACCCTGTTCGCCTCCTCGAGGCGAAAGCGTGGGAGGTCCCTGAAGACGGGTCGCCCAACCGTCCGGCACCACACACTGTTCTGCTCTATATCGCGGGTCTGGGCGGGCCCGCTCCACGTTAAACCGTCTCGGGTCTCGGCGTCGGTCTGGTCCGCCGAGGAAGACACCATGGTGCGAGCGGGACACGATCCGTCATCGGGGCTTTGCTGCATGGCGTGGGAAGAGGCACAGCCGCTGACCAGCGTCACCACACCCACGGTCCAGACACCCAGGTTCCAGACACCCACGTTCCAGCTCATTCGGGGTTTCCACATGACTGATTATGCAAGCCCCCGTCGAGAATTTGAATTGGACATTAGTCCAATGCACCGAAACCACGTGTATGACTAAAGTCCAATTGCTGCCCCGTCCCGTTTCCCCCAGCGTCGGGGTGGGGAGCCGTTACCGATTACCGAGGAGCGAAGAAATGACGGAGGGACCTCCGGAGGTAGGATCGGCCGAAGGATGCCTCGGTATCCTGCTTCCCGGTATGGGGGCCGTGGCCACCACCACCATCGCTGGGGTCCATCTCGCCCGGATGGGGTTGGCCCAACCCATCGGGAGTCTGACCCAGTTGAATACGATCCGACTGGGTCAACGGACCGATAACCGAACGCCCCTCATCAAGGATTTCATCGGACTGGTGGGCCTGGACGACATCGTCTTCGGAGGATGGGATCCGATCCCTGACAACGCGTATGAAAGTGCGGTGAACGCTGGGGTCCTGAGTGCAAAACACTTGGATCCGATCAAGGACGAACTCTCGGCCATAAGGCCGATGACGGCCGCTTTCGACACGGAATACGTGACCCGGTTGGATGGCCCGAACAAAAAGACCGGGGCCAACAAGCGTGAGATCGCCGAGGAAATTCGCGAAGACATCCTGATGTTCAAGGAAGAGAACGGGTGTGACCGGCTCGTCATGGTCTGGTGCGGATCCACGGAGATCTTTCTTCGACCGGGGCCGGCGCATGAGACCATGGGCTCGTTCGAGAAGGCCATGGAGGCGAACGACCCCGCGATCGCTCCGAGCATGCTCTACGCATACGCGGCGCTTCAGGAGGGCATCCCTTATGCGAACGGAGCCCCCAACCTGTCCGCAGACTTCCCCGCCTTCGAGGACTACTCCGCTGAGAACGGCATTCCAATTGGAGGAAAGGACTTCAAGACGGGGCAGACCCTCATCAAGACGATCCTCGCGCCCGGCTTCAAGGCCCGGATGCTGGGCGTCGCAGGCTGGTTCAGCACCAACATTCTCGGCAACCGTGATGGCAGGTCCTGGACGATCCCGCGAGCTTCAAGACGAAGGAGGAGTCGAAGCTGGGTGTGCTCCATCATCTTCTGCAGCCTGATCTCTACCCGGACCTTTACGGCGACATCTATCACAAGGTCCGTATCAATTATTATCCCCCCCGGGGCGACGACAAAGAGGGTTGGGACAACATCGACATCTTCGGGTGGCTCGGTTATCCGATGCAGATCAAGGTTGATTTCCTGGCCAAGGATTCCATTCTGGCCGCGCCCATCGTTCTGGATCTCGCCATCTTCATGGACCTGGCCGGGCGCGCGGGCCTGGGCGGCATCCAGGAGTGGCTCTCGTTCTACTTCAAGAGCCCACGGTGTGCGCCGGGCCTATACCCCGAGCATGATCTCTTCATCCAGAATTGCAAGCTGAAGAATACGTTGCGTTGGCTCGCGGGCGAGGAGCAAATTACGCATCTCGGGCGGGAGTACTACGAGTAGCGTTTTCGCGGGGCCCCGTGGGTCGGGAAAGCCGCTTTCGAACTCAGCAAGGGCCCAAGCCTCCTCCGCTGAGGCACAGACGGTGGTGGACTTGGCCCCGGGTCCCGCGATATGCTTCCTCCGGCAGCGCCCTTCCTTCTTGAACGGGCTGATCCTGCTTGCTTCGGATCCCTACTCCGGATCCCAACCCTTTGTCGGGAGATAGACATGTCAGAAGTCGTCTACGAGTCTCGAGTCGAGATACGACGTCTGGGTGGCCCCACACGCTCGGCCACCCTGCCCGCCGAGAGCGAGCCCGTCCTATTCGGTGTTCACGGCGCGATCGCGGCGCATTACGGAGCCGACATGACGAAGATCGAGCCGCATGCCACGACCATCGACTACGTCGTCGCGGCGGCGGGTGGCTGACTCACGGGCACATTTGCCGGCGCGCTGGCAGCGCGCGAGATAAAGCTCAGGCCCGAGGATCTCATCGCAGAGGTGGTTGGCGATGTCGAGAAGGACGGCGGCGTGCTCGTCATTCGGCGAATCCATGTGAATTACAAACTGCGCGTGCCGGACCCGGATGAAGTGCGCGATACGGTGGCCCGTGTGCTGGAAATGCACGCGGACAACTGTCCGGTAGCCAGGAGCTTCAAGGGAGCGATCGACATCACTACGGAGGTGGAGTTCCTGCAGGAAGGCTCCTGACGCTCCCCGGTCCCGTTGACCCGGTAGACCGGAGAGTCCTCGAGCGCCGTTAGGCACTTCACGGCCCCTCGTGGGCCGTGTTATCACATCGGCTGCAGCGTCACCCGCTGTACCCGCCAGTTCCCGAGCTCGCCCACGAGCAGCTCATTCTCCTCCCGGCAGTCGATCGCATTCACGGTGCCGAACTGCCCTATCATCTTCCCGGCCGTGCCGAACCTCCCAATGATGGTGCCGTTGAGCTCCATCTTATAGATCTCGCCGCCCACATCCAGATTGTCGGGAGGGTTCGAGTTCGACACGTACATGACCTGGTTCGGACCCGGGGTGATGCAGATCGCCATCGGTGCGCCGAAGCCGGTCATCGATCTCCGGAAATTCCCGCGCGTGTCGAAGACCTGGATTCGCTCATTCGCGTAGTCGGCCACGTAAACGTTGTCCTGGGCGTCGATCGCGATCCCCTGGATGACATCGAACTCCCCCGGGGCGCTGCCTCGTGTACCCCAGTTCATGGTCCACCGGCCAGTCGGCTCGTACTTCGCGATGCGCGCGTTCCGGATGCCATCGGCCACGTAGAAATTGCCCTGGGAATCCCACGCGATATCGGTCGGGCCTGAGAACGACTCCCCTTCCCGACCCACGCCCGAAGGCGGCGTCTCCGGCGGCGGCCGCTGCGGCACGCGCAGGGTTTCCGGCTTCCGGCTCATGACCATCACGATCCTTCCGTCCGGGTCGAACTTGATCACCTGACCGCTGAACTGATCCACGGTCCAGATGTTGTCGTCACGGTCTATGCGCACCTGTTGGGCGTAGAGGGCGCCGTATGTCTCCTGACCGATCTCCCGCTCGAACTCGCCGTCCGAGTCGAACTGAAAGAGGCGCGAGCCCCCGTGTGTCACGTAGCGCGAGGTACCGAGGGTAAGCGAGGGGTTGCCCGTACGGGTGTACACGAAAATTTCGCCATCCGAGTTGCGCGCCACACCCGCCACTTCACCCAAATGGATGTCATCCGGGAAATCGCTCAAGGCATCCACCGCCTGATACTGAATCTGGGGAACCTGCGCCCGGGCCGGGACCGCCGCCGCCGCGGTGAACCCAGCCAAAACCAACAGGAGCTGTACTGACCTTTTCATCTCAATCTCCTGATCGCAGTTCGCGATCGAATCGGCAATCGTGGTTAGAAAACGGGCTCCGAGGCGACCAGGATCTTCTGTGCCCGCCAGGCCGAGATCTCCGCTATGAACAGCTCGTTGGGATTCCGACAGTCCATCCCGTGGATCGTCTGAAACTGACCGGCCGCCTTCCCAGCCTCCCCGAACCTTCCGATGATCGTCCCGTCCAGCTCCATCTTGTAGACCTCACCGCTTATGTCCCACGATGCCGCCGGGTTGCTGTCGGAGTTCGAGTTCGACACGAAGAGGTACTGGTGCGGCCCGGGGGAAATGCAGATCTCCCAGGGAGCCCCGACTTGGTCGTACAGCCTCAGAAACTCGAGATCGCTGTTGTACACCATCACGCGACGGTTCGAACGATCGCCGACGTAAATGTTGCCGTCGTCGTCCGAAGCGATCGTGTGCGGGAGGCTCAGTTCGTCGAGCCCGTCTCCTCTCACCCCACTCCCCACCTGCGTGATGTACTTTCCGTCCGGAGAGTATTTCACGACTCGGTGGTTGGTGTAACCATCCGACACGAAGATGTTGTCCTCCGTGTCCCACGTGACATCGGTCGGCCGAGCGAAAAGGTAACGCTCATCCGGGCCGGCTCCCCCGCCCGAGGCGGTCGCACCCTGTACGGCGGGCGGGCGATAACCGAGCACCATCGTCACCCTACCCTCGGGGTTGAACTTGATGACCTGGTTCGATCCTTCATCGACCGCCCAGATGTTGTCGTACCTGTCGACCCGAACCTTGTGCGCGAACTCGAAGCCGTAGAGCCCGGCACCGATCTCGCGAACGAAGTCTCCGTCCTCATCGAACTCGAACATCCGCGTGTCCTGGCTCCGATGATAGACGAAGACGTGACCTTGCGAGTTCGTCGCAATACCGATGCCCTCGCCGAAATACAGACCCTCCGGGAGCTTGAAGAAGCCCTCGACGGGCTCGATCGGGATCACGGGGGCATTCTCGAACGCCGGCGCGCGCCCCGCCCCACGTTGAGCAGCGTCGAGCGGGCCTGCCCAGGGCAAAGTCAGAGCCACCGCGACAGACGCAAAGTACCACCTGGAGTGTTGCCTCATGGGAGTCTCCGAAGAGGGTTGATTCGAGCCGTGCAGTGTTAGGGCAGGGTAGGGTATTGTCAACTCAGGGCCGGTCTCAGCGGGCCGGGAGGGGCTGTCGCTCGCGTAGCCGCGGGCTTAACGTTCGCGCGCGCTCGGGGCATCCCTACTTCCGGCAAGCCCGCGACCAAAAGTGCTGTCGAAGGGACTCCCCCTTTCTCCCAAGGAGTGCCCACTGGATTCTAGCGACGGGATGAACACCGGATTGGCAGAGCAACGGTCCATGCCGTCGCGGTCGACGCGCTTCCTTCCCCTGCTCGTGGTCCTGTTCGTGGGGAGTGGGACGGCGGCCCTCATCTACGAGATCGTCTGGTTTCAGATGCTTTCGCAGATCGTCGGCTCGTCCGCGATCTCGCTCGGCGTGGTGCTCGCCATCTTCATGGGCGGGATGTGCATCGGGAGCGTGGGCCTCTCGTACGTGGTTCCTGCCCGACTCCACCCGCTCCGCGTCTACGCGGTTCTCGAGCTGACGATCGGCCTGCTGGGCGTGGCGGTGCTCCTGGCGCTTCCCTGGGTCGACGCATTGTACAGAGCGATCGGGGGAGCGGGGATGGGTGGGTTGGCCGCCCGCGCTTTCCTCTGTGCGCTTTTCCTCCTTCCTCCCACCATCTTGATGGGCGCCACCCTGCCGGCCATCGCACGATGGGTTGAGGCGACACCGAAGGGAGTGTCGTGGCTCGGCTTCTTCTACGGTGGGAATATCGCCGGAGCCGTATTCGGCTCCTTGCTCGCCGGGTTCTTCCTCCTGCGGGTGCACGACACCGCCGTCGCCACCTACACGGCGGCAGCGATCAATCTGGGCGTCGCGGCGGTCGGGCTCCTGCTGGCTGAACTCGAAGCGCATCAACCGAACTCCGACGCCGACGACCCTGCTGCGGCCTCTGTGCCCCTGGGCGCCTGGCCGGTTCTCATAGCCATCGGGCTTTCGGGGATGACCGCCCTCGGCGCAGAGGTTGTGTGGACTCGCCTACTCTCCCTGACGTTGGGGGGCACGATCTACACGTTCTCCCTGATCCTGGCTGCCTTCTTGATAGGACTCGGACTCGGGAGCGGAGCCGGGGCGTTCCTGGCCCGATCCATACGAAATCCGCGGGCAGCGCTGGGCCTATGCCAACTTCTGGTCATGGGAGGTGTAGCGTGGGCGGCCTACGCGCTGACCACGGCCCTCCCGTACTGGCCCATCGATCCCTCGCTTGCCAGCTCGCCCGCGAACAACTTCCAGATCGATTTCGTGCGGTGTCTCTTGACCGTGATGCCGGGCGCGATCCTCTGGGGTCTCAGCTTTCCGCTCGCCCTGGCCGCCGTAACGTCCGAGGGGCAGGACACCGGGCACCTCGTCGGGCGGGTCTATGCGGCCAACACGGTGGGCGCGATCATCGGCGCACTTTCCGTATCCCTGCTCCTGATCGGCAGCATGGGTACGCAACAGACGCAGCGGGTACTGATCGGGTTGGCCGGGGTCTCCTCGCTGATCCTGTTGGCACCGTTGGCGTCGGGTTCCATTCGTGGGCTCACCCTCAACGTCCGAAGCCTCGCCTCGAGCGCCGTGATCGTAGGGTTGGCGGTCGTGCTCGGCCTCGGCGTCGCCCCGGTGCCCGGCCTGCTGGTGGCGTACGGTCGATACGCGGCCACGTGGGTTCGCAGCGCCGGCGACATCATCTACGTCGGAGAAGGCACCCACTCTTCGTTGGCGGTGTCGCGGGAACCCAACGGCATACTGAGCTACCACAATGCTGGCAAGATCCAGGCATCCAGTTTCCCACAGGACATGCGCTTGCAGCGCATGCTGGGGCATTTTACTACGCTGGTGCCTGATAACCCGCGCTCCGTGCTCGTGATCGGGATGGGCGCGGGGGTGACGGCCGGCGCCGTGAGCATCGATCCCCGAGTGGACCGCGTCACGATCGTCGAGATCGAGCCGCTCGTACCCGAGGTGGTGTCCGAGTATTTCAGCGACTACAACTTCGGGGTCGCCACCAATCCGAAAGTCCAGATCCGGATCGATGACGGCCGACACTATCTACTGACCACCGATGAAACCTTCGACGCGATCACCTCCGATCCCCTCGACCCCTGGGTCAAGGGCGCGGCCAACCTCTATACGCGGGAGTTCTGGGAGCTGGTGAGGCAGCGTCTCAATCCTGGGGGGGTCGTCACGGTCTTCGTCCAGCTCTACGAGGCCGGCGTGGAGGCGGTCAAGAGCGAGATCGCCACCTTCCTCGAGGTGTTCCCCTACGGAACGATCTGGGCGAATACCGTAAACGGGCAGGGGTACGACCTCGTACTGATGGGTCGCCTCGGGCCGACGCCCATCGACGTCGGAGTGTGGGAAAACCGGCTCCTGCAGCCTGCGTTTTCGGAGGTCCGTGCGTCTCTCGCGGAAGTTGGGATCAACTCCGCCCTGGATCTGCTCTCGACCTACGCAGGCCGTGCCGACGAGTTGGCGCCATGGCTCGAGGACGCAGAGATAAACCGCGATCGCAACCTGCGCCTTCAGTACTTGGCCGGCCTAGGGATCAACCGGTACGAGCAGGACCTGATCTACCGCCAGATGCTCTCGTACATAACGTACCCCGAGGACCTTTTCGTGGGCCCGGATGGCTCTCTGGCGTGGCTCCGAGGAGTGATCACGGGCGGTTGAGGAGCTTCGGCACGATGCTGAGGGGGCGGCCCACCGTCATGGGCTCCCGACCGGCGAGCTCGATCTCTACGGTGAGCGTGTATTCGCCGGGCTCCAGATCCGACAGATTCAGCTCTACCGCCCTGAACACGGTCCCCAGGACGTCCGGGCCCGCATCTTCATAGGTCATGACGACGGGCTCGTTGGGCTCCAGGAAACGCAGGAACTCCCCCAAGCGCCCCACAAAACTGGTTCGACCGCGACTCACCCCGATCCGGACGCGGGCCGACTCACCCACCCTGAGCCCGTAGAGCTCCCAGGCCACCTTGAAGGCGTCACCCGCTTCGATCCTCACGGCCGGAAGTGCCGTGGGAAGGGCTTCATCCAGCGACCTCGGAACCTCTCCGCCCCCCTGTAGGATCAGCAGGTCCGAGATGGCTGCGAGCCCCGGAACGATGGGATCCTGCCAGAGGCCGTGCCGATCCCGCCACCCCTTCTTGGCGCGGGGGCTGAAGGCCTCCAGGCCGATGACGTAATGCCCGTTGGGGACCTGAAGCTGGAAAGCACCCTCCGGCCCCTCACCCCGGACCTGGTACCGCTTGCCGCTCTCGGAGTCGATGAGGAAGAGCCCCGATTGGATATTTTCCCCGGACACGTCGGGCATGAACGGCACCGGGACCTCACGCACGGCACCGAACGGGTCGGTTCGCCTCTGTTTGTCTGACCGGCTCTCGCTGCGCGGAGCCTTCAGGTCGATAACCCCGGACGAACGCGGCGCGGCGCCCAGCTCCCTTTTCTCCTCCGGTCCCGGGGCGAAGGCCCCGGCCACCAGGAGCGAGTCGCCTCGCCGGAAGCGCGCTACCTGGGTCTCGAGGATGTGGAGCTCGGGCGCGTACGGCGCCGTATATCCGGTCCGTGGCCCCGATCTGATGATGCCATCGTTAATGATGCCACTAAGATCGATGGAACCCCCCGTGGGGTTACGTGACCCGGTCAACGCCTCGAGCAAGCCGGCGTTGATGAGCGGATCCACGGGTATCCCCCCCTCCCTGAGCTCCATGAGCGTCAGGTGTCCGAGCGTCCACTCACCCGGGACCATCTGCGAAGGATCCTCGAACGCCTCACCGGGGGGCAGGAACTCCTGACCGCGGCGGTGGCTCACCATACGCCGGGAGTCCACCAGCGTGTCCCCCGTCGGCAGGTCTCGCTCTCGGGACCAGGCCTCGGGTGCTCCCCAACGGAGGGTGATCTCCTTCAGGTCGTCTTCCCAATCCAGGCCCGTGCTGTTGACGGCCCCCTCGCGAATCCGAATGAGGACCTGCCGCGCGTACTGCTCCGTCTTGCGGTCGTTACCCTCGACCAGGTAAAGGGGGTCGGAGAGCATCCACAGCCGCTCCTCCAAGCTCTTTTTGTCCGCCGCCTTCTCGTAGATCTTCCAGGCCGAGTCCTCCAGGAGGTGCTCGGGGGCTCTCCAGAGGGCGGCCGTATCGGGCGGCATCTGCTCGAGTGCTAGGGCGAAGGCCTCCTCAGCCACGGTCCAGCGTCCCCTCCTATGGTGCACATAGGCGGCCAGAGCCGTGCACCACCAATGGGTTCGGCCGCCGCATCTCCTGGCCAGGTTGGTGGCGTTTGTCCAAGCACCGAAGTCGGTCAGGTAATAGACCCGTTGCCCGAGGATCCAAAGGTCCCCCGGAATCTTTCCGGCTATGGTACCGAGATCTTCGAGCACTCGAGTCCGGGCGAGCTCGAGCTCCACGGGCGGCTCGGGGGCTCGCCAGTCGTCGACATCGATGTGGTCCGGAAAACGAAAGCAGTAGCGCCCAACAATCTCGTCGCACCGACGGGTAACATCGGCCAGATCGGGGGGGGTGCGCTGCTCGCGATAGCGCTCGTAGCGCGCCTGGACGTCCTTGGCCTCTGCCACGAGCACGAGGGAATCGGACACGCTGGGGGCCGCAGACTGTCCGGACAGAGCATGCGTGGGGAGCGCCAACACACTGATCAAAATGAACCACACCCAAGCCGGAACCCATGTGGTGCCCACCGAAGCGGAGCCAATAGGCGCCATAGAAAGAGCCGGAGTGACGGGATGCAGGGTGAGGCGTATCAAGGTAGTCCCTGTGGAAGCGACGGATATCTACCTTATGGACGCCTCTGGGGTTCCGGTCGTTAAAGCGGGTCGACGCGCTCCCACCTGAGGGTGCCGAAGTTGCTAAACGGCTCATCACCTACCGACATCTGCATCCGGAGCTGAAAGGCGTCCGGCGACGAAAGGAACGTCCGACCCTTCAGCCGCACCATACTCCCCTCAAGGCTGATCGCGGGCGCTTCCCAGTAGTGCGAGAAGAATCCGCCCGGATCGCCACGCAGCGAGCCAACTTTCACGAGCTCGAAGCCCCGGCTGTCGTCCTCGATCCGGACCAGGTATTGTGCCCTCCGGTCGTAGATCATAAGCGACGAGATGGTGATTTTTTCGTCCGCAAGGGTAGCCTCGACGGTACTCTCATAGGTGCATCCGCCCATGTGACGGATGGTCTCGGTCCCGAGGAAGTCTCCGGACTCACCGAGGGGCGACTCCGGCAACACCCCTTCAAACCGCCACGTGCCGATGAAGTAGTGGGGGTTGAACACGGTCGGGTCGTCGCCGTCCGCCTCGACGCCAACCGTTGGGCGACGCAACGCATTCAGGGCGTCGATGAGATCGAACTCCTGTTGCGTGAGGCATTCCCCCGGCACGGGGGTTTCCCCGCGCTGAAGCTTAACAACCGGCTGAGCCTCTATCTGTGCGGAGGTCTGCGCGGCCAGGGACGATGGGGCGACCACGGCCGATGCGGCGACCACGAATAGAGCGGCCAACACCAAGAGGATCCTGGTCATGTCAGAAACCTCCTAACCGCACCCGTCCGCCAACCCGACGACCGCCAGCAGGTTGATCCGCGTTACCGCACTCGCTTCGATCAGCAGGCCTTTGACCAGCACCGTATGGCCCACGCGGAGCTCATTGGTCGCGTTAACCTGGTCGGCCGTCGTGAACTGCGCGCGGTCTCCGAAACTGAGCAACGACTCGGCGTCGAGGAATTCGGCGACGCCGACGAGCTGAAACTCGCGGGATCCGAGCGCCTCTTCTTTGGCCTCCTCGACCTCGTTCTCGTTGAAGACGCGTGCGCGAGTTTCCGTCGGCTCGGCGGCACGGGTCAGCCACCACGTGGCAACATCGTCGTTCCGCAGCTCGACGCACCCAACGGTCTGCACGATCTCGACTTGCGGATCTGGCCGCTGCCCTTGGACAGCCGTCGGCCACGTCACGGCGATCATGACTGCGAGCATGAGAACCGTCCGGTGGGTCATCACGTTGTACTCCCTGAAACCCTAGAAGGAGGGGGCCGACAGAGGGGGTCGACGCGCTACGGCGCGTGACCCCCGTCTACCGTCAACCGGTGAAGGTGTCAGTCCTGGGCTATCGGTACGTCTTCGTCAACCACCGTGTACGAGACCGTGTTGAGGAACATGTCATCCCAGCTCTGTTCCGACCAATACACCTCTCTGTGCGGCGCCGGGTTCCGCCTATTGGCCCGTGAGTTGTCATACCGGGATATCACTTTCACCGTGCTGCCCGCCGGCGCAAAGATCGGCTCTACTAGCTGGTATGAGAACTGCCAATCGAAGTTGTAGTTCGGTACCCGCAGCAAGATCTCCTCGCGACCATCCGGGTAGGTCAGCACAAACGTGAAGTCCTTGCCGCGCAAATGCGCGTGGACCAACAGACTCTGGATATAGGAATCGTTCTGAATCGCCCCGATGCCGGTGACCGTCCAATTCCCTGCGTTGGGTGGAATCGGTGACAGCAACGGGTTCAAGCCCTGACCCGCCTGCGCGCGGACGCCCGCCGCAATCCGCTCAAACATTGTGGGCGGCGGGGGGGCGACAAGCTGCTCGCCTTCCGAAGTGTACTCCCGCAGACTCAGGGTGCGCGAAGTCGTGGTCGCCTCCTCGGTCGCGAACCAGACTCCGATGGCCGGGCGTGCCGTTTCGGGCTTCCCGGTGGCCTGGTAGTGAAGGTTCCAGACGACGGCGTTGAAGGCATCGCCGCGAATACTACGCGCCTGCCCCTGCGGCGTCACGGCGGCACCCACACCGGGAATGTAGGCACCGAAACCTGAACTGCTCGCCTGGCCTACGCGCTCTGAGTCCCCGCGGTCCGCCGAATCCTCGTCGTCATCGGGCTCCACGTAGTCCGGGTCCTCAACCAGCACGTAGTCGACCACCGGCCCACCCGGCCATGCAGGACCGGTGCCGATCTTCATCCCCGGCGGGATGTTGAAAAGGCGGGTCACGATGTGATGAGTCGACGCGTAGTTACCCGGACGAACCTCCGTCGCCTCGACCCGGACCTCTTCGTCGAACGGGAGCGGCGTAAAGAGGTTGAAGTTCGGCGTTTCGCCGTCGGCATCGACCTGCCACTCGATTGGGAACTCGTATATGAAGTCCGGTTCCCGTCCCGAAGGATGGCTCCAGCCCGCCTCAGAAAACCGGGGGGGTTGTGGCGCGGCGCCATCGCCCTCGGGCGCGCCTCCGTCGACCCACTCGACGATCGTGGCAATCTCGTCGTCGCTCAGGCTGAGGTCGTTTGAAAACTCGCCGAAGCGCGGGTCCGCAAACCATGGCGGCATTTCACGCGTGACGACCTTGGCCTTGATGGTCCGCGCCCACTTCCTGGCGTCCTGATAGGAGAGCAGCGACATCGGCGCGATCTGGTTCGGCCTATGACAACCAACGCAATTGTCGAACAACAACTGTCCGATGTGCTCGTTGTACGTAGGCGTATCCAGTGTATCCACGGCCGCGCTCGGAGTAGCAGCCGGCAGAGATAGACCCATCACGACCACGGCGGTCACAGTCATGGTCGTCGCAATGATTGTTCGCAACATTGAGCGTTCCTCCGGGAGTTTGGTCGAGGTTCCGCAGGATGAAACAAACGCTACCAATCCAACTTGATTTTAGGTAGGCGATGGATTCCGAGCAACCCTGCTGACCCGCGCCGCCCCACGCCCCCAACAGCTGGATACACCCCGTTGCAAGAATGCGGCGAAAGTCGGGTGCTGAGGACCCATCGTTATAGCTCACCAGCCCAGGACGGCATGGGGCTGACCGGCACCGCCACGCCTCGCGACGGGGAGACGGTTGCAGCAGCAGACGCCTTAAGGCAGCGGCTAGGGAGCTGAGGGTAGCGCTGATGACGTTGGACGCGCAGGTTTACCTACCGGAGGCTATCGCTTTCGCGAGGCGTTCAAGGCACCCGCGTACCCGGTAATTCTCGACCGAAGAGGTTCAGCTATGCCGAAGTTCACCGTCAACGGAGAGGCTCGGGAGGTAAACGTCCCGGGGAGTGATCCTCTGCTCTGGGTCCTGCGCGAGTCGCTAGGCCTCACGGGCACCAAGTTCGGATGCGGAATCGGCCAGTGCGGGGCGTGCACAGTGCTTTTCAACGGCCAACCCATCCGGTCGTGTAGTTTCCCGATCAGCGGCGCCGAAGGGGCCGAGATCACGACGATCGAGGGCCTTTCTCTGGATGGCGGTCACCCGGTACAACAAGCTTGGGTGGAGGAGCAGGTCCCGCAGTGCGGCTATTGCCAATCCGGGCAGATCATGTCGGCGGTCGCGCTGTTGGCGACCCGCGAGAGGCCGACGGACGCGGACATCGACGTTGCGATGTCCGGCAACGTGTGCAGGTGCGGGACGTACGGCGCGATCCGACGGGCGATCCATCGGGCGGCCGATCTACAGGCGATGGATCCCCAGATGCGTAATCTCCCGACGCGGGCAACCTCGACCGACGGCGGCGACGCGGGAGGCGACCGATGAGCGAGCAACACGACGGACCGACGGGAGCCGAGAACGGCGCCCCCGAGAACGGCCGCAAAGGCCCCTCTCGACGCACATTCGTGAAGATCGGCGTCGTCGCAGGCGCAGGCCTCACGCTCGGCGTCTCCTACAGAGTGATCGCCGGACCCGGTGACCCCCTTACGGACGCGACCTTCGCCCCCAACGCGTTCCTCCGCATCGATACTGACGGATCGGTCACGGTGATGGTGGGCCGCTCCGAGATGGGTCAGGGGGTGGCAACGGCGCTTCCTCAGCTCCTCGCGGAGGAGCTCGACGTCCCCTGGGATCGGGTTTCCTTCGAGTTCGCGCCTGCCCATCCGGCGTACGGCATGTTTGGCCTACAGGTGACGGGAGGAAGTACGAGCGTAATCCAGTCATGGGAGCCTCTACGTGAGGCGGGCGCGGCGGCGCGGTGGATGCTGCGCGAGGCCGCGGCCCAGCAGTGGGGGGTTGAGGCCGATCAGGTCCAGATGCACTCCGGGAAAGCGATCGGCGGCGACGGCTCCGAGCTCACGTACGGCGAGCTAGCGGCGGCGGCGGCGTTGCTCGACGTGCCGAAGAACGTGCCCCTGAAGGACCCCGCCGAATTTCGGCTCATCGGTGAGTCGGTGCCCCGCCTGGACGTTCCGGTAAAGACGACGGGTGAGGCCGTCTTCGGCATCGACGCCGGTCCCTCGGACACACGCGTCGCCGTCGTGGCCCGCTGCCCGGTCTTCGGGGGCTCAGTGCGTTCCTTCGACCCGGCTCCGGCGCTCGCCGTACCAGGCGTCGACGAGGTCGTGGAGCTCGAGAGCGGCGTCGCCGTCGTCGCGGCCGGATACGTGGCCGCAAAGGCCGGGCGGGACGCATTGGTCGTCGAGTGGGACGAGGGGCCCGGGAGCGAGCTGGATGATGCCGAGATCTTCCGCCGGTTTGCCGCGGCAACGCAGGACGGTGGAGGGTCCGCCCGCGACGACGGCGACGTCGATGCGGTCTTCGCGGCAGGCGGGGAGCCGATCCGGGCGACGTACCAACTGCCATACCTCGCACACGCGACGATGGAGCCGATGAACTGCACGGTATGGGTGCGGGACGGTCGCTGCACGGTGTGGACGGGGAGCCAGTTCCAGAACGCGCCGGGCATCGTCGGTGGGGGTGCACGCCAGGTGGCCGCAAAAGCGGCAGGCGTCGGAGCGGACGACACCGAGGTCCACACGACCTTTTTGGGCGGCGGCTTCGGGCGCCGGGCCGAGCGGGACTTCGTCCGTGAGGCTGCCGAGCTGGCCGGCAAGATCGACGGTCCGGTCAAGGTGATCTGGTCGCGCGAAGACGATATGCAGCACGATTTCTACCGTCCTGCCTCGTACCACGAGATCGCGGCGGTACTGGATGCCGACGGGATGCCCGAGGCGTGGCAACACGACATCGCGACCCAGTCGATCCTGCTGCATCTGGTGCCGGGTTGGGTTCCGGGATTCGCAGGGCGCTTCGCGGGAAGCAAGGATCCCACTGCAACAGAAGGAGCGAGGAACCAACCGTACCACGTGCCGAATATCCGCGTGACGTACGCCAGGGTCGACCTACCGATTCCGGTAGGCTTCTGGCGCTCTGTCGGGCATACCCACACCGCGTTCGTCGTCGAGTCGTTCATCGATGAGCTGGCGCACGCCGCGGGTCGAGATCCCTATGAATACCGGCGCGACCTGTTGGACGCACATCCTCGCCATCGGGCTGTCCTGGACGCCGTCGCCGAGGCCTCGGGCTGGGGCTCACCCGCCCCCCAAGGACGGGCACGCGGAATCGCGATGGCGGAGTCGTTTGGCTCGTTCGTCGCCGAGGTCGCGGAGGTCTCCGTCGAGAACGGCCGGCCCCGCGTGCACAAAGTGTGGTGCGCGATCGACTGTGGGGTCGTCTTGAATCCGGCGATCGTCCGGGCCCAGATGGAGAGCGGCATCGTCTATGGGCTCACCGCCGCTCTGTACGGCGAGATCAACATCGAGAGAGGCCGCGTAGTGCAGAGCAATTTCCACGACTACCAGATGCTTCGCATGAACGAGGCTCCGGAAGTGGAAGTTTTGCTGACGCCGAGCGGTGATGCCCCGGGCGGCGTAGGTGAGCCCGGGACACCGCCCATCGTGCCCGCGGTCACGAACGCGATCTTCGCGCTCACGGGCGAGAGGGTCCGGAAGCTGCCGATCCGGCTGGGCTGAGAAACCCTCCCGGTGCCTTGGGCGCTGGTGCATGGCTTCTGATGTCGGTCGCGGAAGCTCCCATCGTCGGCTCCATACTCGGCACGGCCATCGGCGACTCCATCGGGCTGCCGTACGAAGGTCTGTCTCGTCGCCGAGCCGAGAGACTCCTGGGTCCGCCCGATCGGCATCGCTTTTTTTTCGGGCGTGGCATGGTCTCCGACGACACGGAGCACACGTGTATGGTGGCTCAGTCCCTCATCGGCTCCGGTGGGGACCCCGACGCTTTCGCACGCCAGCTGGCCTGGGGATTCCGGCTCTGGGTGCTGGCGCTACCGGCGGGAATCGGGTTCGCCACCCTGCGCTCCATCCTCAAGCTCTGGCTCGGCGTGAGTCCCCAGAAGAGTGGGGTCCACTCCGCTGGGAACGGTCCGGCGATGAGAGCAGCGGTCATCGGCACCGCCGTCGACGACGGTGCCAAGTTGACTCGTCTGGTGCGCTCCTCAACGAGGATCACCCACACGGATCCCAGGGCTGAATCAGGCGCGCTGGCAGTCGCGCTGGCGGCTCAGATGGCCCGCCAGAATGAAGTTGTGCCGGGAGCAGCTTTCCTGGATCGCTATCGCGCGCATTCGGAGGGAGGGGACAACGAGTTGGGACCCCTCATCGAGGACGACGCACTGGGACGCCCCACCGGGGACGACGCACTGGGACGCCCCACCGGGGACGACGAGCCGGGACGCCTCACCGGGGACGACGAGCTGGGACGCCTCATCGAGGACGCCGTCCGAGCAACCGACGAGGGCTTGAGCACCGCCGACTTTGCCGCATCCCTGGGGCTCGCGAAAGGAGTCTCGGGCTTCGTCTGCCACACCGTTCCGGTGGCACTCCACGCCTGGCTGACGAATCAGCGTGACTTTCGATCTGCGGTTCGCGCGGTGATCCAATGTGGCGGTGACGCTGATACGACGGGGGCTATCGTCGGGGGAATCGTGGGAGCCTCCGTAGGTAGAGAGGGAATTCCGGAGGAGTGGCTGGACCGGCTGATCGAGTGGCCCCGCTCCACCGCCTGGATGGAAAGGCTCGCTGCCCAGCTCGACGCCACGATGCAGTCAGGAGTCGCGACCCGACCCATCAGACTCCCGGTCTACGGTGTCATCCCTCGGAACCTCTTCTTCCTTGTCGTGGTTCTGCTGCACGGCGCGAGGAGGGCGTTGCCGCCATATGGATAGACCTTCGCCGTCGCTGACGGGCGAGGAAGTCGGCCGACAGCCCGGCTTCCACCTCTGCGAAGCGCCCGGTCGCCGGCAGCACTACGAGCATGGAGAGCCCTTCCTCGTAGTCGATGCGCAGCGCCTCCACGTCTGCGGACTCGGACTTCCAGTAGAGGAAGGTCCCCGGCGTGGCCATCATGGGCACCTCCACACTCTCGGTGCCCGCACCCGGCAGTAGATGGAATGGCTTCGGTCGCGTCTCCTCTTCCGCAAACTGGTCCGCCCAGCGTGCTTTGAAATAGACAGCATTGGCCAGGATGAGCCGCATGTCGGGTACCAA
>SMVB01271971.1_pt1 | contig 23138 bp, 15 predicted proteins | sample 2456461 | NCBI WGS metagenome assembly SMVB01 (sample SAMN11095934, study PRJNA526329) | marine sediment metagenome | biome: Marine sediment; feature: Surficial sediment; material: Deep marine sediment; isolation source: Hadal surficial sediment | place: Pacific Ocean | collected 2014-05 | depth...
CGAAACGGGCCGCGCACCGCCCGACACAGAGTTGGCGGAAGCCTTGGCAGCACTCGGCGACGCCTTGAGCTGACGAGAGCGCCACCATGACGCTCTTCGCATATTTTTGGGAGTATCGCGTTCACGACAACAAGGTCGAGCTCTTCCGAAGGTTTACGGCCCCGGCGGTAATTGGGTTCAGCTCTAATCTATTTTAGCCGTAGGATTCGAGTTCGCAAAACTACTACTTTCCGCGCGATCCGAGCTTCCTCACACTGGTGACGTGCGCCCGCCGCTAACTCTTGGCCTTGGTGGGGAGCTGCTGAAGGATAAAGACCTTAGATGCTTTGGTCACGCTCAGAAGTCGCTCGTAGGACCTGAGTTCTCACCCAGGCCTCGTCAGGAATCCTGTCCCGTGTGTGGACGAAATCCTCCGCGTGCCGCCGCCTCTTTCGAGCTGAGCGACACCGTGCAGTTATCACGTCTCGAGCGGGAAAGGAGGGTGCGGAAATGTCCGTCCGGCGATGGTTCGAAGCTACGTTTCTCGAAGCCGAACAGAGTACCGCTGGGGTCGACTTCACACATCTTGGAGCACAGTTCGCGCTACGGATCGAGGAAGTAGTACGTCCGCGCGAGCTGAAGCAATGGTGGAGCCTCACCAGCGAGTGGACCGATCCGAAGGCTGTCGAGCCGAATCGCCTCGGCGATATGGAGAGCAAGATCCTGTCCTTTCTCGAGCAAGAATGCAGCGCCTGCATGGCCCGCGTCCCCGACGACAAGCGGGCCGACTTCTTGCGCGGCGTCTGGGCAAAGAGGGACTAACCGCTCTTCTCCGTCGAGGAGCTCGACCCAGCGTAGTCTCGAAACGAACAGGAGGCGTGACGGAAAGAAAGCGCTCCCAGCTCCCGGTCGAGGCCGCGTCTATCGGGATGTGCTCCGGCCCTGCGCCGAGCGGCGCGCGCACGAGCTGCAAGTGTTTGTGCCGTTGGCTCGCGCCCGCTTCCGGCCGGCATTGCAGAACACGAAGCCATGGATACACCTTGTCGGCGTTTCCCACAGCGGACGTTTCCGCGGAAACGTCTAAATGACCGGAGATAGACTGAGGACGTGATTCACAGGAGAAGCGCATTCGAGTTGAATAAGTACTGTGCGCGCCACTAGAATCTAGGTGCGACCGGACGCCACAAGACCATGCTGCTAAAACCAGAGACCGTTCTCGGGAATTACGCGATCACCGAAGCGATTGGCGCAGGTGGCATGGGGGAGGTGTACCGGGCTCGGGACAAGAAGCTTGGTCGTGACGTCGCGATCAAAGTGCTCCCGGACGCGTTCGCACAAGACGCAGAACGGCTCGCCCGATTCAAGCGAGAGGCGAAAGTTCTCGCGTCTCTGAACCACCCGAACATCGCTTCGCTCTACGGGCTCGAGCAGTCCGAGAGTACTCACTACCTCGTTCTCGAGCTGGTCGAAGGCGATACACTGGCCGAGCGCATCTCGCGCGGCGCGATTCCTGTCGACGAAGCGCGCGACTTTGCGAGCAAGATCGCGCTGGCCGTCGAAGCCGCCCACGAGAAAGGCATCATCCATCGTGATCTGAAGCCTGCCAACATCAAGATCACTCTCGACGGCGACATTAAGGTATTGGACTTCGGCCTCGCGAAAACCTACGCGGGCGCAGGGACGGAAGCTCAATCGTCGGCTCTCTCGCAGTCGCCCACGCTGACCCGACAAGGGACGATGGTGGGCGCGATTTTGGGAACGGCGGCCTACATGTCGCCGGAGCAGGCGAAGGGGAAGACCGTCGATAAGCGGACCGACATCTGGGCTTTTGGCGCCGTGCTCTTCGAGATGCTCACAGGCCGGCGGGCGTTCGACGGTGAAGATTTTTCGGAGATCTTGGCGGCCATCATCGGAGGCGAGCCCGATTGGACTGCTGTTTCCGCGGATGTGCCCGAGGCGGTTACCGCGCTTCTCCGGCGCTGGCACGTATCCGCGTTATGTGCCGTCAGGGCACCTGGTCTACGTACATGAAGGAACGCTCTTCGCCACTCTTTTCGATCTCGACAAATTGGAGGTTGTAGGGCAACCCATCCCGATCTTGAACGAGATCCACGCCGACCGTGCCGGCGGCGCGAAGTTTGCTTTTTCGAGGGAGGGAGCTCTCGTCTACCAAAAACGTGGGCGATCCAATGACATGATCCTGAAGTGGGTGAGACGCGATGGCGAGGCTACCCACCTCGAACAAGATCCCGCCAACTACAGAGATCTATTTTTGTCGCCTGACGGCAAGCGGCTGGCGCTGACAAAGGCATCTGCAACCTCTGGGTGGGACGTCTGGGTGTTCGATCTCGAACGAGATGTCAGAGTTCGCCTGACCGCCGACCCTGGTTTCGATGGATTCCCCGTGTGGACGCCCGACGGCCAGTATATTGCGTTCTCATCAAGCAGAGACGGACCGAGCAACCTCTACCGAAAGCGCGCCGATGGAACCGGCGAGGTGGAAAGGCTTACGGAGAGCCCGAACGGTCAGACCCCCAGCTCGTTATCACCGGATGGACAGATCGCGTTCACAGAGAGCACATCGGATACCTCTCAAGACATCTGGACGGTGTGGCTCGACGGCGACGGGCCTGAGATCTTCCTGCAAACACCGTTCGCCGAGAGCCAGGCTTCGTTTTCTCCGGACGGACGCTTCATCGCCTATCAATCAAATGATTCCGGGCAGACCCAGGTCTACGTCATGTCTTTTCCCGAAAAAGGGAGTAGATGGCAAGTTTCGACGAGCGGAGGCGCAGGACCCGTGTGGTCGCGCGCAGCGCAAGAGCTCTTCTATTCGACCGACAACAAGATCATGATGGCTCCCTATACTGTCGAGGACGATTCTTTCCGATCCGGTACCCCCCGAGAGCTGGCCTCAGGCGTGTTGCTGCCGGGGGGCAGTAATTTCGATGTCACGCCAAACGGTGAGCGCTTTGTGATTCTGGCACAGGCCGAAGAGGAAACGGAGGCACCCCAGCTCGTCCTCGTGCAGAACTGGTTCCAGGAGCTAGAGCGTTTGGTGCCTGCCAAGTAGTGCCACAATTTATTTGGGTCAGCTAGAACCCCTCGTCCCCTTAGCTTAGCCCGTCCGCAACCCGACTTCACCAAGCAGCCTCATCGGGCCGAGACGACGAAGCTTTTCGAGCTCGTCGTCGTCATGCACGAAAAACGCGCCCGCGTAGCCGAGCGCGTTGACCGAGATGGACTCCCACGCGTCCCGAGACCTCGGGATAACGACCATCCGCTCACGCGTGGCGAGAAGGTTGTAGGCACGGGGATCGTTTTCGCGGCCAACATCGGCCAGCAACTGGAGGTAGCGCCGGCGCGTTTCCTCCGCCGCGCCCTCGAGCGTTCGGTCGACGCAGTCGTCCAAAGAACAAGACGCGTTGCGGAAAGGCAGCGCTCCTGGCTCGCGCTCGAAAGCCGTGTCCATCGGGAGGTGCTCCGGCCCTTCGCCGAGCGGCGCCGCCACGAGCTGCAAGTGTTTGTGCCGTTGGCTCGCGCCGGATGCCCGGCCGGCATTGTAGAAGGCGAAGCCATCGATCGCGCGCAAGCCGATCCACAGAGCTTCGAAGTCCGCCTGGCTCAGAAGAGATTCCTGCTCTTCGAAAGCGCGCGTCACGATCAACACGTGATCGTCGATCACGTTGAATTTGTTGAGCAGCGCGTAATGCGTTTCCGAGATATCGCCAATCAATAGGTCGTCTTCCGGCTCCAGAAAAGGATTGAAGCCCGGCCCACGCTTCTTGGCGACGATTTGCCGCCGGACGAGACTGGCGGCGACGCGGGTGAGAAAACGCACGCCCCCATCGACGAGCGTGACGCTGCGGGTCTCGATGGGCTGGAGCGCTCCGGACGCGAGCGCCGAGACTGATTTGGCGAGGACCCGATCCCAGAATGTGCGCGGCTCCCCCATCAAAGCGCGCGGTGCTGGTAGAGAATGCCGTCGGAAAATCCCTGGCGGCGATAATATTCGCGCGTTCCGATCGACGAGATGACGGCCATCCGCTCGAAGCCACTCGCGCGCGCGAGTGTTCTAGCATGATCGATCAAGCGCCCGCCGAGTCCCGAGTGCTGCGTCTTGCGTTCGTCGCGCTTCCCGATGCCGACGGCGGCGCCGTAGACATGGACTTCGCGGATGATCGCACTCGCCGCAAGCTCGTCGATATAGGCCGGCGTCTCTGGAAGACAAAGCCTGAGAAACCCGGCAATATGGTCGTCCGGCGTCACGAATTGGATAAAAGCTTCTTCGCCAATCGAGCTTCGATAGCGCTCGACCACGAGACGAAGCGCCTCCGTCGGCGTCTCCCCTTTCCGGATCTCGCGGGCTCGGATGTCCCGCACCACGAGCCCGCGCCGCTCCATCTCGCTCTCCGCTACGGCGCGAAAGTTGGTCACGCGGCTTCCAGCGTGAATGTCGTCCCCGGGGATGTCACGAATCACGCGCGACAAGCGGCAATAGACCGGCGTGCTCGTCATGCACGCGATGAGAAGCTCGAGCAATTCGTCTTCTTCGTAGGGGCGGTACCTGCCCGCCTCGTAATGGACCATGAGCTCCGCGCTCTCGATGAGGCTGCACGGGTAGAGCTTGAGCTCGTCAGGGCGAAAATCGGGGTCTGAGAACAAGCGCTTGAAGTCCCGCACATCCTTCTCGGGAGTCGAGCCGTAGAGATTCGCCATCCAATGCGCTTGGATCTTGAAGCCCGCCTGACGAAGAAGCTTGGTCGCCTTGCGCGAAGCGGCGACGTCGTGCCCGCGTTGATTGAGGTCGAGAACTTCGTCCGAAAGACTCTGATAGCCAATTTGGATCTTGGTCGCACCGAGACGGCGGAGTCGGAGGACTTCGTCTTCGGTGACGTAGTCAGGTCTCGTCTCGAGCGACAAGCCGACACATCGCGCGCCCGCGGTCTCGTTCTCGCGTTGGGCATGCTCGAGCGCATCCCACGTGGCCGATTCGTCCGATTCGATGGCGCCCGACGTGTCCCGAGACTTCGCGAAATCGGCAACGATCCCGTTATAGCGGTTCTCACCGAGCCGCCCATCGACGGCATCGGCAACATCTTCGAAATCTAGCCTCGGGCTCCTTTCATCCTGGCGCGTTCGCACGCCGCGTCCGAAGTCGTTCAGCGCTTCGAACGTTTGCGTCAGAAACCATATCTGATAGGGCTCGCTATAGAACGACCATGTTCCGCCGAGAACGATGAGCTCCACTTTGTCGGTGGGATGCCCGATCCGGTAGAGCGCATCGAGGCGCGAGAGCGTCTGGTCGTAAGGATCGAATTGATGCATGCCCGCGCGCTGAGCTCCGGGCTCGCGCGAGATATAGCTCTTCGGCATCTTGACGTCGTTCGGGCAGAAGATGCATTTCCCGGGACACGGAAATGGCTTCGTCAAAATCGTGACGGGCGTGACGCCGCTCAGCGAGCGCACCGGTTTCATGCGCAACTTCTCGATGATCGACGCGCGCGCCCTAGGCCATTGATAGCGCTCGGCGAAAAAGCGATAGCCGGCAATGAGCTCGCCCCGCGAAAAGATCGAGTTTCCGTTTTTGGGATGCCGTCTGAGGATGCGGTCGACGGAGCGTTCTTCGAACTCCGGGAGGGTCTCCACCGCCTCGAGAATCGCGAGAAGCTCGCTCTCGTGCTCCTCGGGAGCGAACGTGTAGCCCTTCCATTCCGTCTGTCTCAAAGCTTCATCCCTTGGCGGCCATCCCTTTGATCGCAAGCAGAATAGCGTAAAGACAGGCGTCTTGCGACGATGGGCTTTTTGCTCCCCGGTAGCGCGCGAGAAGCCCGTCCGGCCACGCTACAATGGCCTACCAGCAGGAAAAACTTCTACGCAGCATGCGAGCGCTCACGAGTCGTCGATGGGTTGTCCTCGGGACCGTTTCTCTTGCACTCGTCCTCGTCGTGTCGTTCTTGATTCTTCATACGCCCTGGGGCAAGGACCAAGTCCGGCATGCGCTCGTGACCGCCGTCCAGGACCGTATCGGCGGAACGTTTTCTATCGATGAGCTGGACTACCGCTTCTGGCGTGGCGAGGTTCGGTTGCGCAAGGTCGCATGGACCTCTGCGACCGGAATGATGTCCGGGCGCGCGCGTGAGGCCGCGATCGGGATACACGTGAGGAGCGCGGGCACGATCGAGATCCGCTCGCCGGAGCTGCGTGTAGCGGTATCCGGCGAAGCCGAGATCGCTGTCGCGTCCCTGCCCTCGTCGTTGTTCGGCTTCGGCTGGACGATCACGGATGGGCACCTCGTTCTCGAGGGTGAGGATTACCGCCTCGAGATCGAGGCGATCGAGGCCGAGCTCGATGCGGGAGACGGCATTTTGGAAGGACCTCTTTCCTTCGGGAAAGCCAGCCTCGACGAGCTCGAGCTCGGGCCGGCCCGCACCCATGCCCGTATCGGTCCTACGAGCGCCGAGCTCACACAAAGCCGCCTGGAAAAGGGAAGCTCCTCCTGGATGACGGGTACGATCCGGATTGCGTCCTACGCGCCTTTCACAGCACAAGCCACGTTGTCCCACGCCATCGAAGGCTCGCTCGTAGGAAAGCTCTCGAACGCCCCCCCTCTGGACGGCGTTTTCGAGGGCGAGGCGACGATTGAAGTAGAGGGTGGTCGCCTAAACGGCGAAGGGATCCTGCGCTCTAGCCGGATGACGGTCGGTGCGTCTCAACCCGTGAGGCTCCAGCTTCCCTGGAGGCTTTCGGGTGACATCCTCCGCATCGAGAACGGGGAGCTCTCGGGCTATGGCGGGCATGCGCGCGTGGGTCTGACGGCGGATCTTCGATCCGAAGATCAGGAGCTCGAGGCGTTGTTCGAAGGGATCGAGCTTGCACCTTCGCTCGCCAGCCGTGTCGCTGGCAAGGCTTCTGCATCCTTCGAGCGATGGGACCTAGCAAGCGGTACGGGGAAAGTGGAGCTCGAGCTCTCGGCCTCGGAGGCGCAAGAAGGCGTTCCCCTCGCGGGCCGGGTGGTGCTACATCTAGAGCCCGGCGGGAGAATCCGCGTCGACGCGCCCGCTCTCAAAGGCCCGGGCGTCGAGCTCTCGATCGAAGGTGAGCTCGGAGAAACACTTCATCTCGACTACAGGGCCGACGTGCGCGACGTCGGTCTCCTGAGCGCGCGTTTCGCAGACGTCCCGCTTCAAGGAAGCATCAACATCGTGGGCACGATCGAGGGGCCGTGGAACGTACCGCGAAGTGAGATGTCGATCGTGTCCCATGGACTGTTGTTCGCGGGTGTTCGCTTCGACGTCGACGGGGCGCTCCGCTGGGAGCCCGGGCGCATCCGGGTCGACGCGCTGACGTTTCGCCGCGGTACGGGCGGTATGTTGACCTTTCGAGGCGGTGTCGATCTCTTGACGGCAACCCTTTCGCTTCGCGGTGAGGGCCAAGGTTTCTTCTTCGATGGCCGTCCCCGGTTCGAGGCGAATCTGGCCTCGATGCAGGTTGCTCTCGAAGGACCGATCCGCTCGCTCGAGGGCACGATCTCCGCGCGGCTCGACCGCGTGCGGGTCCGTGGGGTTTCCCTTCCGGACGCTCAGGTCGAAGCCGTGCTCGACGCCGGCCGCGTGCGGCTCGAGGCACACTCTCCTCGTGGCGACGACCTTCTCGAGGGAAACGTCGCGACAACAGCTCCGTACGCATTCGACGTCGAGGTAAATCTCGAGAGCCTCCCCATCGGAGCGCTCGTCCAAACACTTCCGGGGTTCGAGAAAACCGAGCTCGAGCTAGCCGGCCGTTTGCAAGGCTCCGGCGAGCTCTCTGCGTCGAGCACGTTCCACTACCGGCTCGAGGCGGAGAGGGTCGTCGGGTCTTACCGCGGTGTCGGGTTCGGTGCGGGGACGCCGTTTATCGTCGAGGGCAATCGCGAGACGCTCTCTATTCGAGGACTGACGCTTACCGGTACGGATACCGCTATTGATATCGAAGGGACGCTTCCCTTGGCCGCGTCGGGCCCGGTGGATCTGGCCGTTCGTGGCGTCGCGCGTCTCGAGCTCTTGAACGCCTTTGTTTCCGACGTCGAGCTTGCGGGACGGGCCGATCTGGACGTTCGATGGACCGGGGAGCTTCCGAGACCCGACGTCGTCGGGGACGTCTCTATATCCGAGGGAGCTGCGCGTATAGGCCGCGTGTCTATCGAGGGCGTCGATGCCCGTATTCGCGCTCTCGACTCGATTCTCACGATCGATAGGCTTCGTGGTGAGCTTCTCGGTGGGAGATTCGATGTCACCGGCCGAGTCCCGCTGCATCAGGGCGATGCGAGGGTGCAGCTCGCCTTCGTCGATATCGATCCGTTAGCGCTCGCCATTGATCTTGCCGACGCCGGCCCCGAGGAGCTCCGTGGAGCGCACGCCCGGGTTTCGGTCTCTGGTGAGCTTTTTGGGGCGGTCGCCGAGCCGTCTCAGTGGCGCGGCGAAGGGCGGTTCGATCGCGTGAGCCTTGGGCGCCGGACGGCGGAGCTCGTGAGCGAAGGGGTCGGTTCGTGGCAACTCGAGCGGGGGCGCGTCTTCGCTTCCGGACTTCGCTTTCGGGGTCTTCAAGGTGGTGAGACGAATCTGGAGCTCGAGGGTGAGGCCGAGGTCCGCGCGTCCGACCTTTCGACGCTCGAATGGGAGGCCCGCGCCCGGGGTCGATTGGATTTGGCGTTACTCTCATCGATGCTCGCGGAGCGGGGGGCTCGCGTGAGTGGGATCGTGGACCTCGATCTAAAGGCCCATCAGGCAAGCAAGCCCCTTCGTGTTTCGGGCCATGCGTCCGTGGCGAATGCCCGCCTGTCCCTTCGGGAGCCCGCCGTCACGTTCACGGCGCTCAACGGAGAGCTTCGCATCGAGGACGAAACGCTTTCGCTCTCACGCCTCGAGGCGAACGTGGGCGGCGGCAGATTTACGGGGAGCGGGCGCGTTCTCTTCTCGGGAGCTTCCATTCGGGAGATCGAGCTCGAAGGACGCGCCGACTCGGTGCGCATCAGCTATCCCGAGGGTTTAAGAAGTGAAGTCAGTGGCCAGCTTCGATTGACCGGGGCCCCGACCGCTCTGCTTCTTACGGGCGACGTGGACGTCACGCGCGGGATCTTCAGCCGCAACTTCAGTCTCGAGACGGAGCTGTTGCAGTCGCTTTCACAACTGAGCGGATGGACTCCCGCCGAAGGGGAGAAGCACCGCATTCGTCTCGACATGCGTATCCGCACCGTCGACGGATTGCGCATCGACAACAACTTGGCGCGCCTGGAAGCATCCGCCAATCTGAGGCTCGCGGGCACCCTCGAGGAGCCCGAGCTCTTCGGTGACGTTTCGATCCGTCCCGGTGGGGAGCTCCGTTTCGGCCGCAACGTTTCCCGCATCGAGTCGGCGCGGATCGAGCTTCGGGGTTATCCGATGGAGCCGCCTGAGCTCGACATCCAGGCGCGCACTTCCGTGGGTGACGACGACATCCGGTTGAGCGTCCGTGGGCCCACCGATGATCTCGTGACGGAGTTCACGGGTGTCTCCCGGGTCGACCAGACCGCGCTGTCGCGCGGCGATGCCATGAGTCTGTTCCTCACTGGAAGAAAGATCGACCAGGTCTCGACCGAGGGACGTGCGATCGTATTGGAGCAGATGGCGGCCTATGCCGGCTCGAGCTTGGCCGATCTCGTCCAGACCGGACTCGGGACGATTCTGCCGTTTCGTATCGTCACGGTTGAGCCCGCTCTGATCCAGAGTGAGGCGGACCCCAGTGCCCGCTTCACCATCGGGGCGGCACTCAACGATCGTCTATCGGTGGTCTACTCCATCGGGCTCGACGACACCGAGAAGCAGATCTGGATCGTCGACTATGAGCTTCCCGGGCGCGCCAGGACCCAGCTCGTGCGTCAGGAAGACAACACATTCACGACCGCGCTTTCCCAGCAGATCCAACTCGACTTACGGAACCGGTCTCGGCCGCCGCGGCAACCGAGCGTCGCCCTCGCCCGAGTGGGATTCTATTTCGTGAGCGGTGAGCCCGAAGAGCTCGAGCACGAAGCGAGGGACCGCCTCGACCTCGAGGCCGGAGAGCGTTACGACTACTGGAAGGCTTGGGAAAAGACACAACGATTGCGGGCATGGCTTCGAGAGCGGGGGTTCCTTTCCGCCACCGTTGATCTCGACGCCGTGTCGCGCGGGACGAGCTCGGTGGCGCTCGACGTGGTCGTCGTAACGGGTAAACCCGTCCGCTTCGTTTGGAACGGTGACCCTATCGAAAAAGCGACGCGTCAGGCGCTCTCGAATGCATGGGACGGCTACACCACGGACGCGTTTCTCGAGTCGGACCTCGCTCGGATCGCCGAAGGAAACCTGTTCGAGCAGAGATATTACCTGTCACGGGTGGAGGTTGGCATTCGGGAAGAAGCGGAAGAGATTACCGTCTCGGTGAACGTACGGCGCGGCCCACGCGGCAGGCGTGTCACGGTCGACTTTCCCGGAAGCGAAGCCATTCCCGATGCGGTGCTCCTTGCGGTCCTTCCGAAGCGTTCGTCCTCCGAGTTCTACGAGTGGATGACGTCGAAGCGGCCGCGTCTGAAGCAGAGCTTGAGAGTTCGTTGCGCATCGATGGGCTACCTTCGCGCGGTCATTGGCGAGCCCGAAACAAGATTCGACGCTGCGACGGGAACGCTCCTCGTGGCGATTCCGGTCGAGGCAGGCGAGCCGTCCATCGTGGAGAGCATCGAGCTCCACGGTGTCGAGGCGCTCGATGAGCGCGAGGTGCGCGCCAGCCTATCGCTTCGCGAAGGTGCGCCGTTTCGTCTGACGGACTTCGTGAAGGACCGCGCGTCACTCAAGACCCTCTACCGAAGCCGAGGGTTCCTGGACGTCGAGGTCGACCAGGCCGTCGAGCCCGGCCTAGGACCAGAGCTTCTTCGGGCGCGGTTCGTGGTTCGCGAAGGGGCGAGTCTGAAAGTGAAGGACATCACGATCGTCGGGAACGCGGCAACGCGCGAGAGCGTGATCCGGCGCGAGCTCGCTCTCGAGCCGGGGGCGCCGCTCCGGCTCTCGGACGTGAACTTGACGGAGAGACGCCTCGCCGAGCTGCGGATCTTCCGCTCCGCGGAAGTCGTGGTGACCGAGCCGGGCTCGGGCACCGGGGAGCGCGACGTCGTCGTGCACGTCGTGGAGGCGCCCGACGTGAGTATCGATTACGGTCTCCGATTTACGACGAACGGTCTGTTCGAAGCTCTAGGCGACGTGCAGGCGCCTAATCTCTTCGGCCGAGCGCACCGCGGCGGGTTCCGTGCTCTCGTCGGCACGAACCAGCGCATCTTCCGTTTCACTTACGCCGTGCCCTATCTCGGGCGCTATCGCGTGAGCACGGACATCTTCATGGAACGAAAGACCCGCGCCGACTCTCCGAACGAGGACGAGGACTTCGTCCCGTTCACCGACCGGACCTGGACGATCACCGCTCAGCAGAGGCGTGCGTTCGGAAACGCGTTGAGCTTGCAGTGGAGCTATTCCTACAAGCACGTGGTCACGGAGCTCGAAGTTCCGGAGGGCGGGTTCTTCGATCCCAGATTCACCGTGAACCGCGCCATCGTGACGGGCGCGCTCATCGGAGATCACCGGGACCGGATCGTCGACCCGCACCGTGGAGTTCTCTGGAGCGTAACCGCGCAAGGGGCTCCGGAAGCTCTGGGGTCGGATCTCGAGTTCGTGAAGCTCTTCGGCCAGCTCTTCACCTTCATGCCACTCGGGCGCAACGTTGTCTGGGCGTCGGGATTTCGAGTCGGGGCAGCCAACAGTTTCGGTCAGCGTCTTGCGGGGGACGATCGCTTCCAGGCCGGGGGGCCCAACACCGTCCGGGGCTTCGAACAAAACACGCTCGGGCCGGTGGACCCGATCTTGCGCCGCCCTATCGGCGGTGCGGGCGTGCTCATCTTCAACCAGGAGATCCGCTTTCCGCTCCTATGGAGGTTGGGCGGAACCGGGTTCTACGACGCGGGGAACGTCTTCGAGACCGCTTCCGATATGAGCCTGCGGGACCTCCGCCAGAGCGCGGGCCTGGGTGTGCGCTTCGAGCTACCCTTCGGCCTCCTTCGATTCGACTGGGCCCGGGTCCTCGATCGGCGCGAAGGTGAGAAGCCGTGGCGCTTCATTTTCAGCCTCGGCCACGCGTTTTGACCGAGCGTTTCGATCACCAAAGATGAGGTATCTCGGCGTCGTGTCGTAGGGAAACGCCTCACGCAGTTGCTGCATCACCCATCCTCGGCAAAAGAAGAAGTAATCCAGAGCCCGCGATACAATAGAAGAGTCATGGCAACGACGACGGAATCCAAGACAGAATCGTCGGGTTACGTGTACTCCCACATCACGAAGATACCCGGTGTGTGCGGAGGAAGGCCCGCTATCGATGGGACTCGGGTCCGCGTACTGAACATCGTCTACCTTCACAAGCAAGGCTACACTCTCGAGCAGATGCTCGAGGAGTATCCATTGACGCTCGCTCAAGTCCACGCCGCGCTCGCCTACTACTACGACCATAGTGAAGAAATCGAAGGCTATATCAAAGAGGATGAAGCCTGGGACGAGAGGCATGAGCGGGACAAGGCCGAGTTCTTGAGCAAGCGCTCTTCGTCGTCTCATCGCTAGAGTGGCAGGACGCTTCCCGCTGTACACGGACGCCGACGTCCGTGGTCACCTTGTCAAAGCTTTCATCGAGCGCGGTTGGGATGTGGTGCGCGCAATAGACCTCTTTCCAGCAGGGACTCCGGACCAACCACATTTTGAAAAAGCAGCCGAGCTAGACCGCGTACTCGTGACCAATGACCAGCCCTCCATCGATATCGCCCACAGCTGGCTAAGAGAGGGACGCTCGTTCAGAGCAATGATCACCTGGCCGCAGGTCCACTACGACCGGATGACTGACGGCGATATCCTCGAAAAGTTTGAGGCATTGGCTGAGCAAGACGAACCCTTCCATCCCGACTATCCGATCGTTCACCTTACCCCAGACTTCTAGTTCGCACCTATCGACGACGGCTGTCGTCGCTTTCTAATCTCGTTTGGTCAAGAAATTCGTTCCGTCACGTCGACCGCGTGGCAGGCCCGAATACGGGTCGACACGGCCGTATTACACGAATGACTCCGACTCAATCAGGGTACGTGTGATCGCCGACCAATCCAGGAATAGGCCGCGTTTTGACCGAGCATTTCGATCACATGTTTGACAGGAACGAACGGACCGCCGGCGCCTCGGGCGCGTCGGGGTCGAGCTCGACGAACCGGCGCAGATGAGGGATGGCGAGATCCTTCTTGCCTTTCTGGTTGTACGCCATCCCGAGATGGTAGTGGGCATAAGCGTCATCCGGAGCGAGCGCGCAGGTTTTCTCGAGCTCGACAATGGCGTCGTCGAGCTTGCCTAGCTTGGCGCTCGCGAGCCCCATTCCGTAATGAGCTTTGGCGTTTTTCTCGTTGAGCTCGATGGCTTTTTTCAAAGGCTCGACAGCACCGGGGGCGTCCCCCGAGTGAACGCGCGCGAGACCGAGATAGGTCAACGAGAGCTCGTTCTTCGGCTCGCTCTCTACTTGAATCTTCAAGACGCGCGAAGCCTCTCTAAACTTGCCTTCCTTGTACAAAATAATGCCCTTCGAGTCTTGGGCCAGGGTCGAGGCGGACAAGGTGGCGAGTGCACCGGTCAGTGCATAGGTCAACGTCAGTGTTTTCCAGCTCATGTCTCTTCTCCTGCTCCGGATGTCCTTCATAGTAGACAAAACGGAGCGTGGCGCGGGTGTCGAAAAGAAGGAATGCACGAGCCATGCCAAATTCAACGCTCGCAGCTCAGCATAATCATGGTGTCCGAAAGAATTGACTGCGTTGGAAACGCAGCCCGGTCTCGGCCACCGCGGGGACGTTCACGAGCGCCGCGAAGGACGCACCGGTTCCCAAGTCGGGCCCTCCGCCGAGCGCACAACCACGCCACCCCACGCTCGTGCAACCGCGGCGGTCGAAGACCTCCTGAATCACGAGTTGAAAGGATGGGTCGGCTTGGATGGTGCGGGTATCCACGACCGGTTGGGTGATTACTGTAGAAAGGAAGTTGTAAGAAACGTAAGCCCGGGGACGATCTCGGGCTAACAACTCTAACGATCTTCTTGCACGCTCCTAAAGACTCCCGCGAAGCACCGCAGTACTGTTCATCTCGAGCGCCGCCGCGCCAACCGACAACCAGGAGAGTGTTTGATGAAGCGCAGCATTTTTATCGTGGCGTCGACGTGGATGGCGTTGCTGGTCTCGCCGAGGGTGTCCCTTAGCGGCCAGAGCAGCGGGACTGAAGTTCTATTCGGCATCGTTCACACACGTGACAAGCAACCCATCCCCAACGTGCGTGTGACGATTAGTAGTCCCAGCGGCTCCAGTACGGTCGTCAGCGGCAGCGCCGGCCAGTTTACGTTTCACCGACTCGCGGCCGGCATGTATACGGTCACGGTAGGAGACCCCGCCTACCGCCTCAAAGAGCCGGTACGGGTTCTCGTCTCAGAGAGCACACGTTTGAACCTGGAGCTCACGCTCAAAGAAGAGGCAAGGCCAGCCGCGGTCCGGCGCGGCGTTTTGTCCGGGGTGTTGCGCACCGCGGAAGGAAGTCCTGCCTCGGGCATCGTGCTCACCATTTCCGGTCCCGCGGGGTCTCACGAGGTCGTGACGACGCATGCGGGTGAATACTTCCTGCGAGAGCTTCTTCCCGGCATGTATCGCATCCATATCGAGGACCAAGGTTTTGCGCTCGACGATAGCGACGGGATAGAGATCAACCCGGGTGAAGAAACGCACCTCGATCTGATCTTGACATTGCACGAGATAGTGCAAGTCGTGGCGTTCGCGCCCGAAGCTACCATCGGCGCCTCGACGCCCGGGATGAGCACGCGCGTCGTGGAAGCGGACGAGATCGACGCGCGCGAGGCGTCGTCTTTCGTCGCCATCATGCGTGATCTGCCCGGCGTTGCCGTTAGCCGCAAAGGCGGTGTTGGCAGCGAGACCTTCGCCTATATTCGTGGGGGCGCCCAAAACTACGCGCTCGTTCTGCTCGACGGCTTGCCCGTCAACGATCCCGGAGGAGCCTTCGATTTCGGGAAGCTTCTCCCTCTCGAGATCGGTCGGGTCGAAGTCACCCGTGGCGCCGCGTCCAGCATTTACGGTGGGGCTCTATCGGGCGTCGTGCAGCTCTCGACTCGCCAGGCGGGCCCAGATGAAAGAAAGCTTTTCGTGACCGGCGAAGGCGGAGGGTTTTCCTGGAATCGCGTCCAGGGCGGAACCTCCGGCAGGACCGATAGGCTCGATTGGAACCTGGGCTTCCTTCATCTACAGACGGACAATCAAGTTCCGAACAATGCCTTCTCGCAAATCGGAGCCGCGGGATCGCTCGGCGCGCAACTCAGCGACGACACTTCGTTGCGATTCATTTTTCGCGGTGAGTCGAGTGAAGTGGGCACACCCGGTCCTTCGTCGCTCATTCGTCCCGATCTCGACGCGAGCGACAAGGAAGGCCGCGTCGTGATGGGCGCAACCTTACGCCATCAGCAAGGCGCAACGGAACATATTTTGCGTGGCGGGTTCTCGCGCACCAACAAGCTCGCTCTGAACCCCGAGGATTCGGGGCCTATCGACATCGAGCCGCCGGAAGGCGATGCAGCTCAGTTTCGCTTCGTCGTCCCCGACTTCGCCAGCCCGGACGGCCTCACCAACAACACTGAGCGCTACAACCTGGGCTATCAAGCGGACGTAGAGCGCGGCAATCACTTGTTCAGCGTCGGCGGCGAGGTGGAGAAACAGAAGGGTGAGTTCGGCATCGACACGTCGCCAGCTCCAACCGACACCGAGACACCGCGGCAGGGCTTCGGCAATTTTCTGGCCCGGTTTCAACAATTCGCCGAAGCCAACGTCCCCGAGCGCACGAACGTCGCGGGATTTATCCAGGACCGCATCATCCTGGTCGGCTCCATGCTTCTCACCGTAGGCGGTCGCGTCGAGCGCAATGGCAGCTTTGGAACCAAGGCGCTTCCGCGCGCGGCCTATGCCGTAAGCGTAGGCTCGGCTACGACGCTCAAAGCGAGCGCCGGCATGGGGCTCAAGGAGCCGAGTCTGGAGCAATCCTTCGGCGGCAGCTTTCGCATTCAAGGAAACCCCGACCTGCTGCCAGAGCGCAGTCGTACGCTCGACGCTGGAATTCGTCAAGACTTCTTCGACGGTCGTTTTTGGACCGAAGGTACTGTCTTCTATCATCAGTATCAGGATCCGATCGTGCTCGGCAACATCGATGTGTCAGAGCTTGGCAATCAGTTCTCCGGGCTCGCGGACCTGACACCCGAGGAGCGGCAAGAGATTCGCCGACAGATCCGGGCAGGCGAACTGGAGCGATTCGAGCTCCAGGTGGACTTCGATCAATTTCGCCCGACCTACACCAACTTGGGAAAGACGCGCGGTCAGGGCTTCGAGCTGTCTTTCGGCGGCAGTCCCTTTCGAGCGCTCCGTTTCCGTGGTGACTATACGTGGCTCGACACGGCGGTGCTCGAAGGCAACAACCAGTTTATCGAGGGGGATCCCCTTCCCAACCGGCCGCATCATCAGATTTCCGTTTCGGCCCGAAGCGAGTTGGGTCGGCTAACCCTTGGCGGCACGTTTCTCTTCGTCGGTGAGCGGCGCGCGGAAGCGGACTTCATAAGCCTCGCTCTAGGCCTCACGACGAACGAGGCATACTCGCGTTTCGACTTTCGCGCGCGCGTCGCTCTAACGCGCGGCCTCGAGGCTTACGTCGTGACCGAGAACTTGTTCGACCGTCAATACGAGGAAGTTCTCGGATACCCTGCTCTCGGACGTTCCGTTCGCGTCGGCGTCAGTTGGGACTGGAACATGAAGTAGCGAGCTCTCTCTCGGGCTCAGGAGTCAGCCGCGAGAGACTCCACCCGACGACGAAGTGTGGGAGGGTCCACCGCGGGGAAACGGTAGAGCTCACTTTCGATTCGCTGGAAAAGCTCCAATAGCCGAGGCGCGTCGACGATGAAGTAGACACGGCCATCGCTTCTTGGCCAAGCTCCCGGCAGAAGCGACCGATCAGCGTTTTGTCGACAGGCCGACGCATTCGATCGTGAGTGCGCCGTATCGGAATCGTCGACGGCTAGCAAATCATCGAGCCGTCTTTCGGGGTCGGCACAGAGGATAACGCTCGGAGGAAGCGGAACGCCGCCATCTTTCAGCCGCGGTGCACCGATGGAGACAAGGAGGGACTCCACCGTCTCGCAACCTTCCGTGAGGTCGGCGAGGCCCTTGTCTATGAGGTCTCCCCCGGGGAACGCAGTTCGGTCTACTCACGCCGCACAATGACCCGGTCCGGAATCTCGTTGCGATCCCCCTCTTGCCAGGGGAAGAACTCCGCCAAGCGTTCACCGGCGCGCTCGATGCCCGCAACCAGACCGTCTCTGAGCGAGCCCTGCCGGATGCCATCGAGGATCGCATCATCCGTGTTGGCCCAGAAGTCCGCGTCGACCTTCGAATCGATACCCTCATCGGCCATGATGATCACCCGGTGCTCGAGCACGCTGACGAACAACAGGACGCCGGTGGCGGCCTCGGTCTTGTGAAGTCCGTTGGCGTAGAACTCCTGGAAAGCCTGCTCCTCGGCCACCGCTGTGGCCCGGTCCTCGAAGATGAAGACACGCTTGAAGTCGGGCAGGATACGAGCGAGGCCGAAACCGACGGCGGCCATCACGAACTGCGACAGCAGCAAGAATACCGGCTGTTCCCAGGGCAACCAACCGGCGAGCAACGACGTACCGACCAGCAGGCAGCACAAGGCGGCGAGCCAGTCGGCACCCGGGTGCGGGTCGGAGCGCTCGACCACGACCGGCAGGATCTCGCCGACCGTGCGCCTTTCGGCTGCGGTGATCGCTTCACGGACGGCGCGCCGGTCGTCCTCGGTGAAGCTGCTCACCACCCGATAGCGGCGCTGCCGAAAAATCGCGCGGACGACCAGGAAGAGCAACAGCGCCGCGAATATCACAGCACCGACAAGGCCGGCGATGCGCCAGAAATCGCTGGACACTTGCGTGCCGGCAGCCGTCCAGTCAGAGTCGAGATTCATCACCACCCTCCCGAGGAGCCGCCGCCGGAAAAACCGCCACCGCCGCCAAACCCACCGAAGCCGCCGCCACCGCCGCCAAAGCCGCCACCAACACGGGAACGACCTGACATTGCCGAGCCAAGGAGCATCCCGCCGAGAAACATGCCCCCGCGGCCACCACGGCCACCACGGCCGCCACGACGGAGCAGGCTGAACATGAACCAGATAAAGAAAATCATCGGCAACACTCCGATGCCGCCCCCAGATCGCCGTCGACTACTGCGACGGGTGATCTGCCCGTACTCGCCGCCGGCAGCGGCGTGCATCGCCTCGATGCCGCCACGCAGCCCTTCGTATAGACGGCCGCGCTTGAACTCGGGGCCGATGACGTCGCGAATGATGCGGCCGGAGATCGAATCGGTCAGGTTGCCCTCGAGGCCACGGCCGACCTCGATGCGGATCTTCCGCTCGGCCTTGGCGACAAATAGCAGGGCTCCGTTGTTGCGGCCCTCCTCTCCGAGACCCCACTCGCGGGAGACCTCCAGCGCGTAGCGTTCGAGCGATCTTCCACCCAGGTCGGCAACGGTTAAAAGAGCGATCTCATGGCCGCTTCCAACCTTGTACGACTCCATCAACGCCTCGAGCGCCTGCTCCTGTTGTGACGTGAGGAAGCCCGCTCCATCGGTAACCCAGCCGTCGTTCTTGGGAATAGCCTGCTGGGCCAGGGTCGCCGTGGCGTATAGCAGACAATAGAGAAGCAGCGCCTTCCTGAAGAAGCGGAGCTGCATTAGCGCCTACCGAAGTCGAATTCGACCTGCGGCGTCTCGCGCTCGGCTTCGTCGAACTGCATCTGCGGCACGCTCTCGAAGCCGAACATCCCGGCCACGAGATTCGTCGGGAAACTTCGCCGGTTAGTATTGAACCGGCGCACGGCCTCGATGTAGTCGCGCCGGGCGACGGCGATACGATTCTCGGTGCCTTCGAGCTGGTCCTGCAGCGAGAGGAAGTTCTGATTCGCCTTCAGCTCGGGGTAGCTCTCGACGACGGCGAACATTCTGCCCAGAGCGGCCCCCAGGCCTCGTTGCGCCTGGATGTAGGACTGCAGCTGCGCGGGGTCGGTCGGCAGGCCTGCTGGAAGTTGGGCCCTCCCAACACTGGCGCGCGCCTCCGTCACCGACTCGAGAGTCGACTTCTCGAAATCGGCAGCGCCCCTGACCGTGGAGACCAGCTGCGGGATGAGGTCGTAGCGGCGTTTGTACTGGTTGTCGATCTCGCTCCAGGCCGCTTCAGTGCTCTCCTGCAATGCAACCAGCGAGTTGTAGCGACCGGCGAAGGTCACGGCCAGGATCAGTCCCATCAGAAGGACGACGCCGGCGGCGATCAGGCAGCCGAGCTTGGCGGAACCGCGTTCATGGATCGAGCCTTCAGCAAGCATCATGCATTCGTACCTCGTACTCCCATTCTAGTCAAGTTTACTGCTTCATCCCGTATTACGGAGGCCGGCGGCAATCCCGTTGACCGAAAGCAGGATGGCGTGAAGATAAGCGTCCTTTGACGCGCTAGTCTTGGCCCGCCGAAAGCGCGAGAGAAGCTCGACCTGAAGGTAGCTCATCGGGTCGACATAAGGGTTCCGGACGTCGATGGAGCGCCGGAGCACCGGGCTGTTCGCAAGAAGCTCACGTTGCTCGGTCACCTGCAAGACGAGATCACACGTCTCCTGATATTCCTTCTCGAGACGCGTGAAGATAAGGCGGCGCTTGCGGTCCACGAGACGCTCGGCATATTGCCGAGCAATTTGAAAATCCGCTTTCGCGAGCGCCATCTCGATGTTGGACAACGTGGTTCCAAAATAGTGCCACTTCCGGTTCATCTCGCGCAGAAGCGCGAGGTTCTCCTCTGGGTCCTCCTCGATGAACTGCGCGAGCGCGCGGCCGACGCCGAGCCATCCCGGCAGTAGATGTCGGCTCTGCGTCCAGCCAAAGACCCACGGGATGGCTCTCAAATCTCCGATGCTCTTCGAGCGCTTTTGCCGCCGAGCCGGCCGCGAACCCATGCGGAGATGCGCGAGCTCTCCGACGGGCGTCGCCTCATTGAAGTAATCCGTAAAGCCCGGCAACTCGTGCACGATGTCGCGATAAGCGTCGGTAGCACTTTCGGAAAGCGCTTCCATGACCTCGGACCAGCGTTCCGGCCGGCGGGACTTGCGCGCCCGCGGCAAGCTCGCTTCGATGACCGCCGAAGTCACGAGCTCCATGCTGCGCAGCGCAATCTCGGGAAGCCCGTACTTGGACGAGATAACCTCACCTTGCTCCGTGATCTTGATGCGGCCGCCGACCGTGCCTGGCGGCTGCGCGAGAATGGCCCGGTGACTCGGTCCACCGCCGCGCCCCACCGTCCCGCCGCGGCCGTGAAAAAGACGGAGCTCGACGCCGTGCGCCCGCGCGACCTCGGTTAGCGCCTCTTGTGCTTTGTAGAGCTCCCAGCTCGACGTAAGGATGCCGCCATCCTTGCTGCTATCGGAATAGCCGAGCATGACCTCCTGCAGATTCCCCTGAGCTTCCAAGACCTGCGCGTAGGCGGGATTGTCGAAGAGTCGCGCGAGCACCGCGGGCGCTTGCTGGAGATCCTCAATCGTCTCGAAGAGCGGCGTCACCGAAATCCGCGCAAGCACGGGGCTCGTCTCCGTCGCGGGGGCATAGAGGCCAGCTTCTTTGGCAAGCACGAGCACGGCTAGAAGGTCGCTCACGTCGCGAGTCATGCTGACGATATAGGTGCCGAGGGCTTTGTCGCCGAGCTCGTCGAGCGCTCTCCGAGCAACCGCGAAAACGCCGAGAGTCTCTGTAGTCTCTGCACTCATCGGAGTGTAGGGCGATGCGAGAAGGCGCGGCGTAGCGAGCTCCGTCGTCAGCCATTCCGTGCGCTCGATCGCGCTCATGTCAGCGTAGTGGTCCACACCCGCGGTGCGCGCGAGCTCGGCGAGGGCGTCCGTATGTCGCGCGCTGTGCTGCCGCAAGTCGAGCGTCGCGAGATGGAGACCAAAGGTCGCGACTTGCATCATGAGGCGCTCGACGAGCGCCACAGAGCGGGAGGCTCCCGCTTCGAGGCTCTCGCGTATTTGGTCTAGATCGTCGTAGAGCGCTTCCGCGGAGACGTAACCGCCTTCTTCTTGGTTCAGGGCTCGCTCGAGCCGCGCGCGCATATAACCGAGCTTCTGCCGATAGGGCTCTTCTGGATTCTGCGATTCGACCACGAGCGCAACCTCGGGAAGCTCGTCCGCGTCGGCGGCAAGCCCCATCGAAAGCTGCTCAAGCGGCGGGCAGAATCTCGAAGACTCGCTCACGCGGCCCGCTATGTTGTCGACGGCATCGATATATTTCGACAGCACCAAGCCTCGCTGAAGCTGCAACGCCGTCCACGTCGCCTCAGGCGTGACGTTCGGATTGCCGTCCCGGTCGCCTCCAACCCAAGTCCCGAAATGTAAGGGCGCGAGATCTCGCGGAAGCTTCAAACGCGGCACGCGGCGAGCCGCCCGGTGGAGCTCTTCGAGAAAGTCCGGTACGGCCTCGAAGAGCACGGCGTCAAAAAAATAGAGGGTATAGGCCACTTCGTCGAGAACGCTTGGCTGGAACTGGCGGAGCTCGTCGGTGAGCCATATCGATTCGACTTCACGCTCTAGATCGGCGAGGGCTTCCTCTTGCATGGGCTCGGGAAGATCGGAGCGGTCGAGATCAGAGAGCAGGTCGGCGATGCGGCGATGTTTTTCGAGGAGGCTCCTGCGAGTAGCTTCGGTCGGGTGCGCCGTCATGACCGGCATGATCTCTAGCCCCTCGATTACCTTCCGTATATCCGCCGGCTTGCGGCCTGAGGTCTTCAGGCGCTCGAAACATTCCGCGAGCGAGCCCTTCTGCGGACGGTTCGGCGTGTGCAGAGCGTAGTAGCGCCGACGGCGGATCCGGTGATGCTGCTCGGCGATGTTCACGAGCTGGAAATAGACCGAGAACGCGCGGATGACGCCGTTCGCTTCGTCCATGTCGAGACCGCGCAGAAGCGTCAAGAGCTCTCTCTCTCGGGCCGGGTCGGGCTTGGCGCGAAGCGATTTGCTGAGCGCGCGCACTTTTTCTTCGACGCCAAAGAGCTCGCGGCCGCCATGCCGCTTCAACGTCGCGCCGAGAAGGCGTCCCAACGTCTGAATATCACGCCGAAGAAGCTCGTTCTTCTTTCGCTCCGTGCTCGCTTCGTCCGTCATCGGAGCATTATGCGATAAACTCCGCGCATCACGCAGAAAAACGCGGGCTCGCCTGGGTAGCGGCGCGAAACGTCGTCACTTCCCCGACGCGACGACCCGGCCACAACTACGTGGCATGGTCCGCTTGTCGACATGGGAGTCGAGCTTCACGTACCGTTCGCGGACAAAAAGTATTTCACTTTTTTGTTGACAGCTTTTTCGAGGCGCCTCGACAAAAAGTGCAGCTACGTTCTGTAGTGGACCTGTATGCGCGGTCGGGACCTTACAGCCGCGCTTGCGTACGTGGCGAGACTTCGAAAGTGTTTCGATGCCTGTGCGTGCAACCCGCGCGAGCACAGAGGCTCGAGAAAGTCCATGCTATAAAAGTCGCATGGAGAAAAAATACGAACTGCAAGACCTTCCGGATAGCGACCTTCTTCTCAAACTCGCCGAGGTGTTGAAACAGTCGCGCCGTGTCGAGTCGGTGCTCGTTGCGCACATCGCCGAAGTCGATGCACGCGGACTTTTTGTGAGCCAAGCGTCGTCATCGATGCACAAATATTGCACCGACGTGTTGAACTTATCTGACGCGGAAGCGTTTCTACGGATTACCGCCGCACGCGCGTCACGTCGATATCCCGTGCTTTTGAAGATGCTCGACGATGGACGTCTGCACTTGAGCGGCCTCGCCGTCTTGGCGCCGCATCTCACAAACAGCAATTGCGTAGAGCTCTTGGCTCGAGCAACCCACAAGACCAAGGGTGAGATCCAGAAGCTGGTGGCAGAGATTGCGCCGAAGCCGGATGTGGCGCCTTCCATCCGGAAG
>SMVB01231852.1_pt1 | contig 23121 bp, 19 predicted proteins | sample 2456461 | NCBI WGS metagenome assembly SMVB01 (sample SAMN11095934, study PRJNA526329) | marine sediment metagenome | biome: Marine sediment; feature: Surficial sediment; material: Deep marine sediment; isolation source: Hadal surficial sediment | place: Pacific Ocean | collected 2014-05 | depth...
GTTAACGTGACTCAATGTTCGGGAGGAAGTGTTACTATGGGTTTATATGAAACTAGTGTTCAACTTGAGAAAGCTGGAGTAATTTCCGGTAAAGACTGTACTACAGAAGCTGCATTAGCAAAATTAATGTATATGTTAGGTAAAAAAATTCCTACAAAAAAATTTCAAAAAATCTTCGAAACTTCACTAAGGGGTGAAATGATTTAAAAAACCCAATAAATATTTTATCAAACAACTTTTTTTTTGTTATTTAGTTCTCCCGAGCACTCGGGGTTAGGATTAACAATTTTATTTATAGAGAATTATAGAGAGGTGGCCGAGTGGTCGAAGGCGCACGCTTGGAAAGCGTGTATACGCCAAAAGCGTATCGAGGGTTCGAATCCCTTCCTCTCTGCAAAAGATAAAACTTCAAATGATAGTTGGTTTTTTGTTAGAGGAACAGGCAGATAAAGTTTACTTTAGTGGTAAGTAACTGTAACAAAAATGGAAATCGTTTTTTGTTTTATTTCACTATAAAAGAGAAACTAGGTTTTACGAAGTTAAACCTTATCCTCTTTGAAAAATATTTATTCTTGGAGATTAACTAAATTTTTATATCTTTAAAACCTTTAACTAAAACAAATTTTAAGTCGATAGCAATGAAAAAATTATTTTCTATTATGGCAATTACAGCATTGGTATTTGCTAGTACTCTCAAAGCGAATGCAACAGTGACAAAAACAATGCCTAGCAACACACTAACAGTAGTTACAGCAGACACTGTTACATTTATTCAAGATGAAGATGGAGGTGAAACTATGGAATCCAGAGGATTTCACCAAGAACTAAAAGACCGTTTTGTAGAAGGGGGTCCCGGTTTTATGGGAATTGTACTTTTATGTTTAATACTTGGTTTAGCTTTTGCCATTGAAAGAATTATATATTTAAATCTTTCAACTACGAACACTAAAAAATTAGCAGAAAATGTTGAAGATGCATTAAAAAGCGGAGGTATTGAAGCTGCAAAGGAAGTTTGCAGGAACACAAAAGGTCCTGTAGCATCTATCTACTATCAAGGGCTTGATCGTGCAGATGAAAGCGTAGAAGCAGCCGAAAAAGCTGTAGTAGCATACGGAGGTGTACAAATGGGACAATTAGAGAAAAATATATCTTGGATTTCATTATTTATTGCAATTGCACCTATGCTTGGTTTCATGGGAACAGTAATTGGTATGATTTCTGCATTTGATAAAATACAAGCAGCTGGTGATATGAACCCTTCACTTGTAGCCGGAGGTATTAAGATTGCTCTTTTAACTACCGTTTTTGGGTTAATTGTTGCTATAATACTTCAAATATTCTATAACTATATTATCTCCAAAATTGATAGTATCGTTAACAGTATGGAAGATGCTTCTATCACATTAATAGATATGTTGGTGGATTATAAGAACAAATAATAATTTTTAAATATACCAAACATAATGGGTTTACATAGAATATTAAAAATAGTAGGAATGCTTCTTAGTGTTGTAGGGGCGATATTTCTCGCAATGATTATTACAAAAGGTGATGAAGTTGTTAAAGCAACTGGTGCAGGTGTTGATGGTTTTATATACGTAGCATATTTTATTTTTGCATTGGTACTTTTTTTCGTTATCGTATTCGGGCTTAAAGGACTTTTCTCGGGAAACATAAAAAACACTCTTATTGTTATTGGGGTATTTATAGCAATTGTATTGATTTCTTACATTTTAGCAGATGGTACTCCGATGGAACTCAATGAAGGTGGCATGTTATCTGAAAATGGCTCTAAATGGGTAGGTGCCGGATTATATACCTTTTACATCTTAGCCTTTATAGCCATAGGAGCTATGATATTAAGTGGATTTAAAAAAGTGAAATAATGGCAAGAAGATCAGCACCCGAAGTCAATGCAGGATCTATGGCAGACATAGCTTTCCTACTTCTTATTTTTTTCTTGGTTACTACTACCATGGTAAAGGATAAAGGGATTGCAAGACTATTACCTCCTAAACAAGAAAATTTGATCGATCCTCCTAAAATCAAACAAAGAAATTTATTTATAGTATTGGTGAATAAGGATGATCAATTACTTGTAGAAGATAATCTAATGGATTTAAAGGATTTACGTCAAGCAGCTATCGAATTTCTAGATAATGGTGGAGCTCCGTCAGGTTCTCCCGAATATTGTAATTACTGCAGAGGAAAAAAAGATCCCTCATCTTCAGACAATCCAGATAAAGCAGTAATATCTGTACAGAATGATCGGCTTACATCATATAAAATGTATATAGCAGTACAAAATGAATTGGTCGCAGCGTATAACTTTCTTAGAGATAGAGAGTCACTAAGGTTATATGGCTGGAAATTCACTGATGTTAAAAAAGCATTTGCAGAAAAGAATTTTAAAGGAAATAAGGCTGATAGAGTAAAAACAGAAGAAGGAATGAAGGAAATTAAATTACTGTATCCTTTAAAACTTTCGGAAGCATTACCTAGAAAAGCAGGTAATTAATAAATCAATTAGTAGGCTATGTCTAAATTCGCAAAGAAAAAAAGTAATGAATTACCACCAATTTCTACAGCATCCTTACCGGATATTGTATTTATGTTGTTATTCTTTTTTATGGTAGTAACGGTAATGAGAGAAACTGATTTGAAAGTAGAACAAAAATTTCCAAAAGCAGATCAGGTAGAAAAACTTAGAAAAGATCGTTCAATTTTTATTTTTGCAGGAAAGCCAAGTCGCCAATACAAAGAAAGATATGGAAAAGAAGGAAAAATCCAAATAAGAGATAAATACACAAATATTTCAAATCTAGCATTTGCTCTTGAAGGTGAAAGAGCTAAATTACTACCCGAACTTCAAGGTAGCATAGTAGTAGCCCTAAAAATTGATGAAAACACTAATACGGGGCTGGTTTCAGATATTAAAGAACAGTTAAGGGAGTTGAATATGGTGAAAATAATATATATAACCACTCTCGGAAACCAATTGGATGATCTATAGTTATTTTCTTTGTGACGGTAATAAAATCAAATTAAATGCCTTGAAATTTTCAAGGCGTTTTTTGTTTCAGATATTATCTATTACAATTACCTTTATCCAATGTCATCTATAGCAAAATATTATTTAAGTTTTTTTTCATTACTAACTTTTAGTAGTATTGCCCAGGTTGTTGAACTACAAATAGTTGAGGATACACTTTACCGTGAAGATCAATTTTATATAGGCGTTACCTACAATATTATCTCATCCCTATCTAGTGGATTTGTAGAACCTATTGATCTTTCGGGAGGTATACAATTTGGGTACTTAAGAGATATGCCTATAAATGAACAACGTAATTTGGCAGTAGCTGTTGGGGTCGGTTTTTCTTTAGATCAATACAGTCAAAATATATTTATAAATAAAGATGTAAATGGAATTACAACTTTTACTATTCTTGATGATACTACTACCTTTAATACAAATCGACTGAACATAACATCAATTGAAGTCCCAATTGAATTTCGTTGGCGAAGTTCAACCCCTTCTACCTATAAGTTTTGGCGTGTTTATGCTGGGTTCAGATTTGGATATGCTATTTGGAATAAATCTACTTTTAAACAATCTGGTAATTCGGTTTCAATATCAGATATACCTGAGTTTGATAAGTTAAGACTAGGAGCTACTTTGAGTTTTGGGTATAGCACCTTCAATTTTTTTGCTTATTACAGTATTAATCCTTTTTTTAATGATAATGCTGTTTCAATGGATGGACAGCAGGTGAATTTCAAAACATTAAATCTAGGATTGATTTTTTATATTTTATAACCAAAAATTCAGCATAATTATTTGAGGTATTATCCCAAGAAATAATCCAGCAATAAGTTCAGGATAAATGTGAGATTTAGTATCTAATCTGGAGGAAGCTATCCATCCATTACAGAAGAAAAATATTCCGATGCCCAGTAAAAGATTAATTTTAAAATGTATGCTTAGGCCAATTATAAACATGGTTACACCTGCAATCCCCATTTGATGCAAGCTTATTTTAAATTTAAAAAAGACTAAAACCAAAGCCGCTAAGGAGGAAAAAAGTATCCCTACAAAAAAATAATACATCTCAGGACTGTCATAAGGAGAATAAACCATCTTTAAAATTAAAAATAATAAAACGATTTGTACCATTAATGGGAACTTACGTTCTTTAACATTTGTAAGGTTTATTGAATTAATTACTGTAAGATTTTTCAGTAAAAAAAATGTAATTATTGGAATTAAAAAGGTTATGATTGCGATTTCAAAAAGTTTTGTTCGTATTAAATCCGGTTCAATAAATCGAGGTGTTATACTATAATAAATGGCAGCACCCCAAAAGGGCATTATCAATGGATGAAATAAATATGCAGCAATTTGTAGGAAGTATTTCATTAAATTAATTTTCGAAGACGGGCTACGGGTAATTCCATTTGCTCCCTGTATTTGGCTATTGTACGACGGGCAATGGGATATCCTTTTTCTTTTAAAATTCTTGCCAATTTATCATCTGTGAGAGGTTTTCTTTTATTTTCTTCAGATATGATTATTTTTAAAATATTTTTAATCTCTCGGGTAGAAACATCTTCCCCCCGATCATTTTTCATAGATTCACTGAAGAATTCCTTTATTAATTTGGTGCCATAAGGCGTATTTACATATTTGCTATTAGCTACCCTTGAAACTGTAGAAACATCCATATCAATCTTTTCGGCAATATTCTTTAAAATCATAGGCTTTAATTTTTGTTCATCGCCTGTTAAAAAATATTCCCTTTGGTGATGCATTATAGCATTCATTGTTACAAATAAAGTCTGTTGTCTTTGTTTAATTGCATCTATAAACCATTTAGCGGCATCTAGTTTTTGCTTAATGAACAATATGGCATCTTTTTGTGATTTCGATTTTTGTTTAGACTCTTTATAGCCTTTAAGTATTTCGGTATAATCTCTTGATATGTGAAGTTCTGGGGCGTTTCTTCCATTAAGAGTGAGTTCTAATTTTCCCTCCGTAATTTTTATTGCAAAATCAGGTATTACATGTTCTACTATTTGGGGGTTTCCTGAAAAACTTCCCCCAGGTTTGGGATTTAAGCCTTCAATTTCATGAATAGCATCTCGTAATTCTTCCTCAGTAATCTCAAATTTTTTAAGTAGTTTTTTATAATGTTTTTTTGAAAATTGATCGAAAGTTTCTTCAATAATACGAATGGCTAACGAAACAGACGTATTAAGAACTTTTCGGTGTAATTGAATGGACAAACACTCCTGAAGGTTCTGAGCTGCTACACCTGCAGGATCCAATTCTTGTACAAGCTTTAATATACTTTTTATTTTTTCTGCGGAAGTAAATAAATTTTGGGTAAACGCTAAATCATCTACAATATCATTGACATCACGACGAATATAACCACTTTCGTCAACACTACCCACAAGAAAATAAGCAATTTCCTTCTCTTCTTCATTTAATCGAATGGTATTTAATTGCTGAAGCAAGTATTGGTTAAAAGTAGTTCCTGAAGCATAGGGGATCTGTTTTTCTTCATCGTCTGCACTATAGTTATTTGCAGACAATTTATAACTTGGAGTTTCATCATCACTGAGGTATTCGTCTATATTTATTTCGGTATCAATTACCTCGGTTCCTTCATCATAATCATTGTCTGAATTATCATTACTATATTCATCTTCAATTGTTTCTAATTCTTCATTTCCTCCTTCTAAAGCAGGATTTTCTTCTAATTCTTGAGTAATACGTTGTTCAAATGCCTGTGTAGGCAATTGAATAAGCTTCATCAACTGTATTTGTTGGGGTGACAGCTTTTGAGAAAGTCTAATATTGAGTTGTTGTTTTAACATTGATAATGAATAATATCACATAAAAATAAAAAAAACAATCTACTTAATTAGCAAAGAAGATTGTTTTAAGAAAAACTTTTAAATATATTATTAAAAATTTGCGCTTCCAGGACTACGTGGGTAGGGTATAACATCTCTAATATTCCCCATTCCTGTTACAAATTGCACCAATCGTTCAAAGCCAAGTCCAAAACCGCTATGTATAGCCGTACCAAATTTTCTGAGTTCCAAATACCACCACAATTCCTTTTCGTCAATATCCATCTCTTTCATTTTTTGTTTTAAAACATCATAACGTTCTTCACGTTGCGATCCTCCTACAATTTCACCAATGCCAGGAAAAAGAACATCCATAGCTCTAACGGTTTTGCCATCTTCATTTAAACGCATGTAAAATGCTTTAATTGCTGCCGGATAATCAAATAAAATTACAGGGCTTTTAAAATGTTTTTCTACCAAAAATCGCTCGTGTTCACTTTGCAGATCGACACCCCATTCTTTTATGATATATTTAAATTTTTTCTTTTGGTTTGGTTTTGAACGTTTAAGGATTTCAATAGCTTCAGTATAACTCACCCTTATAAATTTATTGTCTATTATAAATTTAAGCTTATTACGTAAAGCCATATCACTTCGTAATGTTTCCGGTTTATTTTTTTCTTCTTGTAGCAATCTGTTTTCTAAGAACTCAAGATCGTCTTTACAGTTATCCAAAGCATAGTTTATTATATACTTTATAAAATCTTCAGCTAAATCCATATTTTGGTCCAGATCGTAAAAGGCAACTTCGGGTTCTATCATCCAAAATTCAGCAAGATGACGTGATGTATTAGAATTTTCGGCACGAAATGTTGGTCCAAAAGTATATATTTTACCCAATCCCAAAGCAAAGGTTTCACCTTCCAATTGCCCACTAACGGTAAGATTGGTTTCTTTTTCAAAAAAATCTTGTTTATAGTTAACATTTCCATTTTCATCCAGGGGAGGATTTATTGGATTTAAAGTAGATACTCTAAACAATTCTCCAGCACCTTCAGCATCACTTCCTGTAATAATTGGTGAATGCATATAATTAAAATCGTTTTTCTGAAAGTATTCATGTATGGCAAATGCCAATTTAGAACGCGTACGCATTACTGCACTAAAGGTTTTTGTGCGAATACGTAAATGAGCCTGTTCACGTAATTTTTCAAAAGTATGACGCTTTGGAGATAGGATAGTTAATTTCAAATCCTCGGGGTTTGCTTCCCCTAGAATTTCAATTTTTGAAACCTGAATTTCTACACTTTGTTCTTGCCCTTTGCTTTTTATTAATTGGCCGGTAACTTTTAAAGCAGCCCCCACCGATACTTTTTTTAAAATTGAATCTTCAAAATTTACAAAATCAATAACACATTGTAGGTTTTTAATAGTAGAACCATCGTTTAAAGCTATAAATCGGTTACTCCTAAAAGTCCGTACCCAACCACATATAGTCACTTCTTGTAAAGAGGGTTTACTACTTAGTAAATCTAAAACATTTTTTTGTTGCATTATTATATTTTTTTGAAAGAGTAAAGATACTTTTTACTTATAAAATGACCTATTAGATTTTTTTTAATTGGTGTTTGAATTATGGTCTAATTCTTTATCGGTAAATATTTTCAGTGGTGGTTTCTTAAGTGTTTTCTTATTAGCGATACTTCGTTCAAGAGATAATAAAAGCGAGGGTAATAACAGTAAATTAGCAAGCATGGCAAACAAAAGTGTTATAGATACTAAAATACCTAAAGCAACTGTACCACCAAAACTAGAGATTGCAAATACAGAAAACCCAAAGAACAATACTATTGAAGTATAGAACATACTTATTCCGGTTTCTTTTAAGGCTGCGTAAACCGATTTTTTAATTCGCCAATGGTTTGCCACTAATTCCTGCCTATATTTCGCTAAAAAATGTATTGTATCATCTACCGAAATACCAAAGGCGATACTAAATATCAATATGGTTGATGGTTTTAGGGGTACATTCAAAAAACCCATTAGTCCGGCAGTAATTATTAATGGTAATAAATTGGGGATAAGTGATACCAAAATCATTTTTAAACTACGAAACATCCAAGCCATAAATATTGCAATGAGTAAAATGGCAATTGATAATGAAATAATGAGATTGTTCATTAAGAATTTTGTTCCTTTCTGAAATACTAGTGCTCTTCCTGTTACTTTTACATTATATCGATCTGAAGGGAATATTTTATCGATCTTAGATTTCAGGTCTTCTTGAATTCGATCGAATCTATCGGTTTTAATATCTTTCATAAAGATAGTGATACGAGCAAATTGCCCGGTACTATCTACATAATTATTAAGAAAAAGGGTGTTATTGACACTGCTTTTCGCATAGGATAATAAAAATGTACGCTCCTGGCTATTAGGAAGTTGATAGTATTCAGGGTTATTATTATAATATGCTTGTTTGGAGTATTTAACTAGTTCCACTATTGAGATTGGTTTAGAAAATTCAGGTATTTCAGAAAAGAAATCCTGTAATTTGTCCATTCGTTTTAGGGTAGCAAGTTTCATTACCCCATTTTTACGTTTGGTGTCTATAAGAATTTCCAATGGCATTATACCTTCGTATTCTTTTTCAAAAAACTTGAGATCACTAAAGAACTCTGTATTCTTAGGCATGTCTTCAATGATACTACCGGAAATTTGTATTTTGTTAATACCAATAATACTTAAACAAAGCAATAAAACAGATATTACATATATGGAAACACGATGTCCCTTTACCATCCGTTCCATCCAGTTTACAAGCCTACCAATCCATCTTTTGCTTAAGTGTTTTAAATGCTTGTATTTAGGACTAGGCATAAAACTGTAAATAATAGGAATGATAATCAAACTCAATAAAAATATTACGATGATATTGATTGAGGCAACAACCCCAAACTCCTTCAGAAGTTTACTATTCGTTAAAATAAAAGCTGCAAAACCTGAAGCCGTTGTTACATTTGTCATAAGTGTAGCGTTCCCCACTTTAGTAATAACACGCTGTAAGGATTTGGCTTGATTTCCGTGAAGCTTTATTTCTTGCTGATATTTATTGATTAAAAATATACAATTAGGAATTCCAATAACTATTATTAATGGTGGGATTAAGGCTGTTAATACTGTAATTTCATAATGTAAAAATCCTAAGATGCCAAATACCCACATTACACCTATTATTACGGTAATCAAGGATATAAGAGTAGCTCGAAACGACCTGAAGAAAAAGAAAAAGATCACAGAAGTTACCAATAAAGCAGCACCAATAAACATGCCAATTTCATCAATAATATTTTGAGAATTCAGAGTCCGTATATAAGGCATTCCCGATGTATATACTTTTATTCCAGTTTCATTTTCAAAATCATTAATAAGAGGTATTAAATCGTTAATAATAAAATCTCTTCGGGCTGGAGTATTTACTAAATCTTTTTTAAGATATACCGCTGTACGGATTGATTTCTTGCTTGGGCTGTAAACTAATCCTTCATAAAATGGAAGTTTATTAAAAAGTTCGTACTGGTATTTATCTAGTTTTTCTTTAGTAAAAACAGAATCCTGTATAAATGGAACCAATCGAAAAGCTGTGGTATCTTTTATTTTTTCTAATTTCTGAAGATTTCCAATAGAGAGTGTAAATTCTACTTCATTAAAATCATTTATTTTTTTTGAAATGAGATTCCAAGCTATAAAATTTGAAGGTGTAAAAACTGAAGAATCCTTTATTCCCAGAATAATGAGATTACCTTCTTCTCCAAATTTATCTAAAAAAGCATTATACTCTAAATTTACTTCGTGTTCATCTGGCAGTAAATTGGCTTCAGTATAGGTAAATCGCATATGTTTCCATTGCATAGCCATAATTACCGTAATTGCTACAATTACAATAAGTAAAAAAATGCGATTTCGTAAAATAAAACGAGCCACAGCACTCCAAAATCCTATGCTAAAAAGTTTGTTCAAGAAATGCGATCTTATATAACTGCCAAAGGTATTAAAATACCTATTTAGAAGGGAATCTTAGCGCTTATAATTTTAAATAAAAAGTAAATTTAAAGGAAATATTATCTTCAAAATCGGGAAGATTGTAAAAACCATAACGGTAAGCAAAACTCAAACCAAAACCAAAGAGTATTTTATTTATTTCGATTCCTGATTCTGAATAAAATTGATCTAATGTACTAAAATTTACTCCTAGATGATTCTCTTTATTTATCATATCTCCTAATGCGTGTCGAGTGATAAAAACCAATTCAGGCTGCATGGTTTTAGAAATATTAAAACGACGTAAACTATGTTTTAAATGAAAAGTGATTAACCTATCTGAATAAAATTCACCAAAATACATGGTTTCAAAACTATACCTCCCTGCTACCGAAAATCGTTGAAGGATTTCATCTTTAGTAGGGCTATTTGGTGAAGCATTAAATAAATGAGTAAGGGGCACATCACCAAGAGCTAATGATCCATTAAGAATTATATTAGTAGACGAGAGGTCTTTTCTTTTAAGAAAATATTTCAGTTTTAATCCAAACTTTGTGTAATTAAAATCACTTTTTGATATACCTTTTAATCCCTGTGTAATTTGAAAACTAATATTTGGTAAACCGGCATAATATTCTATAACACCCTTATTTGTGGTAAAGCTATTTGTTTTGAGAATTATACGTATCGAAGCCGATGCTTCAACTAATTTATAATTATTAAAAACATTCCCCATATTTAAATATTGGTAATCAATGATTTGGTTTATATTACTGTGAGATATTCGAGTTTCTGAAATTATCTTAGAAGAAAATTTATGTTGAATATTGATTTGCCAGGTACGGTATTTGTAAAACTGACTAATATTGAATAAACGTGGTTCAAAAACCGAGTAAAGAAGTTTATCTGTAAGGTATAGATAACTTCCAATTTCTTGAATATCACTTGTGTAATAAACATTGAGCCAGGTATTTGTATTTTTATTTAGTCTGGCACTTCCTCCTATGCTATACTTGCTTTTTTCATCCTTAAAACCACGAGCATAATATCCACCTAATTTGTATTTTTCAAAAAGCATTTCGTTAGTAACACCTCCAAATCCTAATCTAAAACCTTCATAATTATTATACTTAATTAAATACCTTAAATTGACGTCAAAAAATGCAATAGGATAATAACCTGTATGAAATAGACTTTGATTTTTAATTATGGGCGATAAAGTGTCTTGCTTCTTTTCAGGAGTTATTTTTTGAGCAAAAGTTGAAAAAACTAAAGAAAAAGTGAAGATTATTATTAGGTTGTGTTTTCCCAAACTCAATAGTAATATTAAAAGAGTAAAAATAAAGCGGCAATAGCCGCATAAATGATTTTTTAATTAAATTAAAGGTCCTTACACCGTCATGATCTCTTTTTCCTTATGCCTTAATATTTCATCAATTTTATTAATGTGATTGTCTGTCAATTGCTGGATATCGATTTCGATATTCTTTTTTAAATCTTCGGAAATATCTAAATTTTTCACTTCAGTATTAGCTTGTTTACGATCATTTCGAACTCCAACTTTAGTTTCATCAGCTTCAGTTTTTGCTTGTTTTGCAAGTTCTGTTCTACGTTCCTCGGTTAAAGGTGGCACATTAATTATTATACTTTCACCATTGTTCATGGGATTAAAACCTAAATTTGCTGCATGAATTCCTTTTTCAATTTCTGGAATTAAGGATTTTTCCCAGGGTTGAATAGAAATGGTCATTCCATCTGGTGTAGAAACGTTTGAAACTTGATTAAGAGGTGTAAGAGTTCCATAGTAATCTACCATAACATCACTTATCATTGAAGGAGAAGCCTTCCCAGCTCTAATGTTTATTAATTTTTTTTCTAGATGTTTAATGGCATTATCCATGGACTCCACAACACTATCTAAAATGAATTTTATTTCTTCTTCCATTTAATTTCTTTTAAATTTTTATACTCATAATCAAAACATTTAGTCAGTATGAAATACTAACAAAGTATATATGTAGACAATTACATATTTACTTTTGTCCCAATTCTTTCTCCAGATACAACTTTTAATAGATTCCCTTTAGTATTCATGTCAAATACAATAATTGGTAATTCATTTTCCTGACTTAAGGTAAAAGCTGTTGTATCCATAACTTTAATTCCTTTTCTAAGCACTTCTTCAAAACTAATAAAATCAAATTTTGTTGCTTTGGCATCTTTTTCAGGATCATTAGTGTAAATACCATCTACACGAGTTCCTTTTAGAATAACATCGGCTCCAATTTCTATAGCGCGTAATACTGCGGCAGAATCTGTTGTGAAGTATGGATTTCCTGTTCCACCCCCAAAAATAACCACACGTCCTTTCTCCAAATGTCTGATTGCTCTTCGGCGAATAAAAGGTTCGGCTACTTCATTAATTTTTATGGCACTTTGTAATCGTGTGGGTACATTTTCTTCTTCTAATGCACTTTGTAAAGCTAAACCATTAATTATAGTTGCCAACATTCCCATATTGTCTGCCTGAACACGATCCATTCCCCGGCTGGCACCTGCCAATCCTCTAAAAATATTACCACCCCCAATAACAATAGCAACTTCTACTTTCTTCTCTCTAATTTCTTTTATTTCTAGAGCATATTCAACAAGACGTTCTGGGTCTATACCATATTGACGATTGCCCATTAGAGCTTCTCCTGATAGTTTTAATAGTATTCTTTTGTAATGCATAGTATTAGTTTTACCTGAACAAAAATAAAGAAAATTATTTAGGCAAGTATTAAAACAAAAAAACCACCCTCAATTTTTATTGGGACGGTTTTAAATGTAATTGATTATATATGAGTTTATCTTAAAGCTACTCTTTCAAAAGAAACGACTTCAACATCACCAATAGTCTTTACATATTGTGCAACGCTTTGTTTACTGTCTTTAATAAAAGTTTGATTTACCAAAGTGTTATCCTTAAAAAAACGTTTTATTTTTCCCTGGACAATTTTGTCTAATATAGCTTCTGGTTTACCCTCCTGACGTAATTGATCCTTTACAATTTCAATTTCTTTATCAATTACAGATTGATCTACACCATCTTCATTAAGGGCAATAGGATTCATAGCTGCTGCTTGCATTGAAACATCTTTTGCCACCTGTGCTGCACCCTCAGCTTTTTCAGAAAGTCCAGTAATAACAGCTATTTTATTGCCAGCGTGAATGTAAGAACCAACAAAGGAAGCATCCAATGTTCTGTATGCACCAATTTCAATTTTTTCACCAATCACTCCTATTTGTTCTATTATTTTTTCTTGAACACTAATTCCATTAAAATCCGAATTTAAGAATTCTTCTTTAGTAGAAGTAGACAATGCTAATTCTGCAAATTCGTGTGCTAAGTTTATAAAGGCTTCGTTTTTAGCGACGAAATCTGTCTCACAGTTTAGCGAAACAATTACTCCTTTTGTAGCTTCACCATTAACTTTTGCGATTACTGCACCTTCATTAGAGTCTCTATCAGATCTTTTAGCTGCAATTTTCTGGCCTTGTTTACGAAGAAATTCAATTGCCTTATCAAAATTACCATCTGCTTCAACTAATGCATTTTTACAATCCATCATGCCGGCACCGGTAAATTTTCTAAGCTCATTTACTTCCGCGGCTGTTATTTTAGTCATCTTTGTTGGTTATTAATTTATGTGTTTATAAAAAGGTTTAATTTATTCTTCTTCACTAATTGCCTTTTTATCTTCAATCTTTGAAGATGTTGCTATTGTTTCAACAGCTACAATTCTTTTACGAGTAGCTTTTTTTTCTGGAACAACTTGTTCTTCTTTTTCAACCTTTTCTGTACTATCATTATTTTCTTTATCATTTTTTCTCTCTGAAAGCCCTTCGATCACAGCATTAGAAATACTAGTCATTATTTTATCTATAGATTTTGAAGCGTCATCATTAGAAGGAATAACATAGTCTATTACATTTGGGTCACTGTTTGTATCAACCATTGCAAAGATTGGAATTTTTAATTTTAGAGCTTCTTTTACAGCAATGTGCTCTCGTAAAGTATCTACTATAAATAATGCAGCCGGTAGACGGTTCATATCAGAAATTGAACCTAAATTCTTTTCTAATTTTGTACGTAATCGATCTATTTGTAATCGTTCTTTTTTAGATAGAGTTAAGAATGTACCATCTTGCTTCATACGATCGATAAACGACATTTTTTTAACCGCTTTTCTGATGGTCACGAAGTTAGTAAGCATTCCTCCGGGCCATCGTTCAGTAATATAAGGCATATTAGCAGCTCCTGCTTTTACGGCAACAATGTCTTTTGCTTGTTTTTTAGTTGCTACGAAAAGAATTTTTCTCCCAGTACTCGCTATTTTTTTAAGGGCTTTACATGCCTCATCTAGCTTTGCAACAGTTTTGTAAAGGTTGATTATATGAATTCCATTACGCTCCATATAAATATAGGGAGCCATATTGGGATTCCATTTTCTTGTTAGGTGACCAAAGTGTACACCTGCGTCTAGTAATTCTTTGACTTCTAATTTGTTTGCCATTTTTGTAATAGTTTACTTTCCTGTATTTATAGATAGCAACCTTTCTGCCAAAGGCGGATTATGGTTTAGATGCTAAACTAACTCCTCCACCTGGGGTGGAAGATAACAGCGTTATTAAAATTGTTGCCGAATTATAATTCGACGGATATATAAGAACTTATAATTAAATTTTTAGATGCTTTCTTTGGATACCGATTCAAGATTGGCATTAACGTTTTGAGAATTGGAATTTTTTACGTGCTTTCTTTTGTCCAAACTTCTTTCGCTCTACCATTCTAGGATCTCTCGTTAATAACCCTTCAGGTTTTAAAACCAATCTGTGTTCTTCGTTAACCTCGCACATAGCACGAGATATTGCCAATCGAATTGCCTCTGCCTGTCCTGTAACACCCCCTCCAAAAACATTTACAATAATATCAAAACTTTTTTCATTATTGGTTAATACAAGAGGTTGTTTTACTTTATATTGTAAAGTACCTGTAGTGAAATAATTTTCCATTTCCCGTTTGTTAACGGTAATTTTTCCTTTACCCTTTGAAACATAGATACGTGCAACGGCGTTTTTTCTTCTTCCAATTTTGTGAATTACTTCCATTTACTTAATATCGTTAAGATTTATGATTCTAGGTTTTTGTGCTTCCTGTTCGTGGACAGTTCCTACATACACTTTTAAATTTCTGAATAAGACAGCACCTAATTTATTTTTAGGTAACATTCCTTTTACAGCTTTTTCAACGAGTTTTGTAGGGTCTTTATCAAACAATTCTCTGGCTGTCAAACTTCTTTGTCCGCCGGGATATCCTGTATAACGGATATATACTTTTGCTTCCCATTTCTTTCCTGATAAGGTGATTTTTTCAGCATTTGTAATTACTACATTATCACCACAATCGACATGTGGGGTAAAATTAGGTTTGTGCTTACCACGTAACAATATTGCTACTTTACTGGCAAGACGGCCTAAAGTTTGCCCATCAGCATCTATAAGCAACCATTCTTTGTTAACGGTTGCTTTATTAGCAGAAACGGTTTTATAACTTAATGTGTCCAAACTAATTTATTTAACTATTAAACATTCCCTGATATAGGTAAAATCGGGGTGCAAATGTACAATTATATATTTGAATTAAAAACCCCTAATTTTAATTTATTATAAGACAAAATCACAGTATTTATTAGTTAAACTTCTCATAAAAAATATGCCATTTGTAACAAAAATTAGATATTTAAGTCTTTAAGTGAAACTTAATAAATGAGGAACAAAGCAATATTATTATTTCTCTTTGGTTTTTATTTTTCTTTAAATCTTTTTTCTCAAGAAGAAACTACAGCCTCAAAAAGAAGTTATACTACGAAATCTATTGCTAATCTCACGGCCCCAAGGATAGATGGAATCCTGGATGATACCGCGTGGGATATTGTAGAATGGACCACAGATTATGTTGAATTTGAACCCGATAATGGAACTCCACCTACCGAGCAAACCAAAATGAAAATCATTTATGATGATAAAAATTTATACGTTGCATTTCGATGTTATGATGCAGAACCCGATAAAATTGTAAAACGCCTTTCACGCAGGGATGGTTTTGAAGGAGATTGGGTGGAAATCAATTTAGATAGTTATGACGATGATCGTACTGGATTTTCTTTTACCATAACTGCTGCAGGTGTAAAAGGGGATGAATTTATTTCGAATAATGGAAATTTTGATACAAGTTGGAATCCTATATGGTATGCAAAAACAAATATAGATGCAGAGGGCTGGACCGCAGAAATGAGAATACCCTTAAGTCAATTACGTTTTGGAAACGAAGAAGAACAAGTTTGGGGTTTGCAATCCACAAGAAGGTATTTTAGAAATGCAGAACGCTCTTTGTGGCAAATAGTCCCTGCTAATCCACCTGGATGGGTTAGTGAATTTGGAGAGTTACGGGGATTAATAGGATTAAAGCCTCAAAAACAATTGGAAATACAACCTTATATTGTTGGACAATTTGAAACATTTGAAGAAGAACCCGGAAATCCATTTCGAGATGGTTCCGATACAAAATTATCAGTGGGTGTAGATGCTAAAATTGGAATAACCAATGACCTTACTGTTGATTTAACCATTAACCCGGATTTTGGACAAGTTGAAGCCGATCCCGGAGCTATTTCTCTTGATGGATTTGAAATATTTTTTAGGGAACAGCGGCCCTTTTTTGTCGAAAATAAGAACATATTCAATTATCGTTTTAGTGGAAATCGAGACAATCTATTTTTCTCACGGCGTATAGGACGTAGCCCTCAAGGATCTTCTACTTCAGATGCAGATAAAGGAGAATTTGAAGATATTCCAGATAATACAACCATTTTAGGTGCTGTTAAGTTTAGTGGTAAGACCAAGGAAGGTTGGTCTATCGGGGTACTTGAAAGTATAACCGCCAAGGAATATGCAAAAATTGAATTAAGTGACGATGAAGATCTTTTAAATGGATTGAAGGACATTGGAGAAAAAAGACGTGAGCTTATAGAACCATTGACCAATTATTTTGTAAGTAGAATTCAAAAGGATTTTAATGAACGAAATACATATATCGGAGGAATTTTTACTTCAACCAATCGTAAATTAGAAGATAATCTCTTATTCCTTCATAAAAATGCTTATACCGGGGGATTGGATTTTAGACATAACTGGAAGGATCGGAAGTATTATTTAAGAGGAGATTTTGTTTTAAGTAATGTAATTGGAAGTGAAGAAGCTATTACAAGGACACAAGAATCCCTAACGCATCTTTTTCAGAGAGTAGATGCAGGACATGTTGAACTAGATACATCCAGAACTAAACTTACAGGTACAGGTGGAAGATTGGAATTTGGAAAGTCAGGTAAAGGAAATTGGAGATATAATTTTGGAGGAAATTGGCGTTCTCCGGAACTTGAATTAAACGATATAGGTTTTTTAAGGCGAGCCGATATAATTCGTCAATATGCAAACCTAACCAGATTGTTCACTAAACCCACCTCATGGTATCGTCGCATAAATATAAGACTTAATCAGTTTACAAGTTTTGATTTTGATGGAAATTATAATCGCATTGATTATGAGTTAAATGGGTTTATCAACTACAAAAATAATTGGTGGAGTAATTGGGGGGCGGGTCATAAACCAAGAATTTACAGTAACACTGTGTTGCGAGGTGGGCCACGCTGGCGGTGGTCTGATGAAAATTTTTGGTACTTCTTTTCTGGTACAGACCAACGTAAAAAGTTAAGCATTACCTTGGGTTATGTAAACTCAAGAACCCATCAAAATAATTTTTCTCTTGACAGATATGAAGTACGCTTTAGATATCAACCATTAGATGCACTAAGTTTATCTTTATCTACTGAATATGCTAGTAATCCTAATAAAACGCAATACGTAACTGAAACCGATTTTAATGGCACTCCAAGGTATATTACCGCAGAGATAGATAACGAATCAATAAGTGTTACACTACGGATTAATTATACAATCAATCCAAACCTAACGATACAGTATTATGGGCAGCCTTTTATTTTTAATGCGGAGTATTCTAATTTTAATCGTGTTAATAATCCTGTTGCCAAAGACCTGAATGAACGAGTTACATGGTTTGGTAACGATCAAATATCATTTGAGGATGGGGTTTATAATATTGATGAAGATCTAGACGGGAAAACAGATTACTCTTTTAGCGATCCTAATTTTTCATTTGTACAGTTTCGTTCTAATTTAGTAATACGATGGGAATATATTCCCGGTTCAGAAATATTTTTTGTTTGGTCGCAGGGAATAACAGGTATTGATGACCCTACCAATAGCTTTAAAACAATTATTGAAAATCAAATCTTTAACCAACAGCCTGAAAACATCTTTTTGATTAAAGCAACATATAGATTTGTTTTGTAAATAATAATTTTCCCACTTGTAATTTGGCACTGAATTGTATTTCTAAGAGAATTTCATTTTTCAAGTAATTGAATTTATCAATTCATTATACAGTCTTCAGAAAGTGTACTAAATGATTGATTTTATTAAAAAAATTAAGGAGTCTTACTCAGAAACAACATTAACTCTAATCAACTTTTATTTTCCTGGATCTTAGTATTTGCCTTGAGCAAGTTTTTTTGATACCTACTTTGCACAAGGTCAATAAGAACAAGTATAATAATAACAAAGTAAAATGTGGTTTTACTCATGGGAGTTATAGGGTTACCAAAGAGTTTGATTTGAGCGAGATAACCACCTTCCGAAAGAAGCATTACTCCCACTATGAGTAGTATGAACAATCCTAATACTTCATACATTCTGTTTTTCTGAAGAAAAGAAGAAACCTTATCTGCTAATACAATCATTAAGACCCCTCCAGCGACAATTGCTATGGTCATTAATATTATTTGATTTGTAAATACCATTCCCGTAGTAAGTGCCATAGCACTTAATATGGAATCAAAAGAAAAAACCAAGTTCATAATTACAATCCAAAAAATAATTTTCTTAATCGATCTTTTTTTATCATCGGTTTTTTCATGTTCTTTTAAAAGCATCATATGCCAAATTTCTTTTATCGCAGTATATATTATAAAAACACCCCCTCCAAGTACAATGATGCTATGTATATTAAATTCAAATTCTAATATATTATTTCCGTGTAGACTTGTAAAAGGATCTTGGAAAAATTGGATGAGGGACATTAACGCAAAAAGTAAAACAATACGTAAAAATATAGCTAGACCTATCCCTAATTTCCGAACTTTACTTTGTTTTTCCAGGGGAGCTTTTTTAGATTCTAATGATATATATAATAGGTTATCAAAGCCTAAAACAATTTGAAGTAATACCAACATTAATAGAGTAAATAAATTGTCAAGTGTAAAGAGTCCTTCCATTTTTTATTTCTTTAAAGTAATATAGTTTATAAAATTAATGAGCTTCCAGCCAATTTTTGCCTGTACCTAAATCTACTTCCAGAGGTACTAAAAGCTTATATGCATTTTCCATTTCGGATTTAATGAGAGATTTGAGCTCTTCCAATTCGGGTTTGTAAATATCAAAAACCAATTCATCGTGAACTTGAAGCAACATTTTACTTCTAAAATCACCTTCTTTAAACTTTTTATGAATATGAATCATAGCAATTTTAATTATGTCAGCAGCACTTCCTTGTATTGGAGCATTTATTGCATTACGCTCAGCAGCTCCTCTAACAATAGCGTTACCCGCATTAATTGCATTAAGATATCTACGCCGACCTAACACAGTTTGAACATACCCATTATCACGGGCAAAATTAATTTGTTCGCTCATATAACTTTTAAGTTTTGGATAGGTATTGTAATAGGTTTCTATTAATTCTTTAGCTTCATTTCGACTTAGATTTGTTTGATTGCTGAGCCCAAAAGCCGAAACCCCATAAATAATTCCGAAATTTACCGTTTTAGCATTGCCTCGTTGTTCACGAGTGACTTTATCAAGAGGTACATTAAATACTTTTGATGCAGTTGAAGCATGAATGTCTTCTCCATTTTTAAAGGCTTGTATCATGTTTTCTTCCTCACTTAATGCAGCAATAATGCGAAGTTCTATTTGCGAATAATCTGCAGATAACAAAACATAGTCTTTGTTACGTGAAATAAATGCTTTCCTGACTTGACGTCCACGATCTGTTCGGATTGGTATGTTTTGCAGGTTTGGATTGTTACTACTCAATCGACCCGTGGCGGCAACAGTCTGCATATAATCTGTATGAACACGACCTGTTAGAGGTTCTACTTGTTCCGGTAGTGCATCTACATAGGTACTTTTTAATTTTGCAAGTCTCCGATATTCCAAAATATCGCGTATAATTTTATGGTCTTTAGCCAAATAGGAGAGTACATCTTCGGCGGTAGAATATTGACCCGTTTTAGTTTTCTTGGGTTTATCCACCAACTTCATTTTATCGAATAAAATAACGCCTAATTGTTTCGGAGAAGCAATATTAAATTCCTCTCCGGCAGATTTATAAATTTTGGATTCTAATTTATTTATATCTGTATTCAATTTCGAAGAAAGGCCCGTTAAAAATTTTTTATCCAAGTTAATGCCTTCCAATTCCATATCCGCTAATACATGTAGCAAAGGAATTTCAATCTCATCAAACAATTTTTGAGTGTTAGCCTCCCCTAATTCTTTTTCAAAATGTTCCTTTAGTTGAAGCGTAATATCAGCGTCTTCAACAGCATACTCAGTTTGTTTATCAAGGGGGACCTCTCTCATCGAAAGCTGGTTCTTCCCTTTTTTCCCTATTAGCTCTGTGATAGAAACAGGGGTGTAATTTAAATAGGTTTCTGAAAGTACATCCATATTATGACGCATATCGGGATTAATAAGATAATGAGCCAACATAGTATCAAAAAGCTTTCCTTTTACTGAAACATTATACTTAGCGAGAACCTTAATATCATACTTTAAATTCTGACCAATTTTTTCAATTTGTTCAGCTTCAAAAAATGGTCGCAAATGTTCTATAATCTTTTGTGCTTCTTCTTTGGCTTTAGGAAAGGGAAGGTAATATCCTTTACCTGTTTCCCATGCAAAGGATATTCCTACAAGTTTTGCTGTAATTGGGTTGAGCCCGGTAGTTTCAGTGTCAAAACATACGCTGGATTGTTTCATTAAATTCTGAAGAAAAAGAGTGGTGCCAATTCCGGGTTGAACACTTTGGTAAAAATGATCTGTTGTTTCAATAGTCTCACGGGGGCTAAATGTTTTTATTTCTTGTGGAGATTCACCGTCACCTCCAAAAAGTGAAAACTGACCTGTTCCTGCTGAGGTTTTTGCCTCACTCCTTACGATTTTAGAAGGAATCACCTCAGATTTGGAAGTAGATGTTAAGGTTTTATCTGTACTGTCAGGAAATGTTTTGATTAAATTGTCGGTTAGTCGTCTAAATTCTAATTCCTGAAAAATTACTTTTACAGCTTCGATATTAGGATGGTTTAACTCGTAATCTTCTTCGTGGAATTTCACTGGGACATCTAATATAATAGTTGCTAGTTTTTTTGAAAGTAAGCCAAGTTCTTTATTGGCTTCTATTTTTTCCCTCAACTTTCCTTTTAGTTGATGAGTGTTTGCTAACAGCTCTTCCATGCTTCCATATTTGGCAATGAATTTTTTAGCAGTTTTGTCACCCACTCCAGGAAGACCAGGAATATTATCACTGGCATCTCCCATCATCCCTAAATAATCTATTACTTGCTCGGGGCGTACAACACCAAAACGTTCTTGTATTTCGGAAATCCCCCAGGTTTCATAACCTCCACCAAACATGGGTCTGTACATAAATATATTTTCAGAAACCAATTGCCCAAAGTCCTTATCGGATGTTACCATAAAGACTTGGTAGTTTTGTTTTTCGGCTTGTTTGGCAAGTGTTCCTATAATGTCATCTGCTTCAAACCCCTCTTTTACCACTACAGGAATATTCATAGCCTTGAGAATACTTTCTATATAAGGCACAGCAATTTTTATAGCATCGGGAGTTACGTCACGATTGGCTTTGTATTCAGGGAATATATCAAGTCTGTCTTTACTTCCTCCTTTGTCAAAACACACAGCAAGATGGTCTGGTCTTTCTCGTTTTATCACATCTAATAGAGAATTAATAAAACCCAAAATGGCTGATGTGTCCATTCCTTTAGAGTTAATTCTCGGGTTTTTTATTAGCGCATAATACCCTCGAAAAATAAGAGCGTATGCATCTAGAAGGAACAGTCTTTTTTTATCGGACATGGACATTGAATTAATTTTATAAAACTACTAAACTTATCTCTCGAATTGAAATGCAATTTGTAATTTTCAGTTTTAAAATTTTATAAATGAATAATTTTTCGATAGCCATTCATGGAGGTGCAGGCACTTTGGTAAAAGGGATGATGACCCCACAGCTTGAAATTGAATATAAACAAGCGTTAAAAGAAGCTTTAGATAAAGGGTATCAAGTTTTAGAAAAAGGAAAAACAGCTGTAGAAGCCGTGGAACAAGCAGTAATTGTTTTGGAGGATTCCCATTTGTTTAATGCTGGTAAGGGAAGTGTATTCACAGCAACCCAAACGCATGAAATGGATGCGAGCATTATGGATGGAAAAACCTTAAACGCAGGAGCAGTGTCTTTAATTACAGGGATTAAAAATCCGGTTACTTTAGCACGTGATGTCATGGATAAAAGTGAGTATGTGTTTTTGGCAGGAGAAGGTGCTATTCAGTTTGCAAAGCAATTAGATTATACCCTTGAAGATGACGCCTATTTTTACGATGAATTTCGTCATCAACAGTGGCGGGGGATAAAGGATACTGATAATTTCCAGTTGGATCATTCGGTAAAAAAAGATTCTAAATTCGGAACCGTAGGCGCAGTTGCCTGCGATAAAAATGGAAATATAGCTGCTGGAACTTCAACAGGAGGCATGACCAATAAGCGTTATGGAAGAGTAGGAGATACCCCAATAATTGGTGCCGGAAATTATGCAAGTAACAAAACCTGTGCTGTGTCCTGTACTGGAAGCGGAGAATATTTTATTCGGGGTGTTGTGGCCTATGATGTAGCAAGTTTAATAGAGCATAAAGGAATGTCTCTTAACGATGCTTCAAATGAAGTGATCAATAAAAGAA
>SMVB01279410.1_pt1 | contig 23098 bp, 20 predicted proteins | sample 2456461 | NCBI WGS metagenome assembly SMVB01 (sample SAMN11095934, study PRJNA526329) | marine sediment metagenome | biome: Marine sediment; feature: Surficial sediment; material: Deep marine sediment; isolation source: Hadal surficial sediment | place: Pacific Ocean | collected 2014-05 | depth...
GCCCGCGGCAGACGTATACGATGTTATGGCGAAGTACGTAAAGGCCCCGGTGGGCTGGAAATTATCCATCCGGAATACCGTGTACTGAGTGAAACCACAGATACACAACTGGAAGAACACCTGACGCCCGTATACCCATCAACTGAAGGCGTGCAACAAACCCGATTACGCAGTCTGATCGCACAGGTTCTGGATGCGGGGCCCGGCAAACTTATAGATTGGCTGCCGCCAGGGCTGACCGCCGGAAAAGGCATGCCTGCACTCGAAACTGCTGTGCATTACCTGCATCGGCCACCGCCTGAAGCCCAGCTGGATGAACTTATTGCCGGACACCACCCGTGCCAGCAGCGGCTGGCACTTGAAGAATTATTGGCCCATCACCTTAGCCTGCGGAAAATCCGTAAACGCAACCAGCAACTGACAGCTGCAGCATTGCATCCTGAAAAAGCGCTGGTCGAGGAATTTTTAGGCAACCTTGAATTCAGCCTGACGGGAGACCAGCAAAAAGCATTAGATGTAGTGCGGCTCGACCTATGCAAAAAGCACCCGATGATGCGACTCCTGCAGGGTGATGTGGGTTGCGGCAAAACAGTAGTTGCCGCTGCGGCTGCATTGCATGCCGTAAGTGCGGGCTATCAGGCCGTCATTATGGCGCCAACAGAATTGCTGGCTGAGCAACATCGTGACAACCTGATGAAGTGGCTGGCGCCACTGGATATTAAACTGGCCTGGCTGTCCGGCGCACTGAAAGGAGCTGCTCGCAGTAATGCCTACGAAGCACTGGCAACAGGTCAGGCGCAGGTTATCGTCGGCACCCACGCACTGTTTCAGGAGGCGGTGGAATACGCAAAGCTTGGGCTGGTAATAGTAGATGAGCAACACCGTTTCGGCGTGCACCAGCGACTCAGCCTCATGGAAAAAGGAGCCAGTGGGGGATTCCGACCACACCAGCTTGTGATGACGGCAACACCTATACCGCGCACACTCGCAATGACTATGTATGCCGACCTCGATGTTTCTGTTATCCGTGAAATGCCGCCGGGGCGGCAACCCATACAGACTGTAGCCATAGCCGAAGACCGCCGGGGCGAAGTGGTAGCCAGGGTGCGTGAAGCATGTCGCGTGGGCCAGCGGGTCTATTGGGTATGCCCATTGATTGAAGAATCAGAAGTACTCGATTACCAGAATGCCGAGGCAACCCATGCAATGCTTGAGGAAGCGCTGGAGGGCATAAATGTAGACCTGATCCATGGCCGCATGAAGAGCAATGAAAAAGACCGCGTGATGAAAGCATTTGCCGCCGGGAAGACGCAGGTACTGGTGGCAACCACAGTTATTGAAGTGGGTGTTGATGTATCTGAAGCTACGCTGATGATTATTGAAAATTCAGAACGTATGGGCCTGGCACAATTACATCAGTTACGTGGCCGGGTAGGCAGAGGCAGCGAACAAAGTACCTGTGTACTGCTCTACCGAAGCCCCCTGTCTGTGCACGCCCGCGAACGACTGGGCGTACTGCGCGAAACCAGCGATGGTTTTATAGTCGCGCAAAAAGATCTAGAACTTCGCGGGCCTGGTGAAGTACTGGGTAAACGCCAAACAGGGCTGATGCAATTGAAAGTTGCCAACCTGATTCGTGATGCGGCTTTGCTGCCCCAGGTACAGGAAATGGCTGAAATACTCCTGGAAAACCACCCGGAGGCCGCTGCCGGAATTGTGCGCCGCTGGATCGGTGATGCAGAACAATACGGCAACGTTTAGCGTGGATTAGCCAGCTGAAACCACCTCACATCTGCTGAAGCACGGGCAAATCAGTTAAACTCTCGACGCATACAACCGACTTCCAGAATTAATCAGGGCAGCAGCAGGCTAATGCCGGTATTAAACCCCCAACCCGATAGCGCTATAGACTGGTTCAGTGAACCGGGCGGTGCAGCGACTCATCCCGGGCCCGAATTATATGGCTGGTTAACGGATACCGGGCTACTCACGGCACGATTGCGGCGCCAATGCGCGGATAATTTCCGGCTGACGGTGATCGAAGACCATGCCGGGGCACAACCTGGCAGCAACACCGACAAACTCCGCCGCATAGTACTGTGGTGTGGAGATCAACCCTGCATCTATGCTGAAACCTTGTTGCCACAGACAACAACTGCTGAGCATCCATGGCTGAAAGAGCTTGGTGATGAACCGCTCGGCGAAACCCTGCAAACCCGATCAGATGTAACCCGGGGTAGTTTCGAGTTTGCCTTACTTACTGCGGCACAACTACCAGCTGAATTACCTGCACAAACAGATGGTGCATTGTGGACACGGCGTTCCGAATTTTTTGTCGGCAATACATCTTTGCTCGTTACAGAATTTTTCTTACCGGGTTTTGTCGAGTGCGTAATACATCCTATGCGCCCGGCAGATTAACCAGTATTATTTGCGTTACCCTTAAGCACAAAATGGTATCCCCGACAGCAAAATCTGGTTCCAGTCAAAACTCAGGCCAGAACCTCTGGTCGAGACTTTCCGGGTGGAGACTTCCAGGCAGAATTTCAGAGTAATGAAAATATCGGTTCCCAAGCTGGCATCGGGCACGATAAATGAACTGAATCAGCAGTTAGGCCACTATGCCCGACTGATGCGTCTGGACCGTCCCATTGGTATCTGGCTGCTCTTATGGCCTACCTTGTGGGGACTGTGGATTTCAGGTGAGGGCACTCCCAACCCCTGGGTCTTTACAGTTTTTGTTATCGGGGTGCTGGTCATGCGCAGCGCCGGATGTGTAATCAACGACTATGCCGATCGTGAAATCGACTCCAGGGTAGAACGTACACGTAACCGGCCACTGGCAACGGGTGCCATAGCTCCAACAGAAGCACTGATACTTTTTGGCGCACTGTGCGTGATTGCAATTGGTCTGGTGCTAACCCTGAACCGACAGACTCAGTTACTCGCCATAGCTGCAGGCTTACTAACGGTCATCTACCCGTTCTGCAAACGCTACATCGCGGCCCCCCAGCTGGTACTTGGTGCTGCATTTGCCTGGAGCATACCCATGGCCTTTGCAGCTCAAACCGGCAGCATTCCGCGGCTGGCATGGCTTATGTGGCTAACCGTGCTTATCTGGGCCGTCATTTATGACACGATGTATGCCATGGCTGATCGTGAAGATGATCTCAAACTCGGCATCAACTCAACTGCAATACTTTTCGGACAGGCAGATATTTATATAGTTGGCATCATGCAGACCATACTGCTTTTATCGCTGTTTCTGATCGGTGAAGTTGCAGCCCTTGGCATGTGGTATCGACTTGGCGTTCTAATCGCAGCTTTATTCATGATTTATCAATTCTCATTAATTAAAAAGCGCGAACCACAAAACTGCTTGCGTGCATTTTTAAATAACCAGCACATAGGCATGATAATCTTTATGGGGATTGTTCTGGCTTACACCTTTAACCAGTAAGGCGGGCAACAACGGTTTCTATTGTCCGTCAAACTATAGCGCGGGCTACGGCCCATACCTGCACCTCTGCAGCACCCGAATGTTTTAGCAAGCGTGCCAGCGCATGCGTTGTTGCAGCCGTAGTTACAACATCATCCACCACCGCAATACGCAGATCTGTAACATTAGCTGTTAATGTAAAGGCATCACGCAAATTACGAAGGCGGGCACTGCGCTTCAAACCAGCCTGACCCGGGGTATGCCGGACTCGTCTGACCAGACCTGTCTTAACCAGCAATCGATGCTCGTACGCAACCCACCGAGTAATTTCTGCAGCCTGGTTAAAACCGCGCTGCAGGAGACGCCACGGGTGTAATGGCACGGCGACAACCATATCGGGCAACATGTAACCATCTGTGCGTACCAGCTCATGCACCCGAATTGCCAGCAATTCCCCCAGTACACGCGCATATTCAATTTTGCGGGTGTATTTAAGGGCTGTAATCAATCGGTCGACAGGAAACTCATACGCTAAAGCCGCCACGCATATATCGATATCCCGCAGCTCACCGGTCCGCGCACAACGGCCACATACAGCGGTGCTTGCATCGGGCAAAGGTAACGCACAATGCCGGCAACCGGTTCCCAACCAGGGCAGATCATCCAGGCAGTCGGCACACAAATCCATACCCTGCGCGGGTTGCAGGCACAATACACAGCGCCAGGGTGAAATAACGGCCAGCAGGCTGTCAACCCAGCGGGTGATTGTTGGTTGACAGCACAGGTGCGCATTTTGATACTTCCAATCCACATAACTCATGCTGCCCGGTTGTACGCGATAAACAACAAACCGGAAAGCACCTAAACAGGCGAAAACAGGACGAATGGACGGAAATCAACAGACAGAAACGGCCGCTGACAACTGCAGCCTGCCACTGGCCACGCCCACCCAATTACATGAGCTGGCTACCGGGGAGCCGCGTACGGACTGGACACTGGATGAAGTCCGCACACTTTATACAGCACCGTTCATGGACCTTTTATATGCCGCGCAAACAATTCACAGGAAGCACTTCAATCCGAATCAGATTCAGATCAGCACGCTGCTGAGTGTGAAGACCGGCGGCTGCCCGGAAGATTGCGGTTACTGTCCACAAAGTATTCGTTATGACGCCGGGGTAGACGATGAACCGATCCTTGAGCTGGATGAAGTTCTGACTAAAGCTCGCGCTGCGCGTGAACAGGGTGCGACACGCTTCTGTATGGGCGCCGCCTGGCGTTCACCCAAACCCAAACAGATGTCGAAAATTGTTGCCATGGTCAAAGCCGTCAGTGACCTTGGTATGGAGACCTGCGCAACACTGGGTATGCTCGGACCCGGCCAGGCGGAAGAACTCAAGGATGCGGGCCTCGATTACTATAATCACAATCTCGATACTTCTGAAAATTACTACAAGCAGGTCATCACAACCCGTACCTATAAAAATCGTCTGGACACACTCCAGTCCGTACGCGACGCAGGATTGAAAGTATGTTGTGGCGGCATCGTGGGTATGGGTGAAAATGAAATTGACCGCGCCGAGTTACTCCATACACTGGCAACCCTGCCGGAACATCCAGGCAGTGTCCCTATCAATCAGCTGGTGCAGGTAGAAGGCACACCACTGGCAGGTAACAGCAGTCCATTCGACCCCCTTGAATTTGTCCGAACGATTGCTGTTGCGCGTATTCTCATGCCCACTTCACATGTACGTCTGTCGGCAGGCCGTGAAGAAATGACCGACGAAACCCAGGCTCTGAGTTTTTTAGCCGGGGCTAATTCCATTTTTTTCGGTGAGAAACTTCTGACGACAGACAACCCGGACACAGATACAGACCGGAACCTGATGGCACGCCTCGGCATAACACCAGAGCCATATCCGGCAGACAAAGCGGCACCGAACTAGCCGTTTCATCCACAGACCGCAGGATATCTATGCATGAGCTGGATCAAATACAGCTGCGTCGGGCTTACGATCGGGCCGCATCTGCGTATGATGAGGCGGATTTTTTCGGGGCCGAAATTCGCGGCAGACTATTCGAGCGGCTCGACTATATTAGCCTGCAGCCAGGAACAGTACTCGACCTGGGCGCTGGAACGGGGGCTGCTGCCAGGCAACTGCAAACACACTTTGCCGATGCCCTGATTATCGAGCTTGATGGATCAGAGGCCATGCTGGCCAACTCAGACAAATCAGGCACCGAAGTGTGCGCAGACAGTCACCGTCTGCCACTGGCAGATGCGAGTATTGATATTATTATCTCGAACCTGATGCTGCCGGCCTGCGCTGTACCGGAAATGGTCTTCAGCGAAGCACGGCGCGTGCTGCGCAACCCCGGGCTGTTTTTATTCAGCACATTGGGGCCGGATACCTTAAAGGAAATACGCCGCGCCTGGTCGCGTATTGATGATGCCCCGCATGTGCATACCTTTGCAGACATGCACAATGTTGGTGATGCGCTGGTAAAAGCCGGGTTTCGTGAACCGGTAATGGATACCGAGATACTGACCGTCACCTATGCTGATATTGATAAGCTTATTGCAGATTTACGTGCTGTCGCTGGCACGAATTATGCTGCCCAACGGCGGCGTGGCCTGATGTCACCGCGCCACTGGGCCCGCTTCATTGATGAGCTTTACGCCACCAGGGACTCTGCAGGACGCTTTTCTGTCAGCCTGGAGGTCGTTACCGGTCAGGCCTGGACAGGTAACCCGGAGATAGGTGTACCTCTCAGGGATGGTGAGGCCCGTTTTCCACTATCGCAATTGAAGTACTAGACTCACCCCGTTTCAGGGATAATGCGCCCGCTGGCTGCTGACCGCTACAGCGGTGTTACCGGATGCGGTTGAATCAGCCCTAAAGACCAGGCCACAAACAATAAAACAAAGAGCACAACAGACAGGCTGATACGTACAGTCAGAGAATTAACCATACGCCTGGACCCGCCCTTGTCTTTCATCATGAAAAACAGGCCGGACCCCAGACTTGCAACTATAGCTATAAGAACAACAACGATAAGATATTTAATAATCATGAGCACGCAACCGTACAGTGACAGAAATCCAAGGGCAAGGTATGTGCGCTCCGCAATCATGACCGTGCTTTTGATTATCTTACTGACTGTCTTTATATCCGCGGGGCTATGGCAACTCAGGCGTGCGGGTGAAAAACATGATCTGAATGCCGCATTCAGCGCAGGCTCGATAGTTGAAACCTTAACCAAACCTGTCAGCGATACTGATGCGGCCAAGTACCGGTTCAGACTTATCAAACTTTCAGGACAATACGACCCTCGCCATCAGTTTTTGCTGGACAGTATGGTCTCGCGTGGACATAACGGATATTACGTCCTGACACCCTTTATCTCTGATGAGCAGACCCTCCTGGTCAACCGTGGCTGGCTGGCCGCTGATGCTGATCGCAATGTACTCCCGGATATTGATGTCGATGGGGAGCTACGTACGATTACCGCACGAATTAATCGGCTACCGGCAGCAGGGATAAAGCTTGCTGCGCCGCTGGAACGGGCTGCCAGCTGGCCACGACGTTTGCTTTATCCAACCCGGGATCAGATAGTTGCAGCACTGGATACGCAGGTACCGGATTATCAGTTATTGCTGGACGCCGATCAGGCCAACGGTTATCTGCGTGACTGGAAAGCAGTCCCTGTCGGCCCGGAAAAACATTATGGCTATGCATTCCAGTGGTTCTCATTCGCCGTGGTCACATTAGTCTTCTATGTCATATTGAATGTGCGCTGGATCCGTCAACACAAAAAATCTTTACGCGCCGGAAAATCCCATGAATAACGCACAAAGGCGCGGCAGGTTAACTCTGCTTGCAATTAGCGCTCTGTTTATTACGCCTATTATCCTGGCGATGTATCTGTATTTTTCTGACAATGGCTGGCGGCCAGCACAATATACTCAGCATGGCGACCTGATCACGCCACCTATAGGATTGCCGGATATAGTGCTGAGTCCGACAAGCGGGGATTACCGCTTACGTAAAGTCTGGAGCCTGATGGTTCTGGCAAACGATCAATGCAACGACGATTGCATAAGTGCACTTGAACACATACGCCAGATTCGTCTGTCTCTTGGCCCCAAGATGACGCGGTTACAGACCATTTTCGTGCCCGGCGATTCCAGTACGACTGATCTGCTTAATCGCGGGGAATTCCCAGTCCTTATTTTTGCAGAACCGGACGCAAGCGAGGCTATCCGGCAACATATAGGCACATGGAACGATGCTCAGATTTTCCTGGTAGACCCGCTTGGTAATCTTTTTATGAGCTATCCGCCCGGGACCGAAATGGGTGATGTCCGTAAAGATCTTGGACACCTTTTAAAATTGTCCGGCATTGGTTAATCAGGGCAGCGAAAATGAAGGGGACCATATGAGCATCTGGTATCGGCGGCTCGTGTGGTTTGCGACCGGGCTCGCTCTGTTTGTAGTCGTGCTGGGTGCCTATGTCCGGCTGACTGATGCAGGTCTGGGTTGCCCTGACTGGCCAGGTTGTTATGGCTCAATACTGCCGACTGATATCGATAATGAACTGGCTGGTTCAGAGTGGCCGGAACGACCCGTCGAGACCGGCAAAGCATGGCGGGAAATGGTGCATCGCTATGTCGCTTCAATACTGGGCTTCGCGATCGTACTAATCGCCCTGCTGGCATGGCGCAATCGGGGGCAACAAGGCCAGCCGGTCAAGGTGCCGCTGCTAACACTGGGTGTTGTGATATTTCAGGGCCTGCTGGGTATGTGGACGGTCACACTCTTGCTTAAACCGATTATCGTCATGGGGCATTTGCTTGGCGGGCTAACCACACTCGGCCTGCTATTCTGGCTGCTACTTGAAAACCAGCGCTACAGTTCGACAACAACAGCGCAAAATCGCCGGCTGGCGTGGCCGGCTGTTTTTGCACTGATCATATTGATCACTCAGGTTGCACTGGGTGGCTGGGTAAGTTCCAACTACGCCGCACTTGCCTGCCCGGATCTGCCCACCTGTATGGGGCAGTGGTGGCCGGAACAAGCTGATTTTGCAGAAGGCTTTGTCATGTGGCGCGGTCTGGGGGTTAATTATGAATTTGGTATTCTTGAGGCTCCGGCCCGTGTTGCAATACATTTTACCCATCGCCTTGGCGCCATAACGGCAACACTCGTACTTTTGTTCATAACTTCAGGATACTGGCGCACTGCATTCAGCCCGGCTATGCGCGGTGCCTGCATTACGATATGGGTGGCTTTAGCTGCACAACTTTCACTTGGGCTTGCCGCCGTCGGGTTTGGTTTACCGCTGGCTGTCGCAACAGCGCACAACGGTATCGCAGCGGTATTACTTCTTAGCGTGATCAATCTGAATAATGTTGCGTCACGTATAGCGCCCTAGACGTGTCGCGCACCAACATTTCCATATTGCTCTCAACAGCACTGCTGGGTGTATTGCTGTGGATCGTTCTCAGCATAGTGTATGACGTGGCCAATGCGCCGGAAACACCGTTGCCACTGCCAACCAAACCTGAGGTTGTAGCATTTGATCCGGCCTTACCCCGTATTTTTTCGCCGGCACACCTGGAGAAGTGGCTGACGCAACAGGGCTACCCTGTAGAACTTATAGCTACATACCGCGACTGGCTGATACTGCACGGTTTTCACGCTGGCACACCCTTAGTTGATTTTAGCGGCCAGCCGCGGGCTGAAGATTTGTATGTCGACTACGATGGCGCAACATTACTGATTCTGGCAGGACAAGGCGATATAGCGGCCCTACACATACTGGCAGAGCGCAGCCTGGAAACTGATCCACTGGCAGCTCTGGAATGGTTTGACCAGGCAGTTGTGAATGGCTCGATCTATGCCATGGTACGTATTAGCGATCTGCTGGCCACACTGGCCGACCCTGAACTTGCTAACTTCGTCAGCGATCCCGTCTGGCAATCTGCTTTGCATACCCTACAAAATACCTCACCGGCACCACTGGAACGCGCACTGGCCTGGGCCATTGCCGCGGTCACCTTTGGCGGCTATGCCGTACTCGACCAGAGCCTTGCGCAAAGAATTCACTCCTTAAGTGAACCTATGGAACCCAGTGCTATCAATAGAGCGTGCGAAATAGCACAGGACTATGTGTTAACCACCGCTGCCGCCCGGCGTGCCCAGGGCAGCACGTTGTTCTCTACACAAACACCACCATTGGCGCTCAGTGTCTCACAGCCTGAAGCCGTCATACCCTGCGATATCCCTGTATTGCCGCTCATATCACTGGCCCACTGCACCCCAAATATTTTTGTCGGCCCAGACACCACACTAAATACCGCATGGCTCTGCCCCGAAACTGAATGAACCGTTAGACTGCAACCATGGATGTCACACCCATCATAGATTCACTGAACGACGCCCAGCGCGAAGCTGTAACCGCGCCACAGGAACCCGTGCTGGTTATCGCTGGCGCCGGCAGCGGCAAAACCCGTGTACTGGTGCACAGAATTGCCTGGCTCGTAGAGGTCGAAGGCATATCTCCACACAGCATCATGGCGGTAACTTTTACCAACAAAGCGGCCGCCGAGATGCGCGGACGGGTAGAAGAGCTGCTGCATATCCCGGTGGGGAACTTGTGGATAGGCACTTTTCACGGTCTGGCCCACCGTCTGCTACGCAGGCATGCAGCTGCAGCAGGGCTACCAAAGGGATTTCAGATTCTCGATGCGCAGGATCAACAACGCATGCTCCGGCGCATCATCAAAGACCTCAGCCTGGATGAATCAACCTGGGTCGCCCGTGAAGTACAGTGGTTTATCAATGGGCAGAAAGACGAGGGGAAACGTCCGGAACATATTAATGGACGCAATGATCCGACTCGGGAACAGCTCATCCGTTTATATAAAGTTTATCAGGATAGCTGCGATCAGAACGGCCTGGTTGATTTCGCTGAACTGCTATTGCGGGCACATGAACTCTGGCTGAAAAATCCGGATATATTGATGCACTACCAGCGGCGTTTCCGGCACCTGCTGGTAGATGAATTTCAGGACACCAATACTGTGCAATACGCATGGCTGCGTGTACTGACAGGCGATACCGGTGTTTTATTCGCAGTGGGTGATGATGATCAGTCAATCTACCGCTGGCGCGGGGCCAAAGTTGAAAATATGTTTCAGCTAAAAAAAGCATTTCCCGCTATCCGGGAAATCAAGCTGGAACAGAACTACCGCTCAACTGCAACTATTCTCAAGGCCGCCAATGCGATCATCGCCAATAACAGTGACCGGCTTGGCAAAGAATTGTGGACTGATGGCAATGATGGTGAACCCATCCGGCTTTACAGCGCCTATAACGAACGTGACGAAGCCGAGTTTATTATTGCTCGCATTCAGGATTGGGTAAATCAGGGCAATCTGCGGGCGGAAGCGGCCGTGTTATACCGATCAAATGCCCAATCGCGGGTATTTGAAGAATTTCTGCTGCAAAAACAGATCCCTTATCGTGTATATGGTGGATTACGCTTTTTTGAACGTGCTGAAATCAAGGATGCGCTGGCATACCTGCGCTTACTGGAAAACCGTGCAGATGACACATCATTTGAACGCGTCGTAAACGTTCCCACGCGAGGCATTGGCGCCCGTACCGTGGCAGAGATTCGTGAATATGCCCGCGCCAACGCCCTGTCTTTGTGGGAATCAGCCCGAAGTAATGCAGGCGGACACCTCAGTGCACGAGCAGCAGGTGCTGTACACAAATTTCTGGCACTGATTGAAGGCCTGGCTCATGAAACAGAAGAATTACTCCTGCATGAACAGGTCGAACACATGCTTGAACGCACGGAGCTGATTGCTCATTTTAAAAAAGACAAGGGTGAACAGGGTGAGGCTCGCATAGAAAATCTGGAGGAGCTCATTACTTCGGCCGAAAGCTTTGAGCCAGATGAGCAGGATGAACTGCCACCACTGGCCGCATTTTTATCACACGCAGCACTGGAAGCCGGCGAAGGCCAGGCAGAAAAATGGGAGGACTGCGTACAACTCATGACCCTGCACTCAGCCAAAGGGCTCGAATTTCCACTGGTTTTTATGACTGGCATGGAAGAGGGGCTGTTCCCACACAAACGTTCCATCAATGATCCGGGCGGACTGGAAGAAGAACGCCGGCTTTGCTATGTGGGCGCTACCCGCGCAATGAGTCAGCTTTACCTGAGTTATGCCGAGCAAAGGCGTATGCACGGTGTAGACAATTACGCACAGGCCTCCCGATTTCTGGCCGAAATCCCCGCTGATCTGATCGAAGAGGTACGCCCCAATATACGAGTAACCACGCCTGCTTACCGGCACAATAATTCAATTAAGCTGGATACGAGCCCGGGTGTGAAGCTGGGACAGCATGTACGGCACGGGAAATTCGGCGAGGGCGTGGTGCTCAACTATGAGGGATCCGGATCACATGCCCGGGTGCAGGTTAATTTTGCTGATGCCGGAACAAAATGGCTGGTAATGTCCTATGCAAACCTCGAACTCATGTAAACTACGCCACGCCTGATTCTTTGCTGAGGTTTTAGACGCCAGTTCATGAATATTCTTATCCTCGGAGCCGGACAGGTAGGTTCCAACGTTGCCTACCAGCTTGCCCGGGAAGAGGCGAACCAAGTCACCATTGTTGATGTGGATCCTGGCGCTTTGCGTGATTTACAGGATCGTCTTGATGTGCGCACCGTTGTTGGCCATGCCGCACACCCGGACGTGCTGGAGAGGGCAGGTGCCAAAAATGCCGACATGATCATCGCATTGAGTGACAGCGATGAGCTTAACATGGTCGCTTGTCAGATTGCCTACACCTTGTTTAATACCCCGACAAAAATTGCCCGTATCCGCGCACCGGAGTACATCAACGCGCCCAATTTGTTTCAGCAGGAAAATATGCCTGTTGATGTTGTTATCAGCCCTGAACAGCTGGTTTGTGAAAACATTGAACAGCTTATTCATTATCCGGGGGCATTCCAGGTGCTGGAATTTGCCGACGGCAAAGTACGCCTGGTGGGTATACGCGCACTTGAGGGCGGTCTGCTGGTAGGGCAACAAATTCGTACACTGACTGATCATTTACCTAATGTTGAGGCGCGGGTCGCGGCCATATACCGAAATGGAAGTCCCATTAAGCCCGAAGGCGATACCCTGATACATGAAAATGATGAGGTATTTTTCATCGCTGCGCGCAAAGACATACGTATGGTAATGAGTGAAATGCGCAAACTCGAAGACCCCGTGCGCCGCGTTATTATTGCCGGGGGTGGCAATATCGGTTACAGGCTCGCGGCAGCGCTTGAATCAACTAATCAGGTCAAGATTATTGAACGCTCAAAAGAAAGGGCCAAATATCTGTCTGAAGTGCTATCACGTACCATCGTTCTTTGTGGTGATGCTGCCGATGAAGCCCTTATGCTGGAAGAAAATGTCGATAGTGCAGATATTTTTGTCGCCATTACGAATGCGGAAGAGGCCAATATACTGTCGTCCATGCTCGCTAAACGACTGGGCTGTAAAAAAGTTATGGCCCTTATAAACCGGCCGTCTTATGCAGAACTGGTAGAAAGCAGCAATATTGATGTCGCAATTTCTCCGCAGCAGATCACCATAGGCTCGTTACTCGCGCATGTGCGCCAGGGAGATGTTGTCAAGGTGCATGCGTTACGGCGCGGCCGTGCTGAAGCTATTGAAGCCATCGCCCATGGCGAATCAGGCAAATCGAAGATAGTAGGCCGGACCATAGAGTCCATCAAGCTTCCACAGGGTGCCAGCATTTGTGCAATAGTCAGGGGCAATGATGTCATGCAGGCGCATCATGATACGGTCGTGGAAGAAAACGACCATGTCATTCTGTTTTTGACCGATCGACGTCACGTAGATGAAGTCGAACGATTATTTCAGGCAAATACCTGACCACCGCTCATGCGCCTTGCTGTCGTTCAACGCATCCTTGGAATGCTGATGATGATATTCAGCATCACGATGCTTCCCCCTGTTGCCATTTCTGTATATTTTAATGATGGTGCCATTCATGCTTTTGAGCAGGCATTTGGCATTACGCTGCTGATCGGTTTCCTTATCTGGTTTCCGGTACGCAAACACATAGAAGACCTGCGGCTACGGGATGGATTTTTAATAGTTGCCGCATTCTGGATTGGGCTGGGCAGTGTAGGCGCCTTGCCATTTCTGTTGATGGAGGCACCCGCCTTAAGTTTTACCGACGCAATGTTCGAAGCCATGTCGGGACTAACTACCACAGGCGCCACAATACTGACCGGGCTCGACTACATGCCCCAGTCACTATTATTTTACCGGCAATTGCTGCAGTGGCTTGGCGGCATGGGAATAATTGTATTGGCCGTGGCTATTCTGCCTATGCTGGGTGTCGGCGGAATGCAACTGTATCGCGCCGAGATGGCGGGACCCGTGAAGGACAGCAAACTCACGCCACGCATTACCGAAACAGCCAAGGCTCTGTGGTATATCTACCTTGGGCTGACTATAGCCTGTGGTGCTGCCTACTATTACGCAGGCATGAACGCTTTTGATGCCATATGCCATGCCTTCAGCACCGTAGCCATTGGCGGTTTTTCAACCCATGATGCCAACATAGGGTATTTTGACAGCTCGCTGATTAATAGCATTGCAATTATCTTTATGTTTATTGCGGGCGTAAATTTCTCTCTGCATTTTCTGGCCTGGCGCGGCAAAAGCCTGCTGGGTTATCTGAAGGATTCAGAGTTTCGCACCTACGCCAAGGGCATGGTGGGACTATCTGTCGTTGTCATTGCATACCTGTACTTCGTTGGTGAATACGCAACCTTCGGTGAGACTGTCAGTGCAGGCTTATTTCAGGTGGTATCCATCGCAACAACGACGGGCTTCACCACAGCAGAATTCGCAGCCTGGCCTGGCGCTCTGCCGGTTATGCTTATTTTTGCCAGTTTTGTAGGCGGCTGTGCCGGCTCTACAGGTGGCGGCATGAAAGTCATGCGCGTCCTGCTGCTCTACCGTCAGGGTGTCAGGGAGATCAAACGCCTGGTGCACCCAAATGCAGAATTTGCCGTCAAACTGGGCGGCCAGACTGTACCACCCCGTGTCATTGACTCAGTCTGGGGATTTTTCGCAGTGTACGTCGTAGTTTTTGTAGTGATGATGGTCATCATGCTTATTGATGGCGTAGATCAGGTCACGGCATTCTCCGCTATCGCCGCCTCACTTAATAATCTCGGCCCGGGACTCGGTGACGTAGCCGCTGGTTTTAGTTCGTTGAGCGACCTTAGTAAGTGGGTTTGCGTAGCAGCCATGTTGCTGGGCAGGCTGGAAATATTCACATTGCTGGTACTTGTTTCCCGAACATACTGGCAAAACTAAAATGGCAAAGCCTGCTTTGCCTGCAACAAAACTATCCTGCTTTACCAGTAAGCTGCGGCTAATTAATCTCTGCATTGGCCAAAGCATCGCCTGGTTAAGCTTTTTCATCGTTGTCATTACCAGCGTAGTAGTCGTGGAGCGATACTGGTTTGCAAGTGGCTCTATACGTCTGCAGGAATCAATTAGCTTTATGCATGCGGCCGTATTCATGCTGGCAGCTGCCTACACACTGGCGGCCGGTGATCATGTCCGTGTTGATATTTTTTACAGCAGTATGTCCCCACGTAACAAAGCATGGGTAGACCTGCTGGGCACTGTATTCCTGTTATTACCATTCTGTATTTTTCTTATCTGGACCAGCTGGGATTACGTAGAAACTTCCTGGGTAATTCAGGAAAGCTCGTCCGAAACGGGTGGTTTGCCCTACCCATTTCCGACCATCATGAAAAGCTTTATCCCGATTGCCGGTGCATTGTTAATATTACAGGGAGTAGCAATGAGCCTTGAAGCCTTGCAGGTACTGCAATTCCCCAACCATCTGAGCAACGGGCACAACAAGGGTAAAGCCTAAATGGCCTGGATTGGGTTTTTAATGTTTCTGGTAGTTGTACTGGTTCTGCTAACCGGTTATCCAGTGGCCTTTTGCCTTGCAGGCACGGCCCTTATTTTTGCATTAGGAGGGACGCTGGCCGGGGTATTTGACCCGATTTTTCTCAATACGATGCCCAACCGAATATACGGCATCATGAGCAACATAACCCTGATCGCCGTACCCTTATTTGTATTTATGGGGGTAACCCTTGAACGTGCCCGTATAGCAGAAGACCTGCTTGAGACGCTCAGCATGTTGATGGGCCGTCTGCGCGGTGGCCTGGGTGTTGCTGTCATTCTGGTCGGAATGCTGATGGCTGCCAGTACCGGGATTGTTGGTGCGACAGTCATTACGATGGGACTGTTGTCACTACCAACGATGCTCAAACGCGGTTATGACCCCGCTATCGCCACTGGCACTATTACTGCTGCAGGAACTCTTGGACAAATAATTCCCCCATCCATCATTCTGGTGCTACTCGGTGATGTATTGTCATCCGCCTATCAACAGGCGCAACTTAGCCAGGGAATATTTCGGCCTGAAACTGTTTCGGTAGGCGACCTGTTTCTGGGTGCACTGCTGCCGGGATTGATGCTGGTAACAATGTATATAGGCTATCTGCTGCTAACAGCACGGCTAAAGCCGGCCAGTATGCCCGTATGGCAGGAAGTTGATGCCAGCACAATGACCACAACCGCGCTTGCTCTCAGGATATTTAAAGCCCTGTTCCCCGTACTGACACTGATGCTCACAGTGCTTGGCTCAATCATCATGGGGTTTGCAACACCCACCGAAGCCGCCGGAGTAGGCGCACTCGGGGCTTTGTTGCTGGCCACAGTACGCGGGGAAATGACCCCTGGCCGTCTGTTTGATATTGCGAAGAGCACAACACGTTTCACCAGTATGGTTTTTCTGATTCTGCTTGGCGCATCGATGTTTTCACTGGTATTTCGCGGTTACGGTGGGGACATCGCTATACAGGAATTCCTGACCGGATTGCCCGGCGGAAAAATTACCGCATTACTGGTTGTTATGGCAGTGATGTTTCTGATGGGTTTCGTGCTTGATTTTATCGAGATCATCTTTGTTATCGTTCCAATTGTTGGACCAGCTTTACTTGCGATGGGCGTGGATCCCATATGGCTCGGTATTATGATCGCCATTAATCTGCAGACATCTTTTCTAACCCCGCCCTTTGGGTTCGCACTGTTTTATCTGCGCGCAGTAGCGCCTGCTGAAGTTCGCACTACAGATATATACCGGGGCGTCATGCCCTTTGTCGCCATCCAGCTACTGGCCTTGCTGATAATTGCACTGTGGCCACCCCTGGCAACCTGGTTGCCAGGTTATTTCTAGCTCAACCACAGCATATCTTAGTGTGAAGCAGTGCTGCGGTTACATTGCAGAACATGCTAATCACTCAGAAATACGACAGGCACACACAATCAGACCGGCTTTTTGGCTAACTACGCTTACACACGCGATGCCATAGTTAGCCACTATGATTAATACAAATTTTTTTAAGGTCAAAGGTGTCAGGATATTCCTGGTTGGATTTTTCCGGGTACTTGCTGTCACCATTCTTTTAGTACTGGCAATCTAGTTTGCTTATCCAGGACGACTATGGTGGGCAGAATTTGCAGTTAACCTGATTGGCATGATCCTTGCGATTATTCAAGTGACGAGCAGAAAACCACCGCCTGAAAAGTGACAGAGAAGGTAATGGCAACAATACAAACAGTTTCTGCCACAGCTACAGACCCACACCTGATCACTCGGAATATAGTTCTGGCAGCAATAAACCCCCTGATAAGCCGCAAGATTTCTGCCCCTCTAATTTCCCTGCATATTACTTATTAGTCGGCTAACGGCCCGGACCCTGCAGCTTTGCATCGAGCACAATGCCCATAACCATTGCACGACCTTCTTGTTCCAGCGCAGCTAAACCCGGGCCAGCCATATATGATTTGCAGCGATTCTGTGCGACATCAGCAATGACCGTCGCACTTTCATTTAACCCGGAGTATTTACGTGCCTGGTCTTCCATGCAATCCAGGTAAATCCGCTGCGCAGCATTCCACCCGTTTAGCGGTGCTGCTGAGGCTGGCGAAGCTGTGGCAGCTGCAGTAGCTCCAGCCGCTACAGGAACAGCGATAGCTGGCTGATCATCAGCCGCAGCAAGCAGCGCTTCACCAACCTCTGTTGTCGCGCGCTCATTTAAGACCTCAACTGACTCCTGCAATGGCTTTTCTGTCAGCATGAATTGCGAACTCAAATACTCTTGCTGACTACTCGTGAACTGATCCAGTTCTGTCTGGCAATCGGTACCAGCAAGTTGCACAGCTGTAGCTACATCGATAGCATTTTTAGAAGTATTTCTAAGTGAAACTTTTACTACGCAGCCCACATAAACATCTGCAAAATTATCAGCTGTAGTTTTCAAAGCAGTCAACTCACTTTTATTAGTCGTTAATTGACTACAGGATGCGACTAATAACATGCATGCCAAAATCACAGTTAATTTCTTCATCGATATACCTTTTTTCAGCTTATATGCATCAATCTATGCTTAAGCAAGCACACTATTGCCAGGAAATAATATTCAAAATAATAAAAATTCTATTGCGGCTACCATCCACCGCGCTATTCTGCCAGATGACAGGCCACTCGGTGCAGTCCGGATGAACTCATCTTCCGTAAAACTGGCGATTCCCTTTTGCAGCGCTCTACTGTCAGCGGGCAACGGGTATGGAATGCACAGCCTGCTGGAGGATTCATCGGGGACGGGACATCGCCATCCAGCACTATACGCGTACGCTTAAGGCCTGGGTCTGGTTGTGGAATTGCAGACAGTAATGCCCGGGTATACGGGTGCCTGGGCGAACGATAGATATCCATAGCAGGCGCCTGCTCAACAATACGGCCCAGGTACATCACTGCAACTTCATCACTGACATGCTGGATAACTGCCAGGTCATGTGAAATAAACAGGAATGCAATCCCATGGTCTGCCTGCAATTTTTCAATCAGATTCAGAACCTGTGATTGCACTGATACATCCAGAGCAGAAACGGGCTCATCTGCAACAATAAACTTAGGCTCCAGCACTAATGCACGTGCTATGCCGATTCGTTGCCGCTGGCCACCGGAAAACTCATGGGGGTACCGGTTCAGTGCATTGTGGCGCAAACCGACCACATTCAATTGCGCCTCAACACGCTCCCGGCGCTCCGCAGCTGTTCCAATCTGGTGTACGTCCAGTGGCTCACGAATAATTTGTGCAACTGTGCGGCGCGGACTTAGCGAGGCGAAGGGATCCTGAAAAATAATCTGCATGTCTCGACGGCGGGCGAGCAATTTTTGCTTATTAGCATTATCAAGCCGTTCCCCTTCTATAAAGACCTGGCCCGAAGTCGGCGGCTGTAAATAGAGTATGGCGCGCCCTAGTGTTGATTTGCCACACCCCGACTCGCCAACCAGGCCCAGTGTTTTTCCCTTGCCTAAAGTGAAACTGACACCATCGACGGCCTTTACCTGGTTCTGAATTCGGCCAAATATACCACCGCGAACCGGGAAATATTTTTTTAAATCCCGCACTTCAAGCAAGTTTTCAGCTGTTTGGTTTGCCATATCAGTTGGGCTCATAGCACGCGACTAACGTTTGTGTTTTAGCGAGCTGCTGCAACTCAGGCATTTTTTGTAAACACTGATCCGTAACTTTTGCGCAGCGGTCCGCAAAGCGGCAGCCTGACGGCAAGTGCAACAGATCCGGGACCATCCCGGGAATTACGGGCAGCTCCGTTAAGCGTTCATCCCGCACACGTGGAATGGATGCCAGCAGCCCCGCCGTGTAAGGATGTCTGGGTGTATGAAACAGCGCTTCGATCGGGCTGTTCTCCACAACACTGCCGCAATACATAACAATCGCTTTTTGACAGGTTTCTGCCACAACCCCCAGGTCATGCGTAATGAGGATCATTGCCATGCCAAATTCCTGCTGCAATTTTGTGATCTGCTCCAGCACCTGGGCCTGGGTTGTTACGTCCAGTGCAGTAGTAGGCTCATCGGCAACCAGCAATTTTGGCCCGCATGACAAGGCCATAGCGATCATGACCCGTTGCCGCATCCCGCCTGACAACTGGTGCGGATAATCATCAACACGCTGATCAGGGTCCGGGATACCGACCTTAGCAAGCATTTCAATGGCGGCGCTGCGTGCCTGGCGGCGAGTCAGCCCCTGGTGCAGCCGTAAAACATCCATCATCTGGTTGCCAATCCGGAACACGGGGTTAAGCGCCGTCATGGGCTCCTGAAAAATCATGGCGATTTCACTGCCGCGAATCCTGCGCAGTTCAGCCTCTGCAAGATTAGTAAGATCCCGCCCCAGAAACTCAATACTGCCACTGACTATGCGCCCGGGCGGGGCAGGTACCAACCCCAGCAACGCAAGCCCGGTAACTGTTTTACCGCAACCCGATTCGCCCACCAGCCCCATGGTTTCACCCGGTTGCAAATCAAAACTGACGCCATCAACGGCACGTACGACACCCTGATCCGTATCAAACTCCACAACCAGATTGCGGACCCGTAACAATGGTGCACCATCAGCTGCCAGGCTCATGATGCCTTCACCGTCCGTGGATCCAGCGCATCCTGCAATGCATCCGAAAACATATTGAAAGCCATGACCAGGCCAAACATTAAGACAGATGCCGCAATAAAGTTGTTAAAGAACCCTGCAAGCACCTCAAATGTACTCTCAGAAATCATGAGTCCCCAACTCATCCCGTCTTTCACCCCCAGCCCGAGGAAACTCAGAATAACTTCCGACTTGATCGCAGCAACAAAACTGATGGTTGCCTGTACCAGCAATATATGAAACGTATTGGGCAATATATGCCTGAATATAATGAGTCGCTGACTTAGACCGATCGCATGTGCGGCCTCTACATATTCCAGACTTTTAAGCTTGATTACCTCACCGCGTACCAGTCGTGCCGTGGTAATCCAGAAGGTTGCAATCATGGCAATATGCATGGCCCATGGACTGCCCTGCAAGCTGTAAGCTATAGCTGCAACAAGCAGAATGAAGGGAACAGAATCAAGTACGCCCATTAACCAGATAACAATCTCATCAATCCAGGTGCCGCTGTAAAAACCGGCAACCGATCCCAGAACTGCGCCCACTAAAGTCGCGCCGAGTGCCACGAGCGCACCTACTTCAAAAGCTGTGCGCGTACTGTACAAAGCACGGGCAAAAATATCCTGGCCAATAATATTGGTACCAAACCAGTACTCAGCTGAAATGCCGCCCCATTTCGGGCCCGTTACAGCAGCCCAGTCACTCGCCCATAATCCCAAAATGACTCCCAACGCCGCCAGCGCATATAAACAGACCACGCCCAGCGACCACATACCAACACGGTCATGGCGAAATTTGCGCATGGCCTTTAACCACAGTGAATCTCCATGGGCGCGCTGGTTTACCTGACTGTCTGCAGGAGAAATAATTCGGGAACTCATTGCAATGACACCCGGGGATCTACCAGCCGATAACAGATATCTGTCAGCAACTGTGCAACAACGAAAAGTACCGCCGTCAGCGCAACGACCGCCTTAAGGACCGGCTGATCACCCGTAATAATTGCGTCATAGCTGACTTTGCCTATACCCGGTATACCAAAAAAGCTTTCCAGCAACAGGCTGCCGCTGATCACTATCAGTGGGATAGAAAAAACTACGCGCGTAACAATCGGGATCATGCAGTTCTTCAGTATGTTCTTGTAGAACAACTGCATCGGCGGGATACCAAATGCTCGTGCCGTACGCACATGATCCCGCGTCATTTCCTCGACGATTACGGCCCGATAAAAGCGGGTGTTATAACCCAGCGCCACAAAAACTGTTGCGAGTGTAGGTACCGTTACATAGCGCAAATACTGCCAGGGTGTACTGGTATCCCAGCCGCGTACCGGGAACAAATCCAGCCCATCACTGGAAGACAAGAGTATCTGGAAGCCGATAATAGCGATCAGGAAACTGATGGACATCCCCACTGCGGCAAACCCCATAATAAATTTATCCAGCCACTGCCCCCGATAGTAAGCAGCCAGCAAAGCCAGTATTACGCCCAGCAGATTACCCAGCACAAACCCCGGTAGCGAAAGTAATAGCGATACCGGAATGGTACGGGCCAGTATGCTGCTGACCTTTTCATCGGTAGATTGAGAGTTGCCAAAATCCAGTGTCACTATTTCGCGCAGGTATTGCAGATAACGTGTGACAAAAGGCTGGTCATAACCCAGTTGGGCGCGTACTTCCGCAATTTCTTCTGCCGTTGGATTTTTGCCCAGCAACTCATAGGTCTGGTCTGGCCCGAAATAGACAATCAGCAGGAAGCTGATTAAGGTAACCCCCAGCACCAGAGGTATACCGGCCATTATTTTTCGAATGCTGTACTGAAGTACTTCCATATTGCTAGGGTATGGCAGGTAATTCTTTCTGGTCAGCAACCGGGTTGGCAACATCCACAAAATTCAAAAACCGGCCACCCACAAAATTACGATCGGGGAGGGCAATGACATTTTTATGCCACAGCGTAATCCCGACTCTCGACAAGCCGGAGAATGCCACACAATCATCAATCACCATTTTGTTCATGCGGCGATACAGTTCGGTACGCTCGGGGCTGGGCAACATAACGGCTGCCTGTCTGTATAGATCGTCGTAGGCAGCGTTACGGTAATTCCCGTCGTTTGATCCGGGCGCTGCATTGGGTCCATAGAACAGCTGCAAAGTATTTTCAGCATCGGGATAGTCCAGCCCCCAGCCTTTAGATATCAGCGGCAATTCGCTATTACGCCATGCCTTGGCAATATCACCAAAGGTCGCATAGGTTTTGAGCACTATTTTTTCCTTCGGATAACCAATATCCATCATCCAGGCGCGAAACTGTTCGAAAAATAATCGCGAGGTGGGCCCCGGTGTCGTGCCATAAATTAATTCAGGCAAGTTGTCAGCATGCCAGCCGTTATCAGCCAGGAGTTGCCGTGCATACTCCGGATCGTAGGTAACGCTATCACGTGACAGGTCCGGATCAAATTCCGGTAAGAGCGGCGGGATTACCCCGGGGAAAATATTGCCCAGGTTCCCATACCAGCTGTTATTTCGGGCGGCCCAGTCGAACCCACGGATCATTGCACAGCGCAGCGCATGATTTTGTGTTGCTCGTTCCGGGTTTTCGTTATAGCCAAATTCCGGGAAGTCCATATTAAAAGTACTGTAGACAAAACCCGCTTCATAGGCTGCACGCATATGATATTTATCAGCAAATTCCGGCTTTAGCACTACCGGCCTGGTCGAAACCAGAACACGGTCTATCTGTTCATTAGGTAATCCGGTGTACTGAATTTCATTTTCTTTATTAAATGAACTCCAGCGGGCAGAACCTTCTTTAATAAAGTGGATTTCCAGTCGGTCTATAAAAGGTGGCACCCGCCCATCTATGGCCTCCAACCCAAGATCTGCCTGGGTGGCAGGATCGAAACCCTCGTAAGCCAGATCAACAGGGTCCTGATGTGAATTAAGATTGCGGACCATAACGGCCTTGGCGGAATTGTAGGACAGGAGTTTA
>SMVB01058650.1_pt1 | contig 23095 bp, 19 predicted proteins | sample 2456461 | NCBI WGS metagenome assembly SMVB01 (sample SAMN11095934, study PRJNA526329) | marine sediment metagenome | biome: Marine sediment; feature: Surficial sediment; material: Deep marine sediment; isolation source: Hadal surficial sediment | place: Pacific Ocean | collected 2014-05 | depth...
AGTTCTACCGCAGGGTCGTCGGCTGGCGCCAGCGGCGGCAAACACGATGCGACGACGGTAGGCAGTTATTACAAGGGCATGGCGGTGTTCACGGTCGCCAAGGGCGGCCTGATGTACGAAGCAAGCATCGGCGGGCAGAAGTTCTCCTATAAGGAGGCGAGTTAAGCCAAGTCAATCGGCGTCTTTGAGGAGCGTGTGTGTTCTGTGCAGGATGTAACGCTGGCAGTCGAAGTTGCATCGTGCTACATTTTTCCCACGGTGATCGGTAGGGATACGGTCCCCGTGCCTTTTGCCTAATTGGGGAGAGATATGTACGCACAATGGACGCGCGCCAGCCGGCGCTGCATGAACGTTTCGTTGTCCACGGTTCTCGCATTGCTGCTTTGCGCCCCTGGGGTTCAAGCCCAGAGTTCAGGCCGTGCGATCGAAGAGATCATCGTCACCGGTACCAAGCGCGAAACCAACCAGCAGGAGACACCCCTGGCGGTGACCACGCTGACGGCTGACGCGATTGCCAACACCTTCATCAACGACGTTCGGGCCATTGCAGATCTCACGCCGAACGTGTTGCTTACCAAGCAGCCGGCCTTCAACGCTATAAGCGGTGGTATTCGCGGCACGGGCTCAACCTCGATCCTCGTCACGCAGGATACCAGCGTGGGCATCACCGTCGACGAATTTGCAATCAGCTCCGTGCAGTCGCAGTTCATCGAATTGTATGACGTGGAGCAGATAGAGGTATACCGCGGTCCACAGGGGACACTGTTTGGTAAGAACAGCACGGGTGGTGTGATCGCGATCACCACCAAGCGACCCAGCCTCGATGAATTTTCTGCTAACGTCGAGATGACCTACGGCCAATACGACCGGCCGGTGGGCGGAACCACCGACCTGACCAAACTGAGTGTCGGGTTGAATGTACCCTTGATCGAGGGGAAACTGGGTTTCCGTTTCGCCGGCGTGTACGACGCGTACGACGGTTTCTATAAGAACGACAAGGACACGGCGACCTTCCCTGAAGTCATCCCCTGGTTTGAATTCTATGACCCCTTGGATCCAGACCCAGACCCATTGGCACCTCGCGCGTGTTGTTCGCCCGATGGAATAGATGGGCCGATCGGAATGAATGACGTCCCACTGCCGCCGGGCGCGGATATCGCCACCACCGGCGACGGCCGCGATCTGGACGGCAAAGAGGTCTACGCGTTCAAGGCCAAGCTGTTGTGGGAACCGAACGATTGGTACGAAGCGCTGTTTACGTATGAGTATCTGCGGGATGATTCCGATTCCCCGCCGAACGTTCATGAGTCTCCCGTGGGCGAATTTTTCCTGCATCCCCTGTTTGGTTTCCCCTCCATCGGAGAGTCGGGGGCCAACCCGTACAGCACGGGCATCACCACAGGCGGCACTATCAGAAACCTCGATGGCCACACGGTGGATTCGGACGGTTACTATCTGACCCAGACATTCACGGCCAGCAACTTCCTTGTCAAACTGATCGCCGGCTACCGTGAAACAGATGAAACGCTGCCCAGCACGTACGTGGGCGAGGCGTACCCGCTGTTCGATGCATCGCGAAATCTCGAGCGCGAGCAGACTCAGATCGAAGCGCGGCTGGTCACGAATTTCGACGGTCCGCTGAATTTCGTTGTCGGCGCCGCTTACTTCAAAGACGATGTTGATTTTCGCGCCGTGACGGCTCAGGGCTTCAACATGTTTTTCGTTGGCCCGAACATAGAAACCGGCACGTTGCTTGACCCGGACGGCTTCCTCAACATGGACACCACTTGGATCGAGGATCCGCAAACCGGCGTGACCGGCCAGGATCGGGATTCCTACGCGCTCTATCTGGACGGTACCTGGGAATTCAACGACCGAATAGGGGTGAGCGCAGGCATTCGCTACACCTATGACGAAAAGAAATTCTCGAAGCAGGCCAACGGCGGCGGTATATGCAGCGAGTTCACCCAAGCAAAGCACGCGACCCTCGAAGACATGGATCAGCCTTTCGACTGGCAAACCAACTGCGTATCGGATGCCTTGTCGCACGCGCTCAGCCGCGCCGGCATGACGGCCGAGGAATACAACCCGCGCAGGAACCCGCTACCGCCTTCGCACTATGGGACGGTTGAGAACCCCGACGATGACTGGGACGAGGTTACCTGGCGCGTGGTGCTGGATTACCAGACCTTCGAGGACCAGATGCTCTACGGCTCTGTGTCGACCGGCTTCATCGCCGGTGGCTATACGGAGACCTGTTCGACCACCCTCACCTGCCAGGCCTACGACCCTGAAACCAACACCAACTACGAGATTGGCTACAAGGCCGATTTCCTGGACGGTACGCTCAGGGTCAATACCGCCGTGTTCTACACCGAGTACGAAGACATTCAGCGCAACCAGGTGGTGCCATTCATCAATGCATCGGGCAACCCCGCCCAGGAGACCATTACGGTAAACGCGGGTAAATCCACCGCGTACGGTCTCGAAGTTGAAGCTACCTGGCTGGCGACCGAAAACTTCACGTTGAAGGCGGGGCTCGGAATTCTGGAGGCGGAGTACGACGACTTCGAGTTCGATCCGCAGCCGAACAATCCCGACGTCGGGGTCGTCGATTTCTCCGATCTGGACATACCGTTTGCATCGCCCCTGCAATTGTCGATCGACGGTACGTACGTGTTCCAGCTCGGGAACGGCGGCTCGATTACGCTGAATGCCAACGCCAACTATCAGGACGACACGGAGACCAGCCCCTTCGACACCAATGCGGCGGCCGAAGACCCGGTTGTAGTTCGTCAACCGACGAATACCAAGATTGAAGAGCGCACACTGGTGAACGCCAGCGCGACGTGGCGCGACCCGGACGATCGTTACTATGTGTCGCTCTACGGGACCAACCTTACGGATGAGAACAAGCGTGTCGGGGCCAACTCCGTGGCCTTCCTGTGGAACTTCACCTACTACGGTCCACCGCGCGAGTATGGCATTCGGATTGGGGCGAACTTCCACTAGAGCAACCCGAATCAGCTAGCAGAGGTCTTACGAGCGGGCACTTCGGTGCCCGCCTTCTTTTCCGGGTCGCGCTGGCTACGACTACAGGAACTTGTCCGCGCCAAGATCCAACGCGTGTCGCGCATAGCGGTGCGCCATGGCCACGAACATGTCATCGCCGCGGGCCGTTTGCTCGACCACCATCGCGGAGATGATTGTCAGGCCGAAGCCCGCGAACGCGGAACGTCGATACTCGTGCCAGCAGGCCGGCCAATCGAAACCCTTGATGCCGGCTTGAAGGAGGGCGGTATGGTAGTCGCGAACGATGTCCTGCTCGACCTTCGCGCGCTCTCTTGGATCCAGACCGCCAGCGATACACAGCGCCACGTCGTTCAAAGGGCGTCCGACCTTCAAGCCCTGCCAGTCGACGACGGTCACCTTGGGTGGGGTCGTGCGTTCATCGATCAGCAGATTGTCCAGACGATAGTCCCGGTGTTCGAGACAGAACGGGGTCCCCGTTGGCTGGTACACCGGACAGGATCGCGACTCGCCCATCCGGGCGATGATGTCCACCTCGTCCGCGGCCAGCCGCGACGCGTAGCGATCCAGGAACCCGGGCAGCATCTCGTTGTAGCGCGCGTGCATGTCGGCGAAGAAGCCATCCGGGGGTTCGGCGAGTTGTTCCTCGAGGCCTTTGTCGCACCACGTCGGCGCCTGCAGCCCCACCAGTTCGAGAACCGCGGTGCGCGCGACCTCCACTGAACAGCCGCTTAGCTGATCGCCCTGCTCGGCGGGGTGCAGGTCCTCCATGAGAATAAGGAACTCCGGCCCCTCGTCGATGATATCGGCGTAGTAACACCTGGGGATGGCGATCGATACCCGTGGTGCCAGCTCCCGATAGAACATCACCTCGCGAGAATAGATTCGCAGCGCAACCGCACCCTCGCGGCTCACCTCGTTGTCGGACGGGAATTTGCCCACTAACGAGCGAGGAACCTCGACTCCGCCAGCGGCGAGGTCGAGCTCGAAACGGATGCATTTGCCTACCTGGCCGGTGCCGAATCGTTGCTGGGTAAAACCCCGTACCTGCGCTTCGCCATGTCCGGCTTCGCGCAGCCGAGCGGTCAACCATTCTGCTGTAATGGTTTCGGGAGTCGGGATATTCTTCATTCTGACGCCTTTTGTTTCACGAGTCTGACAGCGGACCGAGATGACTTCGCCATTGTTCCTGGAGATCGCCCGCCGCTTGCGTGCCAACGTGGATCGGGGTTTGCCCGATCAGACTGATGCAGTGTTCAGGGTTCCGGCGCGGGATTACCGGGACCCGGCATTGTGGGAGCGTGAGATGCAGTCGATTTTCCTGCGGGTTCCGCTGTTGGTGGCACTGAGTTGCGATCTTCCTGAACCGGGCGACTATTGCAGCCTCGATCTGGTGGGACGGCCGCTGCTGATCGTTCGAGGCGACGATGGCCGCGCTCGGACATTCCTCAACATCTGCCGCCATCGCGGCGCCCGCCTTGCCAGCCAGCCCTGGGGCCATGCACGCAGCTTCACCTGTCCCTATCACTCGTGGACGTACGATCGCGAAGGCGTCCTGGTGGGCGTGCCGGAACGCGAATCCTTTGGCGAACCGGGGGTGGACGGCCTGATTGCGCTGCCGTCCGAAGAGCGGGCAGGGGCGATCTTTGCGATGCTGGAACCCGGCGCTAACCTCGACCTCGACAGTTGGTTGGGTGAAATGGGCGAATCCCTCGCTGCGCTGCGACTCGCGGACCTGTACCCGTACCGCACCACGACCACGCTGGCGAGTCCGAACTGGAAGTTGGCGGCGGACGGTTATCTCGATGGCTATCACATTGGTTACCTGCACCGCGAATCGATCGGTACGCGGGCCATCACCAACCGCAACACCTATGACCTGCTGGGCAGCCATGTGCGCGTGGGGTTCGCCCACAAGCGCATCGGTGAGATCGACACGATCGCGTCCGACGATCTGGCGCTGGAAGATCACATGAGTCTGGTTCACTACGTCTTCCCCAACGTGTCCATGTCCGGCGGCATTGGCGATTCGCTGATGCTGAGCCGCCTGTTCCCGGGGCCGACGGTGGATCGCTCCACGACGGTTCAGCATCAATACTTCAGACAGCCGGTTGAAGGCGAGATGATCGCGCGTGCTGAGCAGAAGCGCCTCGTCTACGAACAGGTGGTGCGTGACGAGGATTGCGCCACCGTGTTCGGGATCGGCGACAACCTGGCGGCGATGGCCGACCGGGACATTCTGTTCGGGCGCAACGAACCCGCGAATCAGCACCTGCATCGCCAGATACGGGCGCTGCTGCAGGATTAACGCGGCTCGAGCCCACGCCTGGCGCGCTCCGCGTTCATCCGTACGCCGTCTGATTCCAGTCGTGGTGTCTTTTCCTCTTCCGGAAGCTCCCCGGCCATGTCGCGGGCGGCCTTGTCGCCGTCGTAGGTGATCCACTTCACGGGTTCGATTTCCAGAATCACCCGCAGCGGTGAATCCAGCAGTGAGTAGAACGCGTCCTCGCCGACCTGGTCGTCCGGGCTCACCTTCCTGGCCAGCGCCCGGTAAAACCACTTCTTGGTCGCGTCGTCTTCGTGGAAGGTGGCGGTGCCTTTCATGGTCGCGGTGCCGGCGACGGTTTTAGCGCCGACCGCGCTGACCGCCACCGAAACCCGAGGATCCCGACGGATCGCGGCCGCTCGATGACGGTGTGCGGCGAAGGTCAGCCAGACTTTCTTGTCTTTCCAGACGAACGCATGTACCACGCCGACCGGCCAGCCATCTTTGGTGGACCACATCAGCACGCATTCCGGGGCTTCGGTCATGAGTGTATCGATCTGCTCGTCGCTGTAGCCGTAGATCGAAACCAGTTCGTGGTCGTGCGATGTCGATGTCATGGCGTTCCTCTGGTGGCTGGATCGAGCCCGGTAATTCAACGCATCGCCCGCCGCGACGCAACCCTCTCTTTGGATAGTAGTCGCGCGCCGGTGAGCGACCAGGCTCAAGCCGTGGACACTTTGGCGTGGGGCGAGGGGATGAATGCACCGCCGGTGGCGGAACCGTCGGCATTGCGCCTGACAACCTGAGGCAGAGCGAAGAAGTTCGGAGCTACGCCGTTTGGACGCCGTCGGGTGTTCGCGTGGATCGATTCCAACAGGGCGAGCGCGTCCGGCGGGAGCTGTTCCATCAGCGTCACCTGGTCGGTTCCGGAGACGTCCAGTCGGGATTGGTGAACCACTGCATCGACATCCATGTGGTAGTCGATGAGAAACGACAGCAACTGAAACACCGCCGGGAATATATGTCGTCCGCCACAGGCGCCCAGCGCGACCGTGGTGCCGTCGGTCTGGGCGATCACCGGACACATGTTGGACAAGGGTCGCCGGCCACCGGCGACCGAGTTCGGCCCGCCAGGCCGGGGATCGAACCACATCATGCCGTTGTTCATGAGAATGCCGCTGCCGGGCAACATGATTCGTGAACCGAAGCCGGACATGATGGTCTGGGTCAGCGAAACGACGTTACCGGCGGCGTCGGCCACACAGATGTGGGTCGTGTTCGTGGGCGTTGCAACATCGGGTCCTTCGGGGCCATCACCGAGATGTTCCAACCGATGTGCGTAGGATGCGAACAATGCTTCGGCATAGGCGGCGTACGCCGAAGCGTTGGGTTCGCCATAGGGTTCGCGGTTTTCGGGGCTCCAGGCGCTGGCGAGCGTATCCAGTGCAAACTCGAGGCTCGGTCCGGCGGTCAGGTTACCCGGGACGTGCACCGTTGATGCGCGGTAGCCGAAGGACAGGGGTTCGGCGACTGATGCGGAGTAGTCGGCCAGATCAGCGGTTGTGATCCTGGAACCTGCAGCTTTCAGGTCGGCGGCGATCGAATCAGCGAGCGAGCCTGTGTAGTAGGCCTCCGCGCCTTCGTGCTGCAGCTGGCGGAACGTCTGGGCCAACCGCCCGAGCTGCAGCGTTCTGATGATGCCATCGATGTTGGCCACGGGCGGCAGGCCGTCCGACAGATAGATCCGGCGCGTTTCGTCGAACTTGTTGAGTGCCCGGGCAAGGCCGGTGATTTTCTGGGTCGTGTACCAGTCGATCGGCAGGCCCCACTCGGCGAGTTGGCAGGCGGGCTCGATGATGTCCGCCCAGTCCATGCTGCCAAACGAATCCAGCGCCAGCGAGATCCCCTTGATGTACCCGGGTACCGCGATGGACAACGGGCCTTCGACGTTTGTATTGTCCACCACTGCGGGCCAGTTGAAGGTGTCGGCACCGGATTCGCCGCCCGTGAGGGGGTAGTCTTCCGGGACTGCCGCGAAAGGTGCGCGCATGCCGAACTCCACTACGCGCACGCGATCCCCGGCAGCGAGATACACGGTCATATAACCACCGCCGCCGATGCCGCTCATCCACGGTTCGATCGTGCCTATGGCGAGCCCGGTGGCCACGGCGGCATCTACCGCATTACCTCCGCTGCGCAGTACCTCGGCGCCGACATCCGAGGCCAGGTGATGTTGGCTGGCCACCAACCCGGCGTTGCCGGTCACCGCAGCTTTCCGAATCTGCCAGTGTTCCTGAACGCGGTCCTGAACGTTTGGTTTAGCCACGCCCCTAGCGATCTACCAAACGACGGTACCAATCGGCAATCCCGCGGCCGATGGCCTCGGGATTGTCCTCTTGTATGTAATGCGCGCCATAGCCCACGAACTGCGCTTCGATGTTGGGGTAGTTCGCCACCATCCATTGTGCAGCGGTTGGCGAAATGATCGCCCCCGGCGACGCATACTGAAGCAGCTTGGGGATTTTCGATGTCTTCAGCCAGGCGCCGATTGCGTTCACCACTGTGACATTGCGTGCGGGTTCGCCGGCGATCGGAAGCTCGTTGGGCCATACGTAAATCGGAAATCGACTGGCTGGATCCAGGAACGGTTCCCGGTAGGCATCCACCTCGACCTCGCTGAGTTGCCGGGTCAGCGCACCGTGCGCCAGCAGTTGCTCGACGAATACGTTCTGATCGATCAGCAGTTCCTTGCCGGTATCGGGCGTGCGGAACTTGGCAAACAACCCCTCGGGTCCACCCAGGTTGGTCAGATCCGCCATCGGAAAGGCGGGCGGAATGATCGCCTCCATGAACACCACGCCGAGGACGTTCGACTCGTGCTGACGCGCATAGTCGAGGCCGATGACGGAACCCCAATCGTGAACCACCAGAATGAGGTCGCTGAGTTCGAGTGTTCGGATGAATGCTTCGATGAACCGGTAATGGGTCTGGTAGGTGTAGTCGAGTTCGGGTTGGGCGGATCGTCCGAATCCGATGTTGTCCACTGCGATGATCCGGCCGCTCGATTCCACATAGCGCATGACGTTGCGCCATAGGTAGCTGGACGTTGGATTACCGTGCAGGAACAGGAAAATCTGGCCCTCTCCCTGGTCGATGTAGTGCAGCCTGTGGCCGTCGATCTCGACGTATTTGCTTGCATAGGGAAAGTCTGCTGAGAATGCGCCGGCACGCGGATCGGGCGCAGATTCCTGGGCATGCGCCATCGCTGTGCTCAGCCACGCCACGATGACTAACAGGAAGCGGTTCATATGATCTCTAACTCGTGTGTGCGTTGTCGGGTTCGTTAAGCTTTGCTGGCGTGTAGAATCTGACGGATCCGGGCTGACTGCAAGGTGGTGACTCGCGATCGGTGCGCCCCAGGCTGTTTAGGCAGGGGAACTGTTGAGGATGGAGAACGAGCTGGGATGACGAACCCAAGACCCGAGATGCGCCACGTGTACGCCCATCCGTTCATGGACAGCGGACGTTGGGAGCACTTCGAGCACCGCGCGGGCGACGTGTTCATCTGTACGTCTTACAAAGCCGGGACGACCTGGGTGCAGATGATTTGCGCGCTGCTCATTCTGCAGCAACCGAAACTCCCGCAGTCGCTGTCGAGCATCTCGCCATGGCTCGAGATGCGCATCAACCCGCTCGACGAAGTACTCGCAACCTTTGCCGCCCAGACCCACCGACGGTTCATCAAGACGCACACACCACTCGACGGCATACCGTACTGGGACGACGCGACGTATCTGTACTGCGGCCGCGATCCACGCGACGTGTTCATGTCGCTGGTGAATCACCTCGCCAACAGTGATGTCGAACATCTGATGAAGCTTACGGCGGAACGCGGCGTGGAATTCGAAGAACCGCCACCGATGCCGGAAGATCCGAACGAGTTGTTCCGGATGTGGCTGACCGTGCCGATGTTCGATTGGGAACAGGACGGCTTCCCGTACTGGTCCCATTTCAGCCATGGCAGCACCTACTGGGAGTTTCGTGAGTTGCCAAACATACATCTTCTGCACTATGCGGATCTCAAAGCTGATCTCGGCGGGCAGATGCGCCGGATAGCGGAGCTGTTGCAGATTGACGTACCTGAGGCGCTTTGGGAGGACCTCATCGAGGCGGCGACCTTCGAGAGCATGAAGCGCAACGCCGACCAGCTGGCGCCCGAGGTGGACAACGGGGCGTGGCACAGCAACGCTCAGTTTTTCCACAAAGGTACCTCAGGCCAATGGGCCGATGTGCTGTCGAAAGAAAGTCTCGACTTATACGACAAGGTAAAGGTGGCGCGAATGGGGCCGGAACTGACCGAATGGATGGAGCAGGGCTCCGGATCCGGGAGTGTCCAATGAAGCTGTACGATGTGACCCTCGCGCCCAATCCGCGTCGCGTGCGCATTTTTCTGGCCGAGAAAGGCATCGACGTCCCCCTGGTTCAGGTGAACCTGGCGGAGGGAGAGCACAAGGGCGCCGAATTTCTCGAGAAGAACCCGAGCGGCAAAGTTCCGGTGCTGGAACTCGACGACGGTACCTGCATTGCGGAGTCCGTGGCGATCTGCCGATACTTTGAGGCGCTCACTCCCGAACCCCGGTTGTTCGGCACCACGCCTGCCGAAATTGGCCGCATCGACATGGTCAACCGCCAGCTCGAGCTGGAGTTGCTGCAGGCAGTCGGCCGGGCTTGGGTCAACGGTCCGATCGTCGCGAAGATGGCGCTCGGAAGCTTTGAACAGATTCCCGCGGCCAAACTACAGGGCGAGAATGGCGCGCGGGCCTTCTATCAGAGACTCGATGGTGAACTTGCAACCCGACAGTTCATGGCCGGCGAAGCGTTCAGCGTGGCCGACATCACGGCCCTGTGCACCATCGATTTTGCGACCAGGCTGGTCGATCTGAAGCCTGATCCAGAGCTCAGCGAGCTCTGGCGCTGGCATGGGGAGGTTTCCGCCCGGCCGAGCGCCGGCGCCTAGATGGAAGCGATGAGCGACCGCCTGACACCGTATCGGGAGGCGTTGTCGTAGCGGAGCCCACCATGCCCTTCGACCTCACCCGCGACGAAGCGGCCGGGTATCGGTTGGATGGATTCCTCATCCGGACGCACGTGTTTTCGTCGTGCGAGGTGGCTGAGCTGCGCGACGCGGTTGAACGGGTCGCCGTACTTGCGGCGAAACTGAGCGAGACGGGCCGCACCTACCGGTTGGATGGCAATCGATTCGTCGACGTCGACGAGCTGACGATTCAATTCGAGCATTCGCCGACCAGTGAAACGATTCGGGTTATCGAGCCTGTCCGCCAGCTCGATGCGCGGCTGGATGCGCTGGTTGACGACCCGCGGATCGTACAGCCGATGCGCGGCCTGGTGGGGTGCGATGACGTTGCGCTGTGGACGGACAAACTGAACCTGAAGCGCCCTCACGAAGGTTCGGGTTTTCGCTGGCACCAGGATTCGCCTTATTGGATTCACGACAGTGACCACGTCGATCAGCTCCCCAACGTGTTGGTGGCGCTGGACGATGCAACGGAGGCCAACGGTTGTTTCCGGGTGGTACGAGGCAGCCATACCCGGGGTTGCCTGCCCGGGATCGCAGATGGATCCCAGCTCGAGGGGTTCTTTACCCACCCGGCGTGTTTCGATGAGGCGCAGCAGGTGCCCATGGTGGTGCCGGCCGGATCGCTGGTGTTCTTCAGTCCTCATGCGGTCCATGGATCCTTTCCCAACGCTTCCGATCAACCCCGCCGGGCACTGGTGATGACCTACCAACCTGCGGGCTTTCCGATGTTGAAGTCGGGAATCACGCGCAATGCAGGATGAGCCGTGACGATCGCTGGCACCGGCGCTAGACTCGCATCGATACCCATGGAGACCCCTCATGACGAATGAAGCGGTAAGGGAGTTGGAACAGGAGATTTTTGAACTGACGACCCGGCTACGGGCGTTGCGCAAGGAGTTGCCCGACGAAGAGGTCAGGAATTACAGTTTTGCGACGCTGGAGCGCGAGGTCACGTTGCTGGATCTGTTCGCTGGCAAAGACCAGTTGCTTGCGATTCACAACATGGGCCAGGGCTGTCGCTACTGCACGTTATGGGCGGACGGCATCAGTCCGTTTTTGCCACATCTCGAATCCATGCTTTCGGTTGTGCTGGTGTCAAAGGATGATCCGGAGACGCAGCGGCGCTTCGCGAACTCCCGCAACTGGCGCTTTCGAATGGCGTCCCACGGGGGCGGTGACTACATCAAGGAACAGTCGGTCACCGAAGGCGAAGGTAATACGCCGGGTGTCGTGTCCTACCATCTGCGCGACGGCAAGATCTTCCGGCAGAGCGCAAGCGCGTTCGGGCCGGGCGACCTGTACTGCTCGATCTGGCACCTGTTGGGTGTCGCCGGTGTGGAATCGGACGACTGGATGCCGCAATACAGTTACTGGAAGCGCCCGAAGCAGATGGACGATGGCGGCCGGAACCTCGCCGAATAAGCCAGGCGACAAGGTGGATGAAGATGCTCATCGCATCGCCTTTCTCGACAGGGGGACCATCGGGCCCGGCGTCGAGCTGCGTCGACCGACGTTTGACCATCAATGGACTGATTATGAGCGGACCGATCCCGATGAGGTGATCGCGCGTTTGCAGGGCGTCCATATTGCGATCACCAACAAAGTACCCATTCGCTCGGAAACGCTCGCCCATCTTTCCGATCTGCGGTTTGTCGCGGTTGCCGCGACGGGCACCGATGTGATCGACCTGGCGGCGTGTCGGGAGCGTGAGATCAGGGTCAGCAACATTCAAGGCTATGCGGCCACGACGGTTGCAGAACACACCTTCGCCGTGATTCTGGGGTTGCGCCGCAATCTGTTTCAATACCGGAACGAAGTGATCGACGGCGCCTGGCAGGATGCGCAGCAATACTGCTATTTCAACAGGCCGGTTCACGATCTGGCAGGGGCGACGCTTGGGCTCGTTGGAACGGGGGCCATCGCAACCGCCGTGGGGCAGCTGGGTGAGGCATTCGGCATGCGCGTGATCTATCACAGTCTCAGCGGCCGCACGATCGCGGACAAGGAACTGGTGAGTTTGAACGAGCTGTTCGGGACGGCGGACATCATCAGCCTGCACTGCCCGTTGTCCGAAGCGAGTCGAAGCCTGGTGGGCCGACTGCGGTTCGAGCAGATGAAGCCCGATGCGCTGCTGGTGAATACCGCGCGCGGTGAAATCGTCGATCTCGAGGATTTGCAGGTTGCGATTGACGGGAATCTGATCGGCGGTGCGGCAATCGACGTTGCCGCGGTGGAACCGCCGCCATTGGACTCACCGTTGATGAAGCTGGCGAGCCACCCCAACTTCCTGCTGACCCCTCATACGGCCTGGGCGAGTGTCGAGGCAATGCAGGTGCTTGCGGATCAGCTGATCGACAATCTGGAAGCATTCGTTTCGGGCAGCCCGGAGCATCTCGTCAACTGACCGCGTTTTCGAAAGGAGTGAACCCGATGACCGCCGACAACGCTGAATGGAAAACAACCGCGTGCGTGCTGTGCTCGCTGAACTGCGGCGTCAAGGTGCAGCTCACCGAGGATGGTCGCTCGATTGCCCGAACCAGGGGTGACGAGGCGCACCCGGGCTCGCGAGGCTATCTCTGCAACAAGGCCTCTCGGCTGAACTACTACCAGAATCGCGCCGATCGCCTGATGAGCCCGATGCGTCGATGTGCCGATGGCAGCTACGAACCGATTGATTGGGACACCGCGATTGCCGAGATCGCCGAAAAACTAGCCGCGGTTCGAGACACCCATGGCGGCGACAAGATCTTCTATTACGGCGGTGGCGGCCAGGGAAATCACCTGCCGGGTGCGTATTCGCGCACCTCGATGCAGCCGCTGGGCATGCAGTATCGTTCCAACGCTCTGGCCCAGGAGAAAACCGGAGAGTTCTGGGTGGCGCAACGCATGCTGGGCGGGTGGGCCCACGGCGACTTCGATCATGCGCAGGTGGTGATTTTTCTGGGCAAGAACCCGTGGCAATCCCACGGCTTCAGTCGCGCGCGAATCTCGATCCGCGAGATGGCAAAAGACCCGGAGCGCACGCTGATCGTCATTGACCCCAAGCGCACGGAAACGGCAGACCTCGCCGATATCCACCTGGCCGTCACTCCTGCGCGCGATGCGTGGTTGCTGGCCGGCATGGTCGCAACCCTGGTCCAGGAGGATTTGGTGAACCGCACGTGGTTGGCGGAGCACGCGGCCGGGCTGGATGCCGTGGCTGGAGTCTTTCTGGATGTGGACATTGCCGATTGCGCAGACAAGTCGGGTCTGGAGGAAGCCACGGTGCGTTCCACGGCGCGGCTGATTGCCCGAGCGGACAGCGTCGCGGTGCTCGAGGACCTGGGCGTGCAGATGAATCGTCACTCCACGCTGGTCAGCTATCTGCAGCGTTTGTTGTGGCTGCTCACCGGAAATTTCGGTCGGCCTGGGACTCACTACACCGCTAATGGCCTCGGTAATCTCGCCTCGGGCGACGAAAACGGCGTAAGTCCGGTGGCGGGGGCGCGCATCATCGGCGGCCTGGTGCCGTGCAACGTGATCACCAGCGAGGTGCTCACTGACCATCCGAATCGCTATCGGGCGATGTTCATCGAATCGGGTAATCCCGTGCATTCATTGGCCGACAGTTCGCGCTGGCGCGAAGCACTACGCGCACTGGAGGTCAGCGTGGTGATCGATGTGGCGATGACCGAAACGGCCCGCCAAGCCGATTACGTGCTGCCCGCGACGACGCAGTATGAAAAGGCCGAAGCTACGTTCTTCAACTTCGAATTTCCCGACAACTACTTCCATGTTCGGCAACCCCTGTTCGAGCCGCCCGAAGGCCCTCTGGATGAGGCCGAGATTCACATGCGCATCGCCGAAGCGCTCGGCGCCGTGCCCGAAGGGCTGGAGCAGGAGTTGATCGATGTCCTTGCGACGGCTGGCCGTGAGGGATTCCGCGAGGCGGTGTTTACCAAGCTCGCCGAAGATCCCGCGTTGCTGGGGATCGCGCCGGGACTGCTGTATCGAACGCTCGGCACGGTGTTGCCGGCGGGAATGCGCAACGCAGCGACGTTGTGGGCGGTGTGCCACCAGTATGCAATGTCCAGTCGAGCGGCATTGCTTGCGACTGGACTGGAGGGGGAGGGGATGGACCTCGGCGATGCTTTGTTCGATGCGCTGGTGAGTGAGCCCAGCGGAGTGATTTTCAGCCGTGAACAATGGTCCGACGTCTGGGCTCGCGTACCCGGCGGCACGGTGCAGCTCGAGCTGCCGGATCTGCTCGCGGACGTGGCGCAACTCAATACCGAATCACCTGAGGAAACGACTGCGGAGTTCCCCTTCCTGCTGTCGGCGGGTGAGCGCCGCAGCTTCACGGCCAACACCATCATTCGCAACCCCGAATGGCGCCGGAAAGACGCCCAGGGCGCGCTGTTCATCAACCCGGACGATGCTGCGCGACTGAACCTCGGCGAAGGCTCCACCGCCCGGATCTCAACCCGCGCAGGCGCGCAAGACGTGCTCGTCGCGCTGAACGACCGCATGCACAAGGGCCATGTGTCGTTGCCCAATGGCATGGGCCTGGATTATCCGGATGCAGAGGGAGTACTGAAGAAAACCGGCACCTCGCCTAACGAGTTGACCTCCTCGGAACTGCGCGATGAGTATGTGGGGACGCCGTGGCATAAATCGGTGCCGGCGCGCATCGAGGCGGTTGATTAGCCGGATCGTGTGGGCGTCGATGAACCGGGGGCACGAATCGATCGCTTATATCAGAGGAGCAGGTGTTGGAGGTGCTGGATAGGACGTGGCCCGATCAGAGATTGCTCGATCTGATTGGTGTTGAACTGCCGATCGTGCAGGCGCCGATGGCCGGGGCTTCCGGATCGGCGATGGCTGCCGCGGTCAGCGCGGCTGGAGCGCTTGGCTCCGTTCCGTGCGCCATGCTCGATGATGCGGGAGCGCGCGCCGAGGTCGATGCGGTGCGGCGACAGACCGCTCAGCCCTTCAATCTGAACTTTTTCTGCCACACGCCACCGGAATTCGACGCCGAACGTGAAGCGGACTGGCAGCGTCGCTTGTCTGGCTACTACGCGGATCTGGGCGTCGACATACCCGCGGCCGGGTCGCGCGCGGGTCGCTCGCCGTTCGGGGAAGAGATGTGCGAGTTCGTCGAGGAAGTGCTTCCGAACGTGGTGAGTTTCCACTTCGGATTGCCGGCTCCCGAGCTGGTCGATCGAGTCAAGGCGGCCGGTTGCGTCGTGCTGAGTTCAGCGACCACGGTACGTGAGGCGCGCTGGCTCGAGGCGCACGGCTGCGATGCGGTGATCGCGCAGGGTTGTGAGGCGGGTGGCCATCGCGGCATGTTCCTGACAGAAGACGTTGCGACACAGCCGGGCACGTTTGCACTGGTGCCCCAGGTGGTCGATGCAGTGACGGTTCCGGTCATAGCAGCCGGTGGAATCGCCGACGGCCGGGGAATTGCGGCTGCGTTTGCGCTGGGCGCGTCGGGTGTGCAGATCGGAACCGCGTATCTGTTCACGGCAGAAGCACTCATTTCGGAGTTGCACCGCGCGGCGTTGGGCTCGGTGCAGGCAGATCAAACTGCATTGACCAACGTGTTTACCGGGCGGCCGGCGCGGGGAATCGTCAATCGAGTAATGCGTGAAGTCGGTCCCATCGCGGCCGAGGCGCCGGCGTTTCCGATGGCGGGCGGGGCGCTTGCGCCGCTGAAAGGGGCCGCCGAAAAGGCGGGTGATGCGGCTTTTTCGGCCCTGTGGTCAGGGCAATCGGCGAGCCTCGCGGCCAACCTCGGTCGCGAAGGGTTGAGCTCCGCGGAGCTGACGCGCCTGCTCTCAGAAAACGCCGTCCGAATACTTGGTGGACGGTCGTGAGAATTTCTGTCGCCAGAGTTCGAACGGCTTGCGGCCTACAACTGCATTTTCAGCGCGGGCGTGAGAGTATCTGTGACTCGGCAGTGATCCGCGGGCGAGGCCGCTAACCCACATGGATGAACACGAGAATCATTTCGATGTCGTCATCGTTGGCGCGGGCCTATCGGGCATCGGCGCGGCCTACCACCTTAAGGACAAGTGTCCGGGGAAAAGCTTCGCCATACTGGAGGGACGCGAGGCGATCGGTGGGACCTGGGATCTGTTCCGTTATCCGGGCATCCGCTCCGACAGCGACATGCACACGCTGGGTTACAACTTCAAGCCGTGGCGTGAAGCCAAGGCGATTGCCGATGGATCGTCAATCCGAAAATATATACGAGAGGCTGCTGCCGAGAACGGCATCACCGAACACATCCGATTCAAGCACCTGGTGAAAGCTGCGTCCTGGTCCAGCGACGATGCTCGTTGGACGCTGGAAGTTGAGCGGCTGGACGAAGGCGATCGGATTCAGTTGACCTGTAACTTCCTGTCCATGTGCGGGGGTTACTACAGCTACGAGAACGGATACACCCCCGACTTTGAAGGGATCGAGCGGTTCGAAGGCCGCATCGTGCATCCCCAGGAATGGCCTGAGGATCTCGATTATTCGAATACACGCGTGGTGGTCATCGGCAGCGGCGCCACAGCCATGACCCTGGTGCCGGCCATGGCCGAAAACGGTGCGCAGGTGACGTTGCTGCAGCGTTCGCCGACCTACGTGATTTCGCGACCGGACGAGGACGTCATTGCCAATACGCTGCGGAAGTTTCTGCCCGAGAAAGTTGCCTATGCCATCACCCGATGGAAGAACGTCGGCTTGCAGGGCCTCTTCTACCGGCGTACGCGCGTTGCACCGGAGATGATCAAACGGAAATTGCTGGACATGGTGCGCCAGCATTTGGGGCCCGACTACGATGTGGAGACGCACTTCACACCACGCTATAACCCATGGGATCAGCGTCTTTGCCTGGTGCCGAACGCGGATCTCTTCAAAGCGATCAAGTCGGGTGGTGTCTCGGTGGTTACGGATCACATCGAGCGTTTCACCGAGACCGGGCTCACCCTCAAGTCCGGCAAGACGCTGGACGCCGATATCATTGTCACCGCGACGGGGCTGAATCTCGTGGTGCTGGCCGGGGTTGAGTTCAGCGTCGATGGTCAGGCGGTCAACTTCGCCGACACCTGGACCTATAAAGGCATGATGTACTCGGACATACCCAATCTCCTGCAGACCTTTGGCTACATCAATGCGTCCTGGACGTTGCGCGCGGACCTGAATGCCGAATACGTATGTCGTCTGCTCAATCACATGGACGATCTGGGAATGCGTCAATGCACGCCGCGTTTGCGTGAACGAGACCAGAACATGGTGCCTCGGCCGTGGATTGACGGCTTTTCGTCGGGTTACATGCAGCGGGTAATGCACCTGTTTCCAACTCAGGGTGACCACGACCCGTGGCGCAACACGCAGGACTACAAACTGGATAAGAAGATGATCCGCCATGCGGCCCTGGAAGATGGCGCGATGCTGTTCTCCAATCCGAAGGGAACTTCAGCGAGTGCGGCGTCCGGCGCCGACCGACACGTGGTGGAAGCTGCGTAGATCTGGCCGGGGACGGCTGTTAGGAAAGCCAGCAGCCCACCATGAACTATGACTATATCATTGTTGGCGCCGGCACGGCGGGGTGTGTTCTGGCCAACCGGCTGAGCGCGGACCGTGACGTTTCCGTGCTGCTCATCGAAGCCGGTGGGAAAGACGACTACTTCTGGATCAACATCCCGGTTGGCTATCTCTTCACCATCGATAATCCGCGCACCGACTGGTGTTTCAGAACGGAACCGGTTGCGGGTCTGGGTGGTCGCTCCATTCAATATGCCCGCGGCAAAGTGCTGGGCGGGTGTTCTTCCATCAACGCGATGATCTACATGCGTGGCCAGCGCAGCGACTACGACCATTGGGCTGATCTCGGCAACCGTGGTTGGGGTTGGGACGACGTGTTGCCGCTGTTCAAGGCGAGTGAAGACTATCAACACGGGGCCGGTGAGTTTCACGGAGCCGATGGTGAGTTGCGCGTGGAAGAGCGCCGGGTGAACTGGGAGATTCTGGATGCGTGGCGTGACGCGGCCGCTCAGTGCGGTATACCAAAAATTGACGAGTTCAACCGAGGGGACAATTTCGGTAACGCCTACTTCCAGATGAACCAGCGGCGTGGGGTGCGCTGGAGTGGAAGCAGAGCGTTCCTGCGGCCTGTTCAGCACCGGGCGAATCTCACAGTCATGACCGAGACGCTGGTCACGGGCATCGGGCTGGAAGATGGCCCGGCGGGCAGACGCGCGACGGGCGTGACCCTGCGGACTGCACGGGACGACGAACTGACGCGCCACGCACGCCGTGGCGTCATCCTCGCCGCGGGCGCCATCGGCTCGCCCCAGATTCTGCAGCTTTCAGGGATTGGTTCGCGCGCTGCGCTCGCGCGGATCGGGGTGCCCATTCGACACGAGCTGGCTGGTGTCGGCCGGAACCTGCAGGATCACCTGCAGATCCGTAGCGTCTACAAGGTGCAGAACACCCGGACGCTCAATCGCCGGGCAAACTCCCTGCTCGGCAAGATCGGTATGGGCTTGGAGTATCTGCTCTTCAGAACCGGCCCGCTGACCATGCCGCCCTCGCAACTTGGTGCGTTTGCCAAATCTGACCCGGGTCAACCCAACGCAAACATCGAGTGGCACGTGCAGCCGCTTTCGTTGGACAAGTTCGGGGATCCGCTGCATCCCTTCGACGCCATCACGCCGTCGGTGTGCAATCTGCGCCCGACCAGCCGAGGCTTCGTCGAGGCGCGCTCAGCCGACCCTGCCGCTGCGCCTGTCATTCAAACGAACTATCTGTCGACTACCGAGGATGAAGCGGTCGCGGTCGCGGGCTTGAAGTTCACCCGGCGCATCATGGCCGCCCCGGCGCTCGAACGTTTTCAATGTGAGGAGTGGAAGCCCGGACCGGCGTTGATCCGCGATGATGAGTTGCTGCAGGCGGCCCGCGAGCTTGGCACAACGATTTTCCACCCGGTGGGTACCTGCAAGATGGGCGACGATGACCAGGCGGTGGTGAGCGACCGGCTGGCGGTGCACGGTGTGGACGGACTATGGGTAATCGATGCGTCGATCATGCCGACCATCACCTCGGGGAACACCAACGCGCCGACGGTCATGATTGCCGAACGGGGTGCTCGGTTTGTCCAGGCGGATGCGAGGTCGGCTGCGGGTTAGACCTTGTACGGGTGTCTACAGGTAATGGAACGCGGGTCGAACCAACCTATGATCCGAGAGTGACCGACTCGCCCCTCAGCATCTGGCGCAACGGACAATTCCGATCGTACGTTGCCTCCACGTCGCTTACCGGCTTCTCGTTCTCGATGCAGATGCTGCTGATCAACTGGCTGCTGATCGGCGTGCTGCACACCTCTGCGGATCAGGTCGGCATCGCCCACGCCATCATCGGTGTGCCCGGCTTCTTCATCATGCTGTGGGGTGGAGCCCGCGCGGACCGTGTCGATGCGCGCGCGCTGATGATTCGAACCTATGCCCTGGCCGCGCTCCCACCGCTGGTGCTGGCGGCGATTCATGCCGGTGGCGCCTTGAGCTACTGGGCCGTGACCCTGACGGCGCTTGCCCTGAGCACCGCTATCGCTTACGCCGGGCCGGCCCACGCCGCGATATTGAACCGAGTGAGCGGATCGCGGGTCCAGGAGGGGGTGACCGCCACTATGGCACTCGGTTTTCTGGTGCAGCTATTGGGGTTGGGGCTCGCCGGACAACTGGATCGCATCGGCGTCGAAACCGTGCTGTTCGCCCAGTGCCTCGCGCTGCTGGTCGGCTGTCTGATGATCCGCCGTCTCCAGAGTTTCGCACCGCACCCGAGCCACGTGCACGATTCCGTTCTGGCGAGCCTGCTGGAAGGGTTTCAGGTGGTGATGCGCGACCGGTTACTGGTTTCGCTGATGTCGCTGAATCTCGCCTCCATGCTGTTCAACTTCGGCACGTTTACGATCGTCTTCCCGTTCATCATGACCCAGACGTACGGGGGTGACGCAGCATTCCTGGGCTGGATGCTGGTGCTGTTCTTCTTCGGCGGCATGATGTCGAATTTCATCATGCTGGCGTTCATGCCGCTGGCGCAGCCCGGACGTTTGTTCCTGGGCATGCAGCTGACACGAGCGCTGATCTTCGTGCTGTTCTGGATCCAGCCGCCTTTGTGGGTGCTGGTGCTGGCAACATTTCTCTGGGGCCTGAACATGGGCGTCACCATGACCACCGCGCGCGCCATTGTTCAGGAATGTTCCCAGGCCGCTTACCGGGCGCGTACCCTCGCGGTGTTCAATGCCCTGTCCATCGGAGCGCAGCCGTTCGGCGCGCTGCTGCTTGGGTGGGTGATCAGCGTGTTCGGTCCGCTCGACGCCATGCTGCCCGGCATGCTGGTCTCGGCAGCGATCGGTGTGATTGGCATCGCCGCCACGCCGATCTGGTCGTATCGTTCGTCCGAAGCTAGCTGAGGCGATACTGGGATATCTGTGTATCTTCCTCGCCCAGATCGGCGTAGTTGTCCTCAACCCGTGCCTGGATGAACTCACGCCAGGTAAAGCTGCGGTACCTCGGTTCACTTTCGTCGAGTTCGACCAGTGGCTTCAGCACCGCATCGCGGGTGGGGTTGTAAAAGAACGGTGTGCTGTAGCGACCGCCGCGACTGACGGGCCGCACGCGGTGCACGGCGGCGCGGTACACATCGTTCGACCAGACCTGAAGCGAGTCCCCCAGATTGACCACGACCGTGTCCGGTTGCGGCGGTACGTCGATCCAGCCATCTTCAGTGGAATGGGTCTGCAACCCGCCGGCCGTATCCTGCAGCAGCAGCGTCAGTACGCCGGGGTCGGTGTGGTGATGCAAAGCCATATCGCCAAGCCCGGCGATGTCCGCGCGCTCTTCGTCGCTCAGCGGATCTTCGTGGGGGTAGTAGTTCAATCGGACCGTGCTGGTTCTCGCATCCCCTTGCGGCAACGATTCCGAATCTGAACCCAGCGCCGCGTACACGAGCTCCAATGTCTCCTGGGCAACGACGGCCGCCGCATCGAAGAAGCTCAGGAGGGCGTTCTTGAACGTCGCATCCTGGGGCCATTGGTTCACGTCGGACTTGTCCGGGCGTGGCTTCATGTAGTCGAACACTTCTTTCTGATCGCGTTTGCGCTTGGTCAGTTCCCGCTCGTAGTAACCCAGCGGAATCTCGTCGGTACGCATGACCTTTCGTTTGTAGGCCATCGGGGCGCTGAAGAACCCTTTCGATGCGGACCACATGTCCGTAAAACCATCGTTCCATTAAGTCCCATACGGTCTTGCAACCCGCATAAAACCTAGCGTAGCTCGGAGTCACTCACGAACATCCGACCCGCGGATTCATAAGGTGTCACACCACGCCGAGCCAACTCCCGTCGGACTTCTTCTTCATCGTCAGTCTCGAACAGTTCCATCAGTGCTTGGGTGTCGTAGATACGAACCCGTTTATGACGACGACCACCACGGCGACGTTTTGGGATAATGCGTTCAGTCATTGTCGCTGTTGTTGGGCAACGCCGCCCTGATCGAAGCTGCCGCCTGCTCAAGCGTCCCGTTCTCAGCTTCCTGCAACATCACGTCGATGATGCCCTCCAGCCGCGCCATGTGCTCGCTGAGCACCTCAACCTGTACTTCCAGATTGTCCATAAGAAAGCCCCGACTAGCGGGGCTTCAAGGTACTGCTGTGGGGTTAGGGTGTCACCAGTCGAGCGACTCCTGCAGGTTGGTAAACGCCTCATCAAACTCGGCACGTTGCTCCTCAGATAGCTCCTGATCCTCTAACGCAATGGCCAGGCGACTACAGCCGGAAACCATGAGCCGGGTAAAGTCCTGTCGGCGCTCCACGTAGTTGACCGCGCACGTGAATACATCGAGCAGCCACTCGGGCTCCCATCCCTTGAGATTATCGAGGTGTACCGACAGAGAGCTGAGTGGGACGCGTCGATTGACGCCGCCATCATCGGTACGGAACCGGTCCTCAATCTTGTAGAGCTGGGTTTTCGTGATCGCCGGCATTGCTATCGGCGTGGGGGTAAAGGACTACTTCTTACCTCTGTTTTCCCACCAGTGCATTATATCTTCACGCTTCCAGTATGCTAATGCACCTGCAATTATTAATATAAGTATCCAATCCATTATTATCTCCTTGTCAGTTCAATCGTGGAGAGGCGGAGTCTTCCCAGTCATTTGCTGGGCCATCCACTTCATGTAGCACACTAGGAGGGGATTTATATACTACTGCTAAGAAGGTTCAGCAGCCCGCCCATGGAGGAGACGCTGGCCTGGATGTCCGCGGCGAGTACTGAATTGAACGCAGAGTTTCGGGCGTTCATGGAAACGACTGTCGCCGGGACTCCGCTAGGGCCTCGCCGGTGTTCCTAAGGCACCGGTGGGGTCCGTCTGTCGTGCGAATCGATAATGCACCCGGATGGGCGCTTCGGTAGGATTGCTTCAGCCATGTTGACCTCCCGGTAGGTTGCATGGTTAGGAGCGGGCCGGGCCTTAACACCCGGCCCGCTCCGCTATTGAAACTACGCGGGTGGTCCGGTATTGCAAGCGGTTTTCGTCTAGGGGTTGGGGTATGGGTTACAGAAATATTTCGGTCTGAGCACAACCCCACTTTATAGATAACGTATTGTTTTATAAGGTAATTAACTAGATTCTAGACGGCGATATTCGCGGACCACATGCCTCCTCGATGGC
>SMVB01107372.1_pt1 | contig 23084 bp, 14 predicted proteins | sample 2456461 | NCBI WGS metagenome assembly SMVB01 (sample SAMN11095934, study PRJNA526329) | marine sediment metagenome | biome: Marine sediment; feature: Surficial sediment; material: Deep marine sediment; isolation source: Hadal surficial sediment | place: Pacific Ocean | collected 2014-05 | depth...
CAGCAATGAGTATGTATGCGAGGCCATTGAAATGTCTAAACGTGTGGGTGCACCCGTGAAACATACCTGGACCCGCGAGGACAATGTACGCCATGATTTTTACAGGGTGGGTGGCTTCCAGTCAGTAAAGGGGGCGCTCGATAGCAAGGGAAAGCTGGTGGCCTGGGAGAAGCACTTTATTGGCATGACCCGAAACGGCAGGCCTGTCTCCGGTTCCCGCTTCAGAAATACTGAATTCCCGCTTCTGAACCTGGATAATGTTCGTGGCACACAAACCATGTTCGATATCGACACCCCCTGCGGACCCTGGCGGGCACCGGGCGCGAATACCACGGCGTTTGTGGTGCAGAGTTTCATTCATGAACTTGCCCACGCAGCGGGCCGTGACCACCTGGAATTTTTGTTGGAGATGATGGGTGATGCCCGCTGGTTTGAGCCGGGCAACATACGTTCTCTCAATACGGGCAGGGCAGCGGATGTGATCAACCTTGCCGCCCGCGAAGCTGGCTGGGGCCGGGAAATGCCAAAAGGTCGTGGCCTGGGGTTGGCATTTCATTTCAGCCATGCGGCCCATATAGCAGAAGTGGCCGAGGTCAGCGTCGACGCAAACAAGAAACTCATCGTACACAATGTAACCGTGGCTGTTGATGTCGGGCCCATCATCAATATGAGCGGTGCGACTTCACAAGTGGAAGGGGCCGTCATCGATGGCCTGAGTACCATGGTAGGGCAGAAAATCACGATGGAAAATGGCCGGATTGAACAGTCAAATTTCCATGACTACCCGATACTACGAATAGACGATGCACCGTCAGTGGATATCCACTTTATCCAGAGCGATTTCAGCCCAACCGGGCTAGGTGAACCTGCCTTGCCGCCACTTGCGCCTGCGGTAGGCAATGCCATTTTTGCGGCAACAGGGCACAGGGTGCGGCGTATGCCCCTGACTGACGAAGGTTATTCGGTGTAGTCACAACCTGCTAGCGAGGCGCGTCGTATCGGTAATCAAGGCCGTTCTTGGACATTACGATCTGCCATAGCTGATTATTGCCAGCCCGGAAGCTGCCTGCCGCCGCCATCAGGTAGTAATTCCACATCCGGCGAAACTGCTCGTCATAAACAGGCAGTTCCTGCCAATGGGCATTGATATTCTTATGCCAGGCCAGCAGTGTCCGGTCATAGTCGTTCCTGAAATTCTGCCAGTCTTCGACGACGAACAGATCCTCTATTGCATTGCCGATAAGTTTTATTGAGGGACAAATGGAATTGGGGAAGATATATTTTTCAATCCATGGATCGACCTTCACAGACGAACGTTTGAAACCAATGGTATGTAACAAAAACAGACCATCATCTGCCAGGCATCGATTGACGATTTCGAAATATTGACGATAATTCTTGAAACCCACATGTTCGAACATGCCCAGGCTGTAGATGCGGTCAAAGGGTTCGTTCAGTGTTTTATAATCCTGCATACGGATTTCCACAGGAAGGCCGGAACAGACGTTATTACCTCGCTCAACCTGCTCTGCGGAAATAGTAATGCCTACCACTTCCACACCATATCGTTCCGCCGCAAATTTTGCCGCACCTCCCCAGCCGCAACCTATATCCAGTACACGCATGCCCGGTTTCAATTCAAGCTTGCGGCACACCAGGTCGAGTTTATGTTCCTGGGCCGCATCAAGCGTGTCTGCATTGCGCCAGTAACCGCAAGTGTAGATCATGCGTTTGTCTAACATCAGGCTATACAGGTCGTTGCCAACATCATAATGATGTACGCCTACCTTGAATGACCTGCTCCCGGCCTGTCGATTGGTCAACCAGGCTCTAAGGAAAAAAAACTTATCCCTAAAAGTACGAATTCGCTGTGGTATATCAGCCAGCAGGACGCGGGTGAAAAATTCATCCATCGCCTCGCAATCCCACCAGCCATCCATATAGGCCTCGCCGAAACCGATGGTTCCATCTCCGAGCGTTCGGCCATAGGTATCAGGATTGTGCACCTGCAGATCCCATGGCTGGTCACCGCCGATGCGAACGCCAGCGTAGGCCAGTAGAGACTCGATCTTCTTTTTGTAAATCGTATTCTGTGACATTTAAACCTTCCTACGACTATTGACCCGATTAATGTAAAGTTGTTTCCCATCGATTTGTTAGAGCTCTTTTTATGAATGCTCTGTCACCTCTCATCATCACCATATGGAAACTCGCTCCTCCGGCGGTAGATAGAGTGCGTCGCTTTCCTGAACGTCAAATGCCGAATACCATTCGTGCATATTTCGAACAACACCATTGACCCTGTACTTCGGCGGAGAATGGGGGTCAGATTTCAGGCGCTGTAGTGTTGTTTCTTCGCGCACCATGGTTCGCCAGGATTGCCCGTAAGCCAGGAAGAATCGCTGCGCACCTGTTAGGCCATCTATCACGGGTGCCTCTTTTCCGTTTAACGAAAGTTGATAGGCGTGGTATGCAACGGTGATGCCGCCCAGGTCACCGATATTTTCGCCGAGGGTGTATTTGCCATCGACGAAATTATCCGGCACTGCTTCATAATGGCTGTACTGGTCCGCAAGCTTTGAAGTTTTTTGCTCAAAGGCATGCCGATCGGCATCAGTCCACCAGTTCCGTTTCACGCCCTTTGCATCGGATTTTGAACCCTGGTCATCAAATCCGTGCCCCATTTCATGGCCAATAACAGCGCCGATGCCGCCATAGTTGACCGCGTCATCGGCATTCTGGTCAAAATAAGGTGCAGACAATATTGCTGCAGGAAATACAATTTCATTGAACGATGGCATATAGTAGGCATTCACGGTCTGTGGCATCATGAACCATTCTTCACGATCAGTTGGCCTTTTCAATCGTGCCACATCGTATGCTTCAAAAAATTCGTTGACGGATCGTGCATTATTGAACAGTTCGCCTTTATCGATAGTAATGGCATCCAGATTAAGCCATTGGTTTGGATAACCGATCTTGGCCCGGAGGGCGCTGAGTTTTTTAATGGCTTCTACTTTGGTTACCTGTCCCATCCAGGGGAGTGCGTCGATGCGCTGCTCATATGCCTTACGCAAATTTTCAACCAGGGTTTCCATCTGTATCTTTGATGATTCATGAAAATGTCGTTTAACGTATATTTGCCCTAATGCTTCACCCAGGCCTGACTTTGCCCCGACTCTGCTGACACCGCGTTTCCAGCGATCCAGTTTCTTTTCTTGCCCATTAACTACCTTGCCCCAGAAATTGAAATCAGCGTCATCGATATCCTCGGATAGCAGCGCCGCATGGTTGGTGATCATGTGATAGCTGAGGTACGCCTTCCAGGTAGCAAGCGGTGTGCGATGAATGAGATTAATCAGGGGCCCAATTGTATCTGGATGAGATACATTTAATTCGGTGAGATCTTTATGACCCGCTGCGGTAAGAAACTGCTGCCAATCGTATCCGGGATAATTTTCCTTGAAGAGTTCAACGCTGGACGGATTAAAGGTTTTATCTCGATCACGCCTGTCTGCCCGTATCCACTGGAGCCTGGCGATCGCTGTTTCGAGTTCCAAAATGACATTTGCCTTGTCACCTGTTTGGTCCATTCCGGCGAAATCGAGCATTTCTGCAATGTGGGAGCGGTAGGCGTCGCGGATCTTCTGGAAACGTTTCGACTCCTCGAGATAGAAATCCCGGTCAGGCAAACCCATGCCGCTAAGGCCGATATTGATGTTGTATTTGTCAGGGTTTTTCGGGTCTATACCGAGCCCTGAGCTAATGGGGCTGGTACCACCCACGAAATATTGACGGCCGAATTCTGTGGTCAGTCCGGCGATGTCCTTGATTGCAGCGATCCGGTCCAGGTCTGGTTGCAATGGAGTGATCCCCAGTTTGTTAACAGTTTCAGTATCCATCCAGCTTGCATAGTAGTCACCGACCTTTTGCTCGGGCGTCCCCTTTGCGCCACTTTGTGCGCTCAGGTCCTCTATGATGGCTCGCACCCTTTTTTGTGCTCGTTCATGAACGAGCAGGCCCATGCCATAGCTGGTTCGTTCTGCCGGTATTTCGTTATTATCGAGCCAGGTGCCATTGACGTACCTGAAAAAATCATCTCCGGGTTTAATTGATTCATCACGTGCCGTTAGATCCACGCCCCAGGATCCAATGGTCGGTGAATTGGGTTCAATGGTGACTTCTGTGGCTTGAGTGACTCTGGCATCGTCCCCGGAATCGCCCCCGAAATGGCCGGTATTGTCACACCCCGGCAATGAGAGAAAGAGTGCCGCTAACAAGATCGTTCTTTTGTCCATGTTCATTTTGTGTTCTGTTGAATAATTCAGGCTGGGCATTATATGCTAAATCGCCAGTTTTCCAGAGTCCGGTGCAACTTTCAATCCGGTGCAACTTTCGTTTTCACTTCATCGCAGGATTGATTCCATTCCCCTCAATCACACGCTAGTTTTCCTACTTTCTGCTAGTTTTTGCAATTCACTTGAACATCGCTGTTCAAGATCAGGGCACATGCTGTAGGATAGTCGCGGTTTGCGCGTACTAGGACGAGTGCGGTATAGCAGACTAAGTTATTTCTTATCATTGGAGGATAATATGAGAAGTATTACATTAATTGCGGCCGGTGCTCTTGCTCTGCCGCTTATCATGACACCGGTGGGGGTCGCTTACGGCGAAAGTGCCGATATCATGGAAGAAGTTGTTGTCACGGGTTCGAGAATTCGTCGGAACCCGCTTAATGATTCGTCGCCTGTGATGAATATCGATAGAGATGCACTTGGAAGATCGGGCGTCACTAACCTGGGGGACATGCTCCAGGATTTGCCCATTACAGGGTCCGCACCAAATTCCCAGTTTAACGTGCCGGGTAACTCTGGTTTCCCACAGGATGGTGCTGGAATTGGTGCTGGCGGTGTTCAACTTTCACTACGTAACATCGGTGCGAAGCGAGGTTGATCCTGGTTGATGGCAAAAGGTGGATTGCCGGTTCGTCAGCGTCCGGTGTACCGAGTACGGTCGATCTGAATACGATTCCCGACAATGTTATCGAAAGAATTGAGATTCTCCAGGATGGCGCCTCGGCAATCTATGGTTCCGATGCAATCGGTGGTGTTGTCAACATCATCACAAACTCTACTTATGATGGATTCCGCCTGGATGTACAGACCGGTGAGTATCTCTCGGATAATGACGGTGAGTCTTCAAAAATTTCCGGACTCTGGGGCGGTGGTAATGATACTTCACATTTCGTCGTGAGCTTAAGTTATACGGAAGAGAAGGGTATCGAAACTGCAGACCGCAAGCGCTCAAGGTTTCCGAACCCGGATGCTTCAAGCTGTAACATTTCAGGTACTTTCTGTTCTTCGTTTACACCCCAGGCTCGGATCGTACTGGGACCCAATTTCGGGTTCACTGATGTGACATTGAATGATGGTGTGCTAAACGATGGCGGGGCGAATATTCCGGTATTTGATTTTGCTAATCCATTTGCTGACGATTTTCACGCATTCAGCGGTGCGGATCGCTTCAACTACAATGGTCCGGGATTTAACTTTCTACGTACGCCGAACGAACGAACAAATATCTATGCATCAGTAACGCATGATTTTAACGATTCACTGCGTACTGTGGTCACGGCGTCCTATACCAAGCGGAAATCAGAGACCAAGGCTGCACCAGAACCTTTGTGCCTCGGCAATGATTGCGGTAATCGCATTAGTGATAACTTCAACATCTCTGCACTCAATCCGTTTAACCCGTTTGGAGTGGACCTGAATGTTGCTGACGGTACCCTGGAGTTTATTGGCCGAAGGCCACTTGAATCAGGCCCACGCCTGTTTTTCCAGGATGTTAATAGCTATTTCATCAGTATCGGACTGGAAGGGAATTTTGAAGCTGGTAGTCGGACCATGTACTGGGACCTGACCGGTAGTTATGGGGATAACAGCGGCTTCCAGGAAAAGAAAAATTCCCACAACCTGGCCAAGCTTCAAACCGCTCTGGGTGATCCAGCTGTTTGTGCGCAGGTACCAAATTGTGTTCCTTTTAACATCTTTGGTGGCCAGGGACCCGATGGCGCAGGTTCCTTCACCCAGGAAATGCTCGATTTCGTGACCTACACCCAGCGAGATTTTAGTGAGCAGACGCTAAAAGACATTTTGTTCAATATCACCGGCGAAATCGCTACGCTACCAGCCGGTGAGCTTTCATTCGCTGCAGGGTTCGAATATCGTGATCATGACGGATCTTATCGGCCTGACCCGATCGCGGAAAGCGGTGAGACCGCAGGTATTCCTGCCGGTCCAACAAAGGGGCAGTTTGACGTCACGGAATTTTACGGTGAATTGAACATCCCGCTCGTTTCCGGTTCCCAGTACCTCGAAGCAAATTTAGCAGCGAGATCATCGGACTATAGTACTTCCGGATCTGAATCCACTTACAAAGTGGGTTTATTGTGGCGTCCCATTGATAACCTGTCATTGCGAGGTTCTTTTTCTACCGGATTCCGTGCCCCCGGCATTGGTGAATTGTTCGGTGGTGCGGCTCGAGAAGATTTTACCTTCCTGGATCCCTGTGCAGACTACACCGCAATAGTGGGTGCCTTAAATGGTGGTCGTGATACAGCTCAATCCGCTACCATCCAGGCAAACTGTGCGACGCTTGGTGTTCCAGTGGGCCTTGCCCAGCTTAACCCCCAGTTGAGCGCTGTATCTTCAGGAAATAGTGAACTCGATGCCGAGACTTCTGATTCCTGGACTGTCGGTTTTGTTTACAATGCGAACTGGACAGACGGCATTGGCTGGCTGGATGCAGCAACCTTTTCAGTGGATTACTACGAACTTGAAATTGATGATGCGATTCAGGGTCGTAGCCCCGGCGACGTGATTGATGGTTGTGTCAATACGCTTGACCCGGCACTTTGTGATTCGGTACCACGCGCCAGTTCAGGCAGGCTAGGGCTTGTCGATAATACCTTGCAGAATATCGGCAAGATTGAAACTTCCGGTTTCGATATTGCCCTGAGTTTTGCCATACCTGCAAACAACATTGGTGACTTCGTTATCTCCCTTGATGCGACGCATCTGAGTGATTACACGGAATTTGTGACCAATCCTGATGGTTCAACAACAAAAACCGACCTGACCGGTGTGCACACTAATGAGACTTTCCAGCGTGCATTTCCAGAGTGGAGGATGGTGACGAGAGTGAACTGGGCCAGGGAAAATTGGAGTGGTAATGTGGCTTTTCGATGGGTTGACGAGATGGATCTTGAAGATGGTGTGAGTACAGTTGATTCGGTGATGTTTACCGATATCCAGCTGAGTTATAACCCACGCATGGCCGACCAGAGCATCATTCTGACGGCAGGCATTAACAATGTGCTGGACGAGGATCCACCGGTTTGTTTTCCATGCGGCGTGATTGGTTTAAGCACCGTGTCTCATGATCTGCCAGGTCGTGTTGGCTATCTCAGATTGTCTTATGAGTTGTAGCGGCACCTATTGAAGCGTACTTTTTATAAACGTACTCTTATAAAGGCCCCTCACGGGGCCTTTTTTTGTGGCTACTTTTTCAAAGCTCAATTCCACCTTACATCGTCGGCTGATCTCTAAATGCGCTATGCTCTGCCGCTATGGAGCAACCATCTTGAACAGGGATTCTGAATTCACCCGATTCATCCCCATGGAGGGCAGCATTAACTTCCGCGATTTTGGAGGCTACAAAACCATGGATGGTCACCGGGTGAAATGGCGACATTTATTCAGGTGCGGATCACTGGCGATGCTCTCCCGCAAGGGTACAGACGTATTCGGTTCACTTAACATTTCAGTGATCTGTGATTTACGAAGACTGGATGAAGCAAGCATGGGGTTAACGCCAGTTCATGCGCCATTTCACTGCAGGATACACATCCCGATAGCACCAGGCAGTAATCAGATGCTGCGGGAGAGCATCCAGGACAGTACGCAATCCGCGGCTGATCGGGTGAGATATATGACCCAGATCACCCGGGAACTCGCGACAAATCACCACCAGGAATACCGCCAGTTGTTTGAACACCTTTTATCAGCACAAGATGGTTTCCTGCTGCACTGTTCGGCCGGTAAAGATCGTACCGGATTTGGGGCGGCGCTCATTCTTGCCGCACTTGGGGTAGATGAATCGACCATCATGAAGGATTACCTCTTAACCAATGAGGCAGCCTGCCTGCATGAATTTATGCAGACACGAATGCGGGTACAGTACGGGGAGCACTTTGATGATGCCAGCCTGGAAGCAGTGGGCGGCGTTCGGGCGGCATACCTGGAGGCAGCGTTCGATGAAATTGAATCCATACATGGATCCCTGGATGCTTATCTGGAAGAAATAGGTATTGGCCTGGTGCAGAAAGAAATCCTGCGGGACAAGTTGCTTGATGACTGAGGTTTCAGGAAGAATCAGACTATTCAACGATTTTGTTGGCTAAGGACTCATCTACCCGTTTCTGAAGTTCGTCAATTGTAAATGGCTTTTTCATATAGATGGTTAAGGGGTCGGTCGCCTCTAGCGGTGACGCATTGGCGCTCATCAGGATAACGGGGATTGTGGCGTTAAGTTGACGAATTTCTGCAACGAATTCAGTGCCCAACATGAGCGGCATATTCTGGTCACAGATCACCAGGTCAAAACCATCTGTTTGCCGCTTGAATTCGTCCAGTGCATCATGGGGGCGGAGATAACAGCTAGTAGAATATCCCAGAGACTGCAGTAGTTGCTTGCTGACATCGGCAACCCATTCTTCATCGTCCACAACCAGTACCCGACCAGAGCGGCGAGAAGGAGTTTGTGCTGGTTCTTTTGATGGAAGGCTGTGAGCATCGACTTCCTCGACACAACAAGGCAACAACACTGTAAAGGTGGTGCCTTTCCCTGGTTGGCTCGTCACGTCTATATGACCACTGTGGCCTGTTACAACACCATGTACGACCGACAGGCCCAATCCCGTTCCCTTTTTTTCGCCAAAACCTAATCCTTTTGTGGTAAAGAATGGGTCAAAAATCGTTTCCAGTATATCGTCCTTCATGCCGATACCATTATCCCTGACAACCAGTTTTAAAAATTGTCCAGCATGGAGTTTGGAATGGGCTGGTAATTCGGACGCGGTTAAAAGTACGGTGTCAGCTCTTATTTCCAAGAGGCCAACCCTGTCGTGCATTGCCTTACCGGCATTCGTGCCAAGATTCATCAGCAGCTGGTGTATTTGAGTCGGGTCGGCGTTAACCGGCTTTAAATCCTGGTTGATATTGACGGACATTTCTATCTTAGATGGCAGGCTTCCGTGCAGCAGTACGGATGCTTCCAATAATACGGGTCCAAGATTAGTCGGCTGAAGATCCTGCTCCTCCAGGGTTGAGAACGACAGTAGCCTCGCGACCAGCTCACTTGCCCGCTGAGTTGCAGCCACCACCCTGTCCAGGTATTTCAGGGACGATTCCTCGTTAGCGAGTTCCTGGATAGCCAGCAGGCTATAACCATTGATAGCGGTGAGAATGTTGTTAAAGTCGTGTGCGATCCCACTTGCCATTGTGTCAACGGCTGCCAATTTCTCCTGCACGCGAATCGCTTTTTCCAGTTCGCGTTTATCCGTAATATCCATACCGGATGCAAGTAGAAGTTCACCCTCGCCGGTTTCGTCAGGCAGTGACGCAAAGCGCCACATTATTCGATAAATCCGAAGATCCGCGGAGACAAGTGAGCATTCGTAATGGGCTTGTATGTCTTCACTAAAGTCACCCGATAGCCACCTCTTCATGTCATCCTGAGATTCACTATGCACGAAGTTGAGCCATGCTTGACCTGTTATCCGGGATTCATCCAATCCCAGCGTCTGGCATCCTTTCTGGTTGATGAGTTGAACCCGGCCGGCTCGATTGATAATCACCATAATGATGTCAGCAATCTCCAGGTAACTCTGCGCCTTTTCCTTTTCCCGTTCCAGGGCACTTTCTTTCGCTTTGCCAGCCGTGATTTCTATCTCCAGCATCTTGTTCATTTGAAGCACCTGGACTACGTGTTGAATCTTCTCTCTTTGAACCCGGAAAATTACCCAGCTAATGGCGCCAAAAATGACCAGGTAGATAAGGTATGCGTACCATGTCAGCCAGGGTGCCGGGGTTACTTTAATAGCGACACTGGCAGAATTCCGGCTCCAGACACCGTCATTATTTGCAGCCATCACCCTGAAAGTGTACTCACCCGGTGCCAGGTTTGTATAACTCACATAACGGCGATTACCTGCATCTACCCACTGGTCATCCAGTCCTTCTAACTGGTAACGATAACGATTCTTCTCAGGCGCAGAATAATCCAGGGCCGCAAACTGAAACTCGATTAGATAGTCCTCAAAAGACAGTTCCAGTCCTTGCTGGATTGAGGTTTGTAAATGTTCAATTGGCTGGTTAAGTGTGGCGATCGAGGTGATCACAACTGCAGGGGCGTTGTTGTTAATGACAAGTGAAGCGGGATTAAAAAGATTGAATCCATTAAACCCACCGAAGTAGAGGGTGCCGTTCGAAGCCGCCAGTACAGCGCCCTGGTTAAATTCAGCATCTAAACCATGGCTGGTATCAAAGTGCTTAAAAGTTTCACTTTCAACATCGAGCTGTGACAACCCTTTGTTACTGCTGAGCCACAACCGGCCGGATGCATCAGTGGTAAGCGCATTCACGGTAGATCCTGCGAGAACACTCGAGCCCGCCGGTCCGTCTGATTCCGAAAATTTCCGAAAACGTTCGACGCGATTTCGCCTGTCTTGCCGGGTCCAGCGATTCAGGCCGCGGCCTTGTGTCCCTATCCAGAGATTACCGGCCTCATCCTCGGTGATGGCAAAAATGTTAGCACCACTGATGCTGCCAGGGTTTTGGGCATCATACTGATACCGCTGAAAGCTATTGGTCTTCACGTCAAACCGGTTCAGGCCACCACCATGGGTGCCGATCCAGAGTGTTTCATCAGAATCTTCAAACAGGACCACGATACGATCGCTGCTGATTGACCGGGGTGAATTATCCGAGTACCGGAATTCACGAATTTTCCCGGTGCGTACATCCAGAACATTTAATCCACCGTTATAAGTTCCAATCCATATATTACCCCGGGCATCTTCCAATATAGAGGAAATAGGGTTGGCGGCAAGACTCCCGGTGTCATCTGATCCGTCTCGAAAATGGACGAAGCTATTTGTTCCTTTCTTTAGCAGGCTCAGACCGGAAGAACGTGTACCGACCCAGAGATTTCCACCGCGATCGACAAGCAAAGACATCACTTTTTCATCTTGTAAGCGGGTCTCTTCATCTGACCCACCAATAAAACGTTCAGACTTCTTCGAAACAGGGTCGAAACGATTCAGGCCGCTGCCAAAGGTACCAACCCAGATCTCGCCTGTATCACTCTCTGCAAAAGAAGTGATGATCGCGTTACTCAAGGAACCTTCATTTTCGGCGACAAGGTTGTAATAATCCATCGTCACTGTTGCCTGGTTCCATTGGCTTAATCCATCATAGGTGCCTATCCACAACACGCCTCCCCGATCCTGGAAGATAGACATAATCGTGTTGTGGGCTATGCTGTGGCGATTGGCCAGGTCGTGTGTATAACGCGTGAAGCTAAGATGATCCCGGGATAAACCGTTCAGTCCGTTAGATGTACCTATCCAGAGCCTGCCTGATTTATCCTCAAACAAACTGGTGACCCTGTCGTCAGACAGACTATTATCGTTAGCCGGATCATGACTGTAACGATGGAATATACCAGTGTCTGCCTCCAGGGCAAAACGATCATATTGACTTAGCCCTGCATTGTCAGTCCCGATCCATAAATTACCTTGAGCGTCCTGGAGTAAACTCCTGATATGATTACCACCGATACTCGTTGGGTCTGATGGATTATTGATGTACCGGGTTACGATGCTGGATAAAAGATTGAATCGATTGAGTCCATCATCTGTTCCTACCCACAGATTGCCAGATGAATCTTCACTTAATGCCCATATGCGAGAACTGGAAAATTTGGCACCGGTGACCTCCGCATGTAAGAACTGACCGGTATCCCGATTGAACAACTCTAATCCTGCACCATCGGTGCCCACCCAGAAATTACCGCGACTATCTTCGAATAACACTCGAACCCGGTTAGACGAAATACCGTCAGGATTTTCTGTGTGCAGGTAGTTGGTAAAACTCTCGTCTATCGGATTGTATTTTGACAAGCCGCCACTATCCGTACCAAGCCACAAAATGCCATTGCCATCGACCAGCATTGCCCTGATGACGTTGTCAGAAATGGATGCGGGATTTTCAGGATCGTGGGTGAAGATTCGTATGTCGTAACCATCGAAACGGTTCAGACCCTCCAGGGTTCCGAACCACATGTAACCCTGTTGATCCTGAACGGCCGTGTAGACCTGTGCCTGTGACAGCCCGTCTTCTCTTGATAAATGCTGAAACCGGATGTTGTTAACCGGGGATGCTGCCGATGCAAGCGTCGCCGACAACGCCACCAGAACGAAAACGAGTATGAAATGCCGCATCAGTTAATTGTGCAGGTTGTACTCTTATTCCAGCCCTGCACGATCCTCCGTCATTCCTGGTCTACCCAACTGCTTAATTGAACCCGTAATTTCAGCTTGTCAGGTTCACATACATTTGAATTACTACCGGATTTTGCGGATTTCCTGGCCTTCCTGGCTTTCCAGGACCGCTTGTGTTTCCCGGACCTCTTGGAGGGCTTTGCAGTCTGGCAAGTGGATGATGCGATAGTGAAAGAGTCGTTCAGCAGGAAGCCATCGTTCAACAGGAAGCCATCATTCAGCAGGAAGCCATCGTTCAACAGGAAGCCGTCGTTCAACAGGAAGCCATCGTTCAACAGGAATCCGTCATTCAGCAAGAAGCCATCGTTCAACAGGAAGCCGTCATTCAGCAAGAAGCCGTCGTTCAGCAGGAAGCCATCGTTGAGCAAGAAGCCATCATTCAACAAGAACCCACCGCTCAGGAATTTGCCGTTGGGACCTTCTAAAAAATAATTCCCTTCATCGTCCTGCCTGGCCCAACCCACATAGTGGCCGTTACCAGCGATGTCTTGGTCGATATCCAATCCTGTATTGGCACATGAACTTGCGGTGCTATAAACGGCATCGTAGGCGTCCACGAGACCTGCGCCCTGAAGGAATATGCTGTAAAAAGGATTGCCATCAGCATCCACAGCCATTTTCGCAGTGGCTTTAAGTCGACACTTGATGTCATCAGGTGTCAGTGTCGGTTCTGACGCTAACATCAACGCTGAAATCCCGCTGATAACAGCGGCAGCCTGGGATGTGCCAGACATGGTGAAGTAGTAACCACCGCTATGGTATTCCGGGTGTTCTGACGCAAGCGTCGAATTGTTGTTCATCGTCGACGTCATGTGCCCGCCAGGCGCAACAAGATCTGGTTTGCTAAACGCTTCGATGGTTGGACCTGCCGAAGAAAATATGGCCATACGATCATCGGCCGTTTCACCAGGCGTATAGTTATCGGTCATTGCGCCAACGGTTACAACATAAGGCAGGTTGCCGGGAACACCAATTGTCATCGGTTCCGGGCCGGTATTACCCGCCGAGGCCACCACCAGGATGCCTTCCTGCCAGAGTCGCATCACGGCTTGATTGATTGGATCATTCCAGTAGAAAGAGACGGGTGGGCCGCTAAAAGACAAATTCACGATACGAATATTGAATTCATCCTTATGTACCAGTATCCAGTTGAGACCGCGGATGATGTCGGCATAACTACTGGTTCCATATTGATCAAAAGCCTCCACCACAACCAGCTCGGCATCCGGTGCAATACCTTTATACTTACCATCCTGGTTAGACGAGCTATTGACCGCAATACCGGCAAGGTGGGTACCGTGACCATTGTCATCGCGTGGCTTCGAATAGGTATCTGTAATAGCGTTGTAGTAAGCCAATAAACGCTTGTCCTTCTTTGAATTCTCAACAAGTGGATTCTGCTTCGTCAAGCCGGTATCCACGAACGCGATGGTGACGCCCTGCCCGAGCAGACCCTCGTTATGTAGCTGATTGGCACGGGTCAGTGTGGGATAATCACTGTCGGCCTGAATGACACTGTGACCTGTAACGAGCAGCTGCGCATCCGGATAAACTGACAGCACTGCCTGCCTGGTTTTAAGCAGTTCAAGATCAGTTGCCGTCATGGATATGGCAATTGCATTAATGATCGGTAGTTCGTGACTTACTTCCAGACCATGCGCCCTTGCAATAGAAAGGATTTCTTCGGAGGACCTGCCCTGTACGATATAGGTGGACATCGATTCCCCGGGGTTACTTTCTTCCGGTTGTAGAAAGGCTGCTATTGCAAACAACAGCAAACAGGCAAAAGGTGAGATAACATGACGCTTTGAAATGGAATCGCCCATGTTCAGCCGGTATCAAACCATATTATTGAAGGGGGCCGACCATAGTATCACTGAATCCTTTCAATTCAATGCACTTTATCGATATTCTAATGCATTTTGTCGATATCGGATTGACGGTATGCAACAGATTATGCTTTGCCATCTAAAATCCGAAAATCAGTCGGCAGCTTACTGTAAACCATCGCCGCATCACCGATTCTTATTTAGACTGATTGGTTTATAACGAGTCGATTATAGTAGATCAGATTTGCCACTGGTTGCTATTTGTTCACTGTCGCTCATGATGGCAATTTCGAGCCTACCCGGGAGCATAAAATGGGAAAAGTAGAGTTTGGGATTGGTTTACGCCGGTTGGATAGTGTCGCAGAAGATGCAATAAACGCCGAGACGTTAGGATATGAGTTCCTGTCTACCGGAGAGCATGTTTTTTTCTACGGCCCTATCGGTAATAGCCTCATTTCACTGGCAGCGGCAGCCGGTGCCACTCGCCATATAAAACTGATGAGCAGTATTACGTTAGTGCCCCTCTACCCACCCGCTTTGCTTGCCAAACAAATAGCGGCCCTGGATGTGGTTTCAGGTGGGCGATTTAACCTGGGGGTAGGAGTAGGCGGCGAATATGCCAGGGAATTTGAAGCTTGTGGCGTGCCTGTCAATGAAAGGGGCGCACGCACTAACGAGTCGCTTGAAGTCATGAAACGATTGTGGACGGAGAATGATGTTACTTTCGATGGCCGTTTTACAAAACTGCCCGGTGTCTCGCTGAATCCAAAACCTGTGCAGAAGCCCCACCCCCCAATCTGGATTTCCGGGCGAAGCGACGCCGCCATGCGGCGCTGTGCAAAATATGGCACCGGGTGGCTTCCTTACATGTATACACCGGAAAAACTTGAAAACAGCCTCCGGACAATTACAGCTTATGCAGAAAAAGAAGAACGAACGGATTCGGTTTCACCGGGATTGTTTATTTTTTTCGCTGTTCACGAAGATCGGGATGAAGCGATTAAAATGGCCACGGACAGATTGTCCGTGCAATACAACCAGGACTTCTCCCCGCTGGTTGGAAAGTACGCACTTGCCGGTAATCCAGAAGATTGCATTGCACGATTGCGGGAATATATCGATGCCGGTGCGAACACGATTATCCTTAACTCTGCCTGTCCGGGAAATTATATGGTTGAAAATGAGCGCTTGTTAGCGAAAGAGGTTCTGCCGGCTTTTCGTGGAGGTTAATTTGTCCCGGCAGGTATTCTCCTGGCGATGAACTCGATCGGGATATGTTCAGAATAGCCACCTCTGGTTTGCAAAATGAACTTCAATTCGTCTCCCAGTATTCTTCCGCGGTAATGATGTATCGTCTCTCTTGTTGGTGAAGAATCCATCATTTCCCGTGTTATTGTCGTGAACAGGAGATTGTCCTTATTTATCTTTCCCTCGACAATACTCCGTTTCTTGCCAAGAAAAGAGGCGGTACCGTACACCTCGCCACCCTCGCCGTTGAAAGTAAATTTCTCAGTATAATGTGCATTTTTCCAGTCATAGGTGACTTCAGCCACCCATTCGCCATTGATGCCAGGCCGGGTGTCCTCAATGACCAGCCCCAGGAGGTTTTTCGCTGCATCCGTGAATGTTGACAGGCCAATGACGATGGTTCCCATGATGATCAGGAAGGCTACAGCAGGGTTATTCCTGATGCGTGAATAGAGTCTGTTTACTGGCGTTTTTGGATCATCCATATCATTCAAAATTTTTCAGTATCGATAAGTGGATTTAATTAAAAGTAGCTCATTCCATCGCCAACGAGGCGTAAACATCAGCCAATCTGTCTGCATCGTAACCCAGGATTTCCATCAGTACATGGACGTTGTGCTCCCCTAATTCAGGACTTGCCCTGAGGGTTCGGCCCGGTGTACGAGACAATATAAACCGAGTCCCTTCCACCACAAAATCACCCACACTGGCATGCGGTACAGTGACAAAGTGGTTACGGTGTTGGAGCTGCGGGTCGTTCATACATTCTGGTGAATTCTGCACAATGTGCGCTGCGACACCTGCCTTGATGAGGGCTGACTGAATCTGGTTTTCATCTTGCGACTGTGTCCAGTTGGTGATCAACTGATTGAGCTCGGTTTCGCGGGCAAGGCGCCCTGTTGCATGACCAAGCCCGGTATCTGAAAGCGCCTGGGTAAACCCGGCTACATCACAAAGCGAAACCCAGGCTGCATCAGACTGGCAGACAATGGCAACCCAGCGGTCTTCTCCCTTTGCGGGGTAGACTCCGTGAGGACACAGTTGCAGGTCTCTGTTACCCATTCGGTGCCAGACCCGGTCATTTATCTCAAAGTCGAGGATAGCCGGGGCCAGCATATGAATCGCTGCCTCTGCCTGGGAAATGTCAATGTGCTGTCCCTGCCCGGTTTGCCGGTGATGTTCCATGGCAGCCAGCAGGGATACAAGCATAAATCGGGGTGCAACACTGTCGGTGTAAGCGAGGTACGGCCCGGCAGGTGATCGGTCTGGCCAGCCGGTCAGGTCGTAGAAACCGGTGATGGCGGCCGCCATGTTACCGTAACCGGGAACCTGCGCTCTCGGCCCTGTTTGCCCCATCAGGCAGCTGGACAACATTATAATGTCCGGCTTGATCTCTTTGAGTGATTCGTAATCCAGACCCCAGGCTTTCATCGCCTTCGGGGAAAACGATTCGGTGACAACATCGGCCCAGCGAACCAGATCCAGAATCACATCTCGCCCTACCGGATTGGAGGGATCGATGGTGATCCCCAGTTTTCCGGCATTAAAATTGGCAAAAGGCACGCCCATCTCAATACCCGGTTCACCATCCTTAAAGGTGGGGGCTGCACGGGCGGGTTCAACACGGGAGCTCGACTCTACCTTGATCACGGTTGCGCCGTAGTCAGAGAGTACGCGCGTAAAATAGGGGCCGGCGATGACCCACATGAAGTCCAATACCTTGAGCCCTTCCAGGGGCAGGGCATTTGAAGAAGTGCCATTCGACGAAGCCGTTGCAGCGACTTTTTTAGCACCCTTTTTTACAATAAGGCCCTTCCCCAGAGCAGGCGCCGTGCCGGGCAGTTTCATGGGGGTCTTTGAAAACTTAGCGAATTCGCCGGGCGCACGCACACCACGTCTGGCGCCAGTATGCGCATCTTCCAGCTCTATCTCATGCCAGAATCCGCGTGCTTTAAAGTGTGGTTCGTCGAACAGGTCGGCAATGTCCAGGGTGGGTGCAATGTAAATACCCCTGCGGATGCCTTCTTCGAACAGGTCTTGCTGGGTGTGCTCCAGGGTGAATGATTCAATTTTCTTACATATCTCGAAGTAGTCCTCCGGACCCTGCTCGCCTCGTGCCATTGCCATGATGCGCTCACCCCAGTCGCTCGCGACATCTTCTGCCGTGCAAAATCCATTCTCCTGCACCCACTTCAGCAGGCGGCGATTGGGTTCAGTGAATGCCGGGCCGAATAAAAATGTAATCGCAACGTATCCATCCTGGCAAGGCCAGGTGAGCTGGGCGGGCAGAATACCTGCCAGGCCACCGGCCTCTCTCTGAACGATTGTACCGCCATTATTGGGGGTGGCGAGGATGGCAGAAAGCGCTGCCTGGGCAGAGGATTGCTGCGCGGATACATCGATATGCTGGCCTGCGCCGGACTGATGGCGCTCTTGTAATGCGATAAGGGCGGCGCCCGCCGCGTCGGCGCCTGCATGCAGAAAAGATTGGGGAACGCTGGTGCGTACCGGCGCTCGGTCGCTGTCACCTGCCAGGATATGGGCACCGCCTGCCGCCCATACCGTCAGATCTGTCGCAGGCCAGTCTGCCTTGGGACCAGTTCGGCCAAACGGCGTAATGGACACCACGATGAGTTCCGGGTTCAGGCTTTGCAAGGTATCGTAATCGAGCCCCAGTCGCCGGACTTCGTCGTTGGAATATGATTCGATAAGAAAATCAGCACTTGCCGCCAGGTCGATGAGCCGCTCACGTCCCGAATCAGATTCAAGATCAAGCACCAGGCTTTGCTTACCGCGCGAATATGCCTGCCACCAGAGACTGTCGCCGTTGTCACCGACCAGGGGTGGAATCTTGCGTACCAGGGAGCCCGCCGGGGGTTCAATGGCGATCACTTCTGCGCCCAGATGGGCCAGGATGTAACCGCAGAACATTCCTTGCTGATCGGTGAGATCAAGAACCCGGTAGGATGAAAGCATGGCGGCTCCATAACGAGACAGGGTGAAATAGTACTAGATCACGCTTTTTGCCAATTAGCAATCGGCATCAGCGCCTTATAAATCCAAAAAGCGCCGACCCTGCTTCATCTCTCCTGAAGTTTGATATCCTCTGGCACAATGGCCCACCTGCTGCGCGATTGCCGGTGAGGGTAGAACAGAATTGGGGATTGATATTATGCGCACCTACATCATAAATTTTCGCGGCTGTATTGCCTTGTTTACCTTGCTGCTGGGGAACAGTTCATTCGCTGAAACCAATGAAAATATCTTTAAGGCCGAAGATGTCTTTGACCTGGAATATGCCAGCGAACCCAGGGTGGCACCCGATGGCAGCAGCATCGTTTATGTTCGCCGCTCTAACGATATCCTTAAGGACAGGACCCGCTCAAATATCTGGCAGGTAAGCCGTGATGGGCAAGATCACAGGCCAATCGTTTCTGGCTCCCGGAGTTACGGATCGCCGCGCTGGTCCCCCGGCGGCGGCAGGCTTGTTTATACACAAAAAGACAAGGATCAATCCAGGCTCTTTGTGCGCTGGATGGACACGGGGCAGACCGCGTTGATCACAGTGCTTGATAAATCTCCTTCTTCACTCGCCTGGTCGCCGGATGGCAAGCAGATTGCCTTCACCATGAACATCAAGAAAAAGGAAAACAAGCTGGTTAAGCCGCGAAAAAAACCAAAAGGGGCGGAGTGGGCCGAACCTGCCCGGGTTATTGACACTGTCAGGTACCAGTTTGACGGTCGCGGCATTGTTGAGCCGCAGTACAGGCAGGTTTTTGTCGTGCCTGCAGATGGAGGAACACCGCACCAGTTGACCAGCGGGGAATTCAATCACCGTGGCCCACTATCCTGGTCCCCGGATTCCCGGTCCCTGGTTTTTTCTGCTAATCGTCATGAAGGCTGGGAGCTTGAAACCATTGAAAGTGACATCTACCGTGTCGATGTCGCGACCAGCGAGCTGGTCCAGATCACCAGTGAACCGGGTTCCGAATCAAGCCCGGTCTATTCTCCTGATGGCAAGCTGATTGCATATCGCAAAACTGAAAACACGGCCATCGCTTATCTAAATACTCATGCTGCAGTGATGAATCCGGATGGCAGCAACCAGCGCCTGTTGACACAGCAGCTTGATGCCTCAGTGGATGATCTTACCTGGAAGGGCAACAGTCGCGGCTTGTATTTCCTGTTTGATGAAAGAGGGGCACGAAAAATTGCTGAGGTCAGTCTTGGCGGCCAGGTGAAAACACGGGTCTCGGGTCTGGGCGGCACATCCCTGGGTCGCCCCTATTTGAGTGGCACTTACCATGCGGCGGGCAATGATGTTGTGGCATACACAATCGGCCTGCCTGACAGACCGGCAGATATAGCGGTGTTTTATAAGGGCAGTAATAAAATACTAACCGACCTGAATTCCGACCTGCTGGGACATAAAAAAACGGGTGAAATCCATGAGCTGATTTATAACTCGTCCTTCGACGGGCAGGAGATCCAGGGCTGGTACATTACACCACCTGAATTTGACCCCTCTAAAAAATACCCCCTGATACTGGAGATACACGGCGGCCCCCATGCAGCCTATGGTCCTTATTTCTCTGCTGAAATGCAGCTGATGGCCGCCGCGGGTTATGTTGTTTTCTATGACAACCACAGGGGCAGTACATCCTACGGTAAAGATTTTGCGCTGCTTCTGCAGTACAAGTATGCCAGCGAAGAAGACTTTGCCGATCATATGTCCGGTGTGGATAAGATGATCGAGAAAGGCTTTATCGATGAAGATAACCTGTTTATTGCCGGTGGCTCGGCCGGCGGTATCGGTACTGCCTATGCGATTGGACTCACCAACAGATTTAATGCAGCCGTCGCGGCAAAACCCGTTATCAACTGGATCAGCAAGACATTGACTGCCGATTCATCCGTCGGCCAGATACGCCACCAGTTTCCCGGTTATCCCTGGGAGGAGTTTGAACATTACTGGAAACGCTCGCCCTTATCCCTTGTGGCCAATGTCACAACTCCCACCATGCTCCTGACCGGCGAATTGGACAGGAGGACCCCGATTTCGGAAACGGAGCAGTTCTACCAGGCGCTCAAATTGCTGGGCGTTGATGCAGTGATGGTTCGGCTCCCCGGCTCCTTCCATGGCATCGCCTCGAGACCTTCCCGGCTGATATCAAAAGTTGACCATCTACTTGCCTGGTTTGATCGATATAGAACGGATAAGGATTCCGACCCGGGCGAAGACCAGCTGCAGGAATAGGCGTATTATCAGGAACACGAGCCGGGGTGAAAAATAGAAATGATATGAAACGCGATTGGGTTATTTTTGTCATGTATGTCGTCGGTGCCAGTTTGGCTATCCCCGTGGTTGCTGAGGATCCTGGCGTCACCAGGCCCGACATGTCGCTTTGTATAACCTGTCACGGTGCAAAAGGCGAAGGGAACAGGTTGTTAAATGCGCCGTCGCTGACGAATCTCGAAGCCTGGTATGTAGATCGGCAGCTGCGCAATTTCAGGGATGGCTTGCGCGGCGCCGACCCATCTGACGAGGAAGGTGTGCTGATGCGTCCGATGGTGCAGTTCCTTAGCGATGAATCGATTCGCGACTATGCCCTGGCAGTTTCTGAGTATCCGGATCGTATACCCGATGCGGTAGATGCTGGCGATTCGAGCGCCGATGCGAGCGCCGACGCGAGCAAGGGCAAGGCATATTATTCCCACCAGTGCGGCGCCTGTCACGGTCCCGGTGGAAAGGGAATCAAGTCAATTGGCGCGCCGGGGCTCGCCGGGCTCGATAGCTGGTATCTAAAGAAGCAGCTGGATAAATTTCAGTCCGGCATTCGTGGTAGCGCAAAAGGCGACACCCATGGTGGGCAGATGGTCTATTACATGAATCGGCTGAAGAACAAAGAAGACCTTGATGACATTATTGCCTACCTGCGAGACCCGGGTTCTGTTGACTAGCCACATGAAAAGATTCTTTATTTTAATTTCCACAGCCTGGCTGCTATCACCGATTTCCCTTTTTGCCGGGAACCATCCTGGCACTGACCGGATAAGCCTGAACAACAATTGCCCGCCCGGCTTCGAACAGGTTGCGGGGAAATGTTATCTCAGGAATCTCTACCAACTCTATCCTTCCCTGCAAGACGCAGGCGTAGGCGGGCTCAAAACCGGGTTACCGGCACTCAGGGAAGGATTCACCCCCCGGCAAATAGACCTTGGCCGATACCTCTTCTTTGATCCCCTACTATCCGGGGATGGAAGCCTGTCCTGTGGCAGCTGCCACCATCCTGATTTCGGTTTTAGTGATGGCATGGACAGAAGTATCGGCATTACCGGTGATAAGGTGAAACGCTCCTCACCATCACTGTGGAATGTCGCATTTCTTGATGATCTCTTCTGGGATGCCCGTGCCGCATCGCTTGAAGAACAGTCGAAAGGGCCGCTTTTTTCCCCGGATGAGATGGGCAATACAGAAGACAGACTGGTCTCGGATCTCAACGGTAATCAAACCTATATCCGGTTATTCAACGAAGCCTTCGGCAGCCAGGCAATTACTGCGCCGCTGGTGTACACCGCGCTTGCCGCATTCCAGTCGACATTGATCTCCCTTAACAGCCGCTATGACCAGTATGCCCATGGCTACCATGCCGCGCTGACACAAACCGAAATCGAAGGGTTTAACATCTTCCGTTCCTTTGTCGCCCGCTGTGCCGAGTGTCACACGCCGCCGCTTTTTACCAACCGGGAAATTGCGATTATCGGCACGCCGGAACCGGCAGGCCTGCCCTTCGATGAAGGTGAAGGTGGCTGGACAGGTGAGCCGACCCAACGCGGTGGATTTAAGGTACCGGCCCTGCGCAATATTGCGTTGACCGCACCCTACATGCATTCCGGTCGTTTCGATAATCTCAAAGATGCAGTCGGTTTTTATACGAAGGGCAGGGGGCATGCGGTGCCGGAAAGCGAGAACCTGAGCATCCACTGGCACATCTGGGAACCGGACCTTTCAGACCATGAACTGGATTTGATCGTTTCCTTCCTCGAGACATTAAGTGATGAGTCACTGGAACCCGCGATACCCGAACGTGTACCATCAGGATTGAATCCTGTTGGCAGAATGCCCGCCCGCAACACGAATTAAAAAGGAGTCATGCAATGAAACGAAACCTAACGGTTATATTTTTCGCATTAAGTTTGTTGCTGTTTCATCAGACAGCAACGGCCGCAGAAATTGTCGTCAAGTCTGGCGAGGTTATTCAGGATGCCGTGACCGCGGCAAAACCGGGGGACACGATCCTGGTTGAACCAGGTGTCTACAAGGAGACTGTCTATATCGACAAGGACAACATTACATTACGTGGTGTTATCAGGGCTGGAAA
>SMVB01296631.1_pt1 | contig 23080 bp, 24 predicted proteins | sample 2456461 | NCBI WGS metagenome assembly SMVB01 (sample SAMN11095934, study PRJNA526329) | marine sediment metagenome | biome: Marine sediment; feature: Surficial sediment; material: Deep marine sediment; isolation source: Hadal surficial sediment | place: Pacific Ocean | collected 2014-05 | depth...
CCCTCTTCTGCGAATTTCCAGACGGCAAAATCTGCCGGGTTGCGCTTGCCTTCGGTGACACCGATGCGCGCACCCTCGGATTGTCCTTCGAGATCGAGGCCGGCCAGCTCGGCATAACGCGGAAAACGATGGGTATCGAAGTAGACCCCATCGGCGATCGTATACAGGTATCCGCCCGCCTCGAGCTTCTGGGCTAGCGCGATCTGTTCCGGAATATGCTCGGTCGCCTTGGGATTATGCTCGGGTGGAAGGCAGTTGACCGCTTCGCCGTCCTGGCGCCAGAGCTCGGTGAAGTGTTCGGCGATTTCGGCGGGCGTCCGTCCGGCCTTCTTGGCGGCCGCCTCCATCTTGTCCTCACCCTCGTCGGCGTCGGACACGAGGTGACCGACGTCCGTGATATTGATGACGTGTTCGACCTCGAAGCCCTCGCTGATCAGAAAGCGCTTCAGCAGGTCGGAGAAGAGGCGCGAGCGGAGATTGCCCACGTGCTGCTCGGCGTAGACCGTCGGTCCACAGCTGTAGATCCCGACCTTCCCGGGCGTGAGCGGTTCGAAGGGTCGCCGTGAACGGCTGCGCGTGTCGTAGAACTCGATCTGGCTCACGCCCCCGTCTTCTCCCGCTCTGCATCTTCTTGCTTTTCGAGCAGCACGACCGCCAGACCGGCGATGCCCTCCCCGCGTCCAATCGCACCGAGATGATCCGTACTCGTCAGCTTCAGGTTGACCCGCTCCGGCGCCACGTCGAGCAGCCCGGCGAGGTTCTCGCACATCGCCTGCTGAAAAGATGACAGGCGCGGCGCCTGGGCGACGATCGTCGCATCGACGTTCCCGACCCGGTAGCCCGCTTTCCGCATGAGTAGAACGACCTGCGAAAGAATCTCTCCACTCGCGATTCCGCGCCAGCGCTCGTCACTCGAGGGGAAATGTCGACCGAGATCCCCAGCTCCGATCGCCCCCAGAATCGCGTCTGCCACCGCGTGGAGCAAGGCATCCCCATCGGAGTGGCCCTCGAGTCCCTTGTCGTGAGGGATCTCGAGGCCCCCCAGAACGAGGCGGCGGCCGGCAATTAGCTGATGCACATCGAAACCCTGCCCGATTCTCATCCCGTTCCGTCCTCTGCGCTTCTCTCTTCCCCGCCGAGAGCTTCCCCGTGGTGTGGGTGTGCTTCCGCCAGGAGTGCCTCCGCCAGGAGCAGATCCTCGGGCCGCGTGATCTTCGGATTCGGCCGCGTCGCCTCGACCATCGTCACCGGATGTCCGATCCACTCGATCAGCTGCGCATCGTCCGTCCCCAGACGTCCAGCCGTCATCGCCGCAGCGACCGCTTCCTCGAGCCAATCCCGGCGAAAGACCTGCGGTGTCTGTGCCGCCCAACACTCCTCTCGCTTCGGCGTCTCGACGATCCGGCCGCTCGCGACCCGCTTGAGGGTGTCGCGAACACGTTCACCCAGGATGGCCGCGCCAGCCGCTCGCGCCGCCGCAACGACCGCCCGCAAATCCGCGACCGCGACGAGACAGCGCGCCGCATCATGCACCGCCACGAACTCGACCGTTTGCGGGAGCGCCGCCAATCCCGCTCGCATCGAATCCTGACGCTACGCTCCCCCCTCGACGGGCGCCACGACGCCCTCGACCACACCCGCCATGGGACCCACGAGCCCGAGCGCGTCGAATCGATCGAACTCGCTCGCGGCCAACACCGGCTGGATCCGGCCGAATGCGCCCGACGCCGCGAGCGCGCGGATCGACCGTTCGATCAACGTACGACCGCCGATCGGAACGAAGGCCTTGGGCAGCGCGTGTCCGAGTCGATCCCCCCGACCCGCGCCCAGCACCAGGACCGCGACCGAGGAAGCTGACCCGGCGGTAGGAGCTGCCACGACCGAACCGAGAGCCATGGCCAAGGCAAGCAAAATCATGCCTAATACGTGAGCTCAGCCGCGTCGTCCAACACGATATTGTGAAAGTCGAGAATCGTTCCCTGGGATCGCTCGAGGGCGACCTCGGAGGAACGGTAGGTCTGCAGTGCGGAGATTTTCTGACTCTCGGCTTCGACGAGGTCGCTCTCGCGCTGAAGCACCTCGAATGGCGTCGACTCGCCGTGTTCGAGCCGAATCCGCTCTGCACGAAGCTGCTCCGTCGCGGCCAATCGACGGCGCTCGGACGCTTCGATTCCCTGAAACGAGGCGAGCAGGGTCCGCGCTGCAATTCGAATCTCGAGAATGATCGACTGCTCGAGTCGTGTCTCGCGCGTACGCGCCCGACGAAGTTCGAGTTCATTCCGGATGACACGCTTGCGCGCTGTCGTATTCGGAAACGGGATCGAGAATCTCCCCATCACCCGAAAGTTATCGGCTCCGTCCGACTTGAAGAAGTCATTATGTGCGTCGGCAAAGCTCGAGGTGTTCGGCGGATCTCCCAAGGTCTGGCTGATATTCGGATCGCCGGCTTTACCCACAAAACCGTAGCGAAACTCCGCGTCGAGCTGAGGTAGCCGCTGATTCTTCGCGAACTTGACGTTGACCTCACCCTGATCGATCTCGAGCCCGACCTGTTGGAGTTCCGGTCGGTTCCGGAAAGCGCGGTCGACTGCGCGCGAGATGTTCACCGTTCGCGGCTCGAAGGCCGCAGGATCGTCGGTCGGTGAAAAATGCAAATCGGAAATGGCGGACAACTCGGTCCCGAGCACGAAGTTGACAATCTGGTCCTGCGCGTTGCGATAGACGTTCGCGCTTCGAATCACCTGAAGTTCCCGATCGGCCACGCCCGCTTCGGCTTCGACGACCTCGACTCGGGAAATGACACCCACTTCGTATTGCGTCTTCGTCTGTTCGAGCAGCGCTCGCGCGGTCTCGAGACTCTTCTGGGCCACGAATACCTGATCCCGTGAAGCGATGAGACTCCAGTAGGCGTCGACCGTCGTCTGCACCAGATCCATCAGGGATGCGCGAAAACCCTCCAGGGAGGAGGAGTAGGCCAGGCCGGCCACCTTCACGTTCGTCCATTCCTGATTCCAGATGAGCCCTCGCGCCAGGGGGACCTTCGCCTCGAGGAAAAAACTCGAGTCGTATTGCGGAGAAAATGCTTGGACCGTGCTGCGAGTCATCTTCGAAGAGGACTCGTAACGGGCACTGACCGTCGCACCCACATAAGGAATGAGTTGCTCCACCCCGACGCCACCGCCCAGTTCCCGATCCCGGCTCGTTGTGGCATCATCAAGACCAAAGGAGTTAGGCGATTTGGCCACGTCCCAAACCATATCGGCTGAAAGCAAGGGGTCGTAGACACCCCAGGCCCCCTGATTTTCCGCCTCGGAGATCATCGGCGCGAACCGCTCAACCTCGACATCGAGATTATTCCGGATCGACAGCGCGACGGCCTCTTGGATACTCAGTGGCCGCCCTGGCACGACGATCTGCGCACCCGGAGCGAGATCTCCAGTCGTCGCCGCCGAGACCTGGGATACGTAGAACGACTCATCCGGATCGGCGGATCGCGCCGCGGTCGCCCACAGCGAAGACGCCAGAAATGAAGCCGCCAACCAACAGAAAACGGAAACAACGATCAGCGACGTCGTCCGAGCGGCGGCGAGCGCCCGCAACATGGACGACCCGGTGGCCTCGACTCCAACCCCTGGATTGGCGTCCAAAATGAACCCTACACGTATCATGGAATTCCTCCGGCCGGGATACTATCCAAGCCCTGGCGCCTCTGCCCTGCTCACGCGGGACGTGTGATTCCGGTCGTGGCCCGATCGACCGGACCGAGGGGGCGAGTCGAGCAGTCCCCCACAAGCCAGCGTTTCCGCTTGCAATGCGAATGGATGACCCGCCCTCTGTTCGGGGGCGTCGTAGGCGGTGTGGTCGGGGGCGTGGGCGGAATGATGCGTGGGCGGTTTGGCCGACGCAACAGACGCGGACCGATATATGGGTCCCGGCTGAACGGACCCAGCCGTCGGGGAAATCGACGAAAATCCGGGAACGGGATTCCTCCTCAGTTCAGCGGAAGGCGAACTCCGAGGTCTGCTTCGGACGACGCGCGGCGTTTCATCCCACGCGCGACTAGCCCGCATTCCCCTGCATGACCCGCTGCACATGGGGCGGGACCGTGACGGCCTCGATCCTCACGCTTTGACCGCATCGAATTCGAGCGGGGTGACCCTCGTCACGGACGGAGACCGCACACCCGCATTATTCATCATCCCCCTCGCGAGAGCGTTAGAGGAAGGCACGATTCGGCTCGAGATTGCGGCTTGTCGGGGCTGCGGATGCGTTAAGATTCGCCGCCGGGTCCCGGGATGAACCGGGGCCCGAGCGTTCGGAGGCGAGCACGTGGGGCTCTTTGGCTCAAAGGACAGAGGGGATAAAACCCCAATCGAAAACGCCCGCGAATCCAGACAGCCCGCCGACCGGACGCAGACGGACAGCCTGCGCCCGAAGACCCGATCGGCTGCCCAGTCGAAGTCGCAATCAAAAAAAGCTAAATCCGCACCCGGCCAGACGACCGGTGCACAAACGACGGACACCCGCACAATTCCAGAGGGGGAGAAGCGCATGGCCACGATTGGTCAATCGATCGTTTTCAAGGGCGAACTGACGGGCGATGAGGATCTCGAGATCGAGGGTCAGGTCGATGGCATCGTCCAGCTCGCCAATCACCAACTGACGATCGGCGCGGGCGGTCGCCTCAAGGCCGAGGTGAACGCGAAGTCGATCATCGTGATCGGCCAGGTGACCGGCAATCTCACCGCCACCGAGCGAATCGAGATCCAGGCCACGGGTGTCGTGACGGGTGACATCAAAGCGCCTCGACTGAACGTGCAGGAAGGTGCGGTGCTGAACGGCAACATCGACATGTCGTCGTCGAGCGCAAGCGAGATCAAGAAGCCCGCTGGACAGCCGGCGACGGCTCCCGCCGAGGCGCTGAAAAGCGCCTGATCCCAGGCCGGCACGCACTCGAATGAACGCGAAGTCCCTGACGAACGCTGGGCTCGTCGCGCCGGACGATCAGGCCCGTACAGTCTTGTTCACACCCGCGCCCTTCTGCTGGTTCTTCGATCCGGTAGCGCCATAGCGCTCCTCCAGGAAGAGCAGCAGCGGCGAGGCGATGAAGACCGACGAATAGGTTCCCACCACGACCCCGATCAGCATCGTGCTGGCGAAGGGCTGGATGACCCTGCCACCCAGGAAATAGAGCGACAACAGCGCAACCATGGTGGTGAGCGACGTGAGGACCGTGCGCGAGAGCGTCTGATTCACGCTCGCATTGAGGGTCTCTTCGAGATCCGCAGTCGTGTGCAATTCCATGTTCTCGCGAATGCGGTCGTAGATGATGATCGTGTCGTTCAGGCTGTAGCCGAGGATCGCGAGCATCGCGGCCAGGATTCGCAGGTCGAATTCCACACCCAGCATGACGAGTACACCCGCGGTGATTGCCAGATCGTGAATCACGGCGACGACCGCGCCCGGAGCGAAGCGCGAATTGAAGCGGAACGTCACGTAGATCAGGATCACGATCGCCGAATAGAGCAGCGCCTTCGCACCGTCTTCCCGCAGCTCGGCTCCGACGCGGGGGCCGACATATTCGACGCGCTGTTCGGTGAAATCACCGATCGCGCCTCGAATTGCACGCTCGAGCTCGATGACTCGCGAATTCGCGACCAGACCTTCCCCGCCCAGTTCTTCGGACACGACGACCCCGGATGCGTCCTTGAACTTGATCATGAATTCGCGCTCGCCGGCCTCGCCGAGGCGAACCACCGACGCGTCGACGAAGCCCGCCCCGTGCGCCACATCCCGAATCGCCGACTCGTCGACGCTGACGCCCTCGTCGAAGAGCAGCTGCATCTCGGTCCCGCCGGCGAAATCCAGTCCGACCTTGACGCCCTTGACCTGAGGCAGGGCAAAGATTCCGCCGAGCAGGATCAGCCCGATCGAAATCGCGAGACAAATCCTGCGCTGTCCGAGAAAGTTGATATTCGTGCCGGGCGGAACGAGTTCAAAGGGCACCGAGATCTCCTAAAAATAGCTTCTCTAATCGATCGCTTGTTGGTTGGATGGGGGATCAAATGGAGAGAGAAGCAACGTTGCGGTTGCCGGGATAGATCTGGAAGAGCAGACGGGTCACCACGAGCGCCGCAAAGACGCTGGTCACGATGCCCACCGAGAGCGTGACCGCGAAGCCCTTGATCGGGCCGGTCCCGAATTCGAAGAGGATCACCGCCGTGAAGAGCGTCGTCAGGTTCGCGTCCAGCACGGTCCACGTCGCCTTGCTGAAGCCCGTCGCGATTGCGGCCCGAACGGCTCGTCCGCCTCGCAGCTCTTCGCGAATCCGCTCGAAGATGATCACGTTGGCATCGACCGCCATCCCGACCGTGAGCACGAGGCCGGCGATTCCGGGCAGCGTGAGCGTTGCCTCGAAGAGAGACATCAAGCCGATCAAGAAGATCAGGTTGACGAGCAGCGCGATACTCGCGAAGACCCCCGACAAACGATAGTAGGCGACGGTGAACACGAGCACGCAGACCAGACCGATCAGGCAGGCACGAGCGCCGCTCTCGATCGAGTCCCGCCCGAGGCCGGGCCCGACCGTACGTTCTTCTTCGATCACGACCGGGACCGAAAGCGAACCGGCACGCAGGATCACGGCGAGGTCCGCGGCCTCTTCCGCGGTGTAGTTGCCCTCGATCTGGCCGCGGGTCGAGATCCGGCCGCGCACATTCGGGGCGCTGTACACCTCATCGTCGAGAATGATCGCGAGCGGCTTGCCTATATTCGAAGCGGTCAGTTCGCCGAAGATCTCGCCGCCGGCCGGATTGAAGCGAAACTCGACGATCGGGCGCTGCTGCTGATCGAATTGCAATCGCGCATCCTCGAGATAGTCACCGGTGATGTCCGCGATCCGGGGCACGAGATAGACTGCGATGACCGCCTTCGAGTCGGGATCGACCTGAGGCACGATGACCCGATCGGGTCCGATGCCGTCTGGATATCGCGCGCGCAACTCCTCCTCGGTGTTGTCCGAATCGATCACGATTTTGAACTCGAGAAAACCTGTGGTCTCGACCAGTGCTCGGGCGCGCAGGCGATCGATCTGTTCACCCGGAATCTGCACGAGTACACGATCATCGCCCTGCCGGGTGACCACCGAATCCGGCACGCCGGTCTGGGGATCGTCGATGCGACGACGCATCACTTCGAGGACCTGGGACATCGTCCGCTCGCGCACATCCTCCTGCCAGTCCTCGGTCAGTCGGTACCGGAGTTCGAACCCGTGCCCGCCCGCGCTCTCGAGAACGTTCGTGTCGTCCGCCTCACCGATCGTCTTCGAACGGTCGCCCTCGCTTGCCAGCACCAGCACCAGCTGATCGCCCTCGATGGCGGTCGATGCGAGCGTGATGTTCTTGTCCTTGAGGCGCTCCTCGATCGACTTGCGAACGAATTCGAGTTCCCGGGTGATGGCTTCGTCGAGTTCGACCCCGAGGACCCAGTGGATCCCCCCTCGCAGGTCGAGCCCGAGGCGGAGCCCGTCGTCCGGCCAGAAATTGCTCTCGACGCGCTCGGCCTTCGGGACGAAGTTGGCCGCCGTGAGGAACGTGAAGAGGACGAGCAGCGCCGCGATGCTGAGTGCCTTGATACGAGTCGAACCATCCACGATGCCTTACTCCCTTGCCCTAACTCTTCGTGCTCTGGGCACTTTTGGCGCCCTTGCCGGTGCTGGCGGTCTTGCTGTCCGAATCGGAGGCGTCTCCGGGGGCCGACTGGCCCGCCTTCGTCAACTGATCGACGCGGCTGAGGCTGACCCTGAGCTTGACCTTTTCGCCGCGGACCCGCGCGACCTCCACCTCGAGAATTTCGCCGTCGACGGCGCTGACCTTCCCGTGGATTCCCCCTTGCGTCACGATCTCATCGCCCTTGGCGGCCGTACTCAGGAACGTTTCGCGCTCCTTCTGCTTTTTCTGCTGTGGGCGGATGACGAGCATGTAGAAGATGAGGAAGATCGCTCCCATCATCAGGAAGAAAGAGAGGTCCGCGCCTCCGGGCTGCGCCTGGAGCAGAACCAAACCAACCGAACTCATCTCACCTCTCCTCCACGAACCCCATCACGGGCTGCGCCAAAAAAATGCCCGGGCGCGGCGACTCGCCGCGAAATCCAGTTCTCGAGGCGGGTGCCTGGGTAGAAGCGCGCGAGGATACGCTGATACGACACCCCGCGCTCAGCCAGCGCCCGCGCCCCCCATTGGCTCATCCCGACGCCATGGCCATGACCCGAACCCACGAAAGCGAATCCCTGCGCGGTCGCCCGCACGTCGAAGAGCGTGCTCCGCAGTTCCAGACTCCTCACGAAAGCCTTCAAACGGGAATCGCTCAGCTCGACGGTCCGGGCTTCTCCCCTGACTTCGATGCGTCCGACCCGACCGCTCGTCGTTCGCCGGGTGACGGCCACACCCCGCAGCGGACCCACGTCGATACCGGCTGCACTCAGCACATTCGATAGATCCTGCGCCGAGAAGACCGTGCGCCAATAGGTGTGCGGCGCGTCGTCCTCTTCATCGACCTCCACCACGCGCAGGTAGGGAAGATCGCGGCCCCAGACTTCGCCGGCGCTGGCCGTTCGACCCCCGGCCGTCGAATGGAACACCGCCAGGATAGGCTCTCCGCGATACGTGAGGACCTCGCCCTTCGTCGCGCCCGCCGCAGAACGGGTCTCTGCAGTCTCCGCCTTGATGCCGCGGTAGACCTGACTGGACTCCGTCGCTCGAACATCCCAATCCGAATTGCGCCGTTTTGCAGCCTCGTGCAGAACGTAGGTCCGGGCGGCGACGGCCTGGGCCCTGAGCGCCTCGCGGGGCCAGCTCGGGGACATCTCACCGCCCACCGTCGAAGCGACGTACGCCTCGAGGTCCACGCGATTCAAGACCTGAATCCGACCGGCCTCGGCCCGTACAGCGATTCGTCCGCGAACCGTTCGAGATCCCACGCGAAAGGGGCCCGTACCGCGCGGGGACCAGCGAGTCCCCACCGCGCGACCGCCCACCACGAGCCCCTCGGCCACCGCGCGAACCTCCTCCGCCGCGTCGGCTGAACCGATACGGACCGGTTTCGTGCTGTCGTAGATCAGCACGCGAACCTCAGCCGGGTTGCCCGCTCGCGCGGTCGCACAGCCGAACAATCCACCGCCACCACCCAACAGCACGACGGCGATCAGGCAGGCCCACCTGGCCCGCTGGCCGCGAGGTCCACGCCCTCGCCAACGCTTGCTCGGCACCTCTTACCCCACTCGTCCCCAGCGACTGTATCGGCCGGCCGTCATTTTTTCGGACAGCGATCGCTCCGGGCGCCCCGGCTCGCGGATCCTGCTGCCCGTGCGTCTGCCCGACATCGATCGTTCGTCCGTTACAGAAACGCTCTACAGATCTTTTCGAATCGCCTCGGCCTTGTCCGTGAGCTCCCACGGCAGCCCGACATTCTCGCGGCCGAAATGACCGTGGTACGAAGTCTTGCGGTAGATCGGTCGACGCAGGTCCAGCGTCTCGTCGATTCCGCGCGGCGTCAGATCAAAATGCTTTCGTACGATCTGCTCGAGGCGATGCCGATCGAGCGGACTGGTGCCGAAGGTGTCGACTCGGATCGAAACCGGATCGGCGACACCGATCGCGTAGGCGAGCTGAACCTCGACACGCGTAGCCGCCCCGGCAGCGACGAGATTCTTTGCGACATAACGTGCGGCATAGGCCGCGCTGCGATCGACCTTCGACGGGTCCTTGCCCGAAAAGGCGCCACCGCCATGCCGACCCATTCCACCGTAGGTGTCTACGATGATCTTGCGTCCGGTCAATCCGGCATCACCCATCGGTCCACCCACGACGAATCGGCCGGTCGGATTGACGTGGAAGATCGTGTCGTCATCCAGCAACTCCGCCGGAAGCGTCTCTCGAATGCACTTCTCGATGATGTCCTTGCGAAGCTGCGCATGCGTCACATCGGGCGAGTGCTGAGTGGAGAGCACGACGGTGCCGATCCGCTGGGGTCGTTCGTCGTCGTCATACTCGACCGTGACCTGACTCTTCGCATCAGGTCGCAGATAGTCGAGTTCGCCGCTCTCGAGCAATTCGCGTTGGCTCTCGATCAACTTGTGCGCATAACGAATCGGCGCAGGCATCAGTTCCGGCGTCTCGTCGCACGCATACCCGAACATCATCCCCTGATCGCCCGCACCCTGCTCTTTGTGGAGCCCTTCACCTTCGCTCACGCCCTGGGAGATATCCGCACTCTGCTTGCCGAGCGCGACCTGAACCGCACACGTCGTCGCGTCGAAGCCCATGTCCGAGCTCGTGTAGCCGATATCGTGTATGACGTTTCGGACCACCGTCGGGATGTCGACCTGGGCTGAGGTCGTGACCTCGCCGCAGACGAGCACGAGACCAGTCGTCGTCGCGGTCTCACAGGCAACCCGTGATCTCGGGTCTTGGGCCAACATCGCATCCAGAATCGCGTCGGAAATCTGGTCGCACATCTTGTCCGGATGTCCCATGGACACGGACTCAGAAGTGAACATCAAGGGCGATCCCATCGAGGCCTCCAATTCATTGAGCGCCGCAGGGTAGGCGTTTGATCCCCGGGGATCAAACACGAAAGGGCCCCTATTCCGGCTTTTCGAGGGGTTGGGGCGGGCGCTGCCTACGGGCACTCTGGGTCGGAGGGACTAGACCCCCCCGGCGGCCAATTCTTACTCGTCGGCCTCGATCAGCGCGCCCAACTCCATGACCGCCTGCTTGGCATCCACCCCGACCGCCCGAACCCGCAGCGTCGTCCCCTGAGTCGCCGCGAGGCACAGGATCGAGAGCACACTCGACCCGCTGACCCACTCGTCGCCGCGCCCGAGGGTGACCTCGCATTCGAAGCGGCCGGCGATCGAAGCCAACCGTCCGGCCGGGCGCGCATGCAGTCCGAGTTCGGATCGAACCGTGAACTGCATCTCGACGGTGGAGGCCTCGCTCATACGTCCCCTTCCGGAATCAGCTCGCTCGCGACCGAAATATTTCGCTGGCCGTAGGCCTTGATGAACGTCGCGAGCTCATCGAGAGGCTTCTCGTCCGTCAAAGTTGCGAGCTTGATGAGCATTGGCAGGTTCATCCCGGTCACGACTTCGACCTGGTGCTCGTCGTGAAAGGAGAGGCTCATATTGGATGGGGTGCCACCGAACATATCCGTCAGGATCAGGACGCCATCGCCCTTGTCGGACGCCTTCAGCCCCGCCGCGATCGCCCCGCGCACTTCCTCGACGGGCATTTTCGGATCGACCGAAACCGCAGTCCACTCGGGCGCCTCCGGCAGGATCAGACGCAGCACCTGCAGGAATTCCTCGCCCAATCGATAGTGGGTCACGACTAGGACACCGATCTTCAGATCATGTGCCGCATTCGAGCTTCGTGAGGATTTCGACTGATCCGTATTCTTTCGAGCTGTCTGATCGACTGTCAAAGGGGTCTCTCCACGTCTCGGTGAGAGACGTTCACCTCGCGGCCCTGCTCGCGCAAGCGTCCCGCGATCGCTTCGGCCACAGCGACCGAACGATGTCGGCCGCCGGTACATCCGACGCCAATCGTCAGATACGCCTTGCCCTCTTCATCATAGAAGGGGAGCAGGTAATCGATGAATCCATCGAGGCGGCCGATGAACTCCCGGCCGCGCTCGCTCTTCACAACATGGTCTGCGACCGCAGTTTCGAGTCCCGTGCCCGCGCGCAGGGATTCCTCGAAATATGGATTTGGCAGGAAGCGCACATCGAAGAGCAGCTCGACCGCGCCCGGGGTGCCGTAGCGGTACCCGAAGGAGATGAGATTGATCACGGTCTCACGGCCGGCCCCCGAGACGTGCCGAACGATGGTGTCCTTCAGCTGATGGACGTTGAGCGTCGTCGTGTCGATGCTCAGATCCGCAAGGCTCGCGACCCGATCGAGCAGGCTGCGCTCGCGCTCGATTCCATCGAGCACCGTGCCCCCGGGCGAGAGCGGGTGCACCCGACGGGTCTCGCGGTAGCGCCGCTCGAGCGTTTCATTCGAACAATCGAGAAAGATCACTTCGACGGATGCGCCCTGGGCTCGCAATTCGGAAACGACCTCCGGGAAGCTCTCGAGAAAATCCTTTTCACGCGCGTCGAGCGCGAGGGCGATCTTTTCGATCGAAGTCGAGGCGGTGATGCAGAGGGCCAGGAATTGCGGCACGAGCTGCACGGGGAGATTGTCGACGCAGTAGAACGAGAGATCCTCGAGCGCCGCCATCGCCGTCGTCTTTCCGGATCCGGAGAGACCACTCACAAATACGATTTGTTGTGAATTCGCGCTGATCACCCGTCCTCCCCCGCTTCGGATGCCCCGCCCGTGAGGATGCCACCCCGCACACGTAATCGCTCATCCAGACGACGTGCGGCGTTGATCCCCTGCTGTCGGAGCTGCCAGTCGCGAATCGCGAGTTCGACGAGGGTCGCGAGGTTGCTCGCCGCATGCACGGGAAGGCGCACGGTCGGGATTTTGATCCCGAGCAGCGTCTCACGCTCGCGCTCGAGGCCGATTCGCTCGAATTGCGCTCCCGACCCCCCATCCTCGAGCCGAACCACGAAGCCCACTTCACATTCGTCCAGTGTGGCGTCGGCTCCGAAGAGATCCGCCACGCTCATCAACCCGAGCCCGCGCACCTCGATGAAATGACGGATGTGCTCGGGGGCCCAGCCCGTCAGAAGTCCGGCCTCGGAATCGGCCCGCAGTCGAACCACATCGTCCGCGACGAGCCGCTGCCCCCTCCGAACGAGCTCGATCACACACTCGCTCTTGCCCACCCCACTGGGCCCCAGGATCAGGACACCGATCCCGGCGACCTCGACGAGAGATCCATGGATCTGATCCGTCCGCCCGACGCTCGCCGGAGGATCGTCTGTGGAACTTGGAGACGCTGCGTCGGACACTGGTTCCTCTCCCGACCGACGGCCGGAGGATTCGGCCGCCCGAGGCTTAAACGCTTGAGTACCGGGGGGGCTCGTCGTGGCGCCGGCGGAGAAATGGGCGGGGGCGAACCCGGTTCTGTCCGACGGGTCATTTTCCCGGGCGTAAGCCCGCGAAGCAACCCTCAGAACTTCGCGTCTTCTTCTTCGATAGTACGAAAGATCTCGTCGAGATCTGTGGCGCCGAGCAGCCTCGCGCGGAAGCTGGCATCGCGGAAGAACCGCGAAATTCGCGCAAGGGCTTTGAGATGCTGTCCACCGGATTGTTCGGGCACCACGAGCAGGAAGAAGAGTTGCGTGGGCTGACCGTCGATCGACTCGAAGTCGACACCACCGGTGCTCCGAGCGAAGGTCGCGACGAGCCGATCGAGCCCCTGGACTTTCCCATGGGGAATCGCGACGCCCTCCCCGATCCCGGTACTCTGGAGCGCCTCACGCTCGCGGAGAACCGTCAGTAATCCATCGCGATCGAGCGCGGGCTCGGCCGCAGAGAGCGCACCTGCGAGTTCCGCGAGGAGGTCGTCCTTGGCGGTCGCGGTCAAGTCGAGGATCGAGGCCTCACGCACCAGAATGTCAGTGATTTTCATCGGGGCTCCAAGCTGCGGCCGCACTCTATCCCAGCCCGCACGCCTCTCGCTATCCCCAAGCGGACCTTCTTTCCAAAGCAGCACGTCTTTCAGCAGACCTGCCGGCGCTTGATCGAGGAGAGGATATCCATTGCCTCGCGGTATTTCGTCACGGTGCGGCGAGCGATGTCGATATTGGCGGCCTTCAGCATCTCGGCGATCCGTTGATCCGACATCGGACGCACCGGATCCTCGTTTTCGATGATCTTGCGGATCTTCTCCTTCACGCTCTCGCTGGCCAGTGCCTCACCGCCGTCGAAACGACCGATGCTCGAGTTGAAGAAATATTTGAGCTCGAAGATACCCTGCGGCGTGTGCACATATTTATTGGTGGTCACACGGCTCACCGTCGACTCGTGCATCTCGATATCGTCGGCCACATCACGCAGATTCAGCGGCTTGAGATGCGCGACCCCGTGCTCGAAAAAGTCTCCCTGATACCGAATGATGCTCTGCATCACCTTGTAGATCGTTCGCTGGCGCTGGTGAATCGACTTGATCAGCCACACCGCAGAGCGAACCTTTTCGTGGACGTAGCTCTTGGTGTCCTTCTCAGCGAGCTCCGCACTCTGGGTCGGATTCGAGGGGGATGCCCCCGCGCCCCGATTCTTCTTGGATAGGACGTCGCGGTAGATCGAATTGATCTTCAGCTTGGGCAGGCCGTCTTCGTTCAAGAGGACGTGAAAGTCGTCGCCGACCTTGTACACGAAGATATCGGGTGTGATGTAGACGGGATCCTCGCCACCGAAACCGCGACCCGGACGCGGCTCGAGCCTGCCGATCACGCGGGCTGCCTCCGCCACTTCCTGGATCGTCGCTCCCGTCACCCGTGTCAGACCACGGAAGTCGCGCTTCTGGAGCAGCAGGATGTGTTCGTCGATGAGCGTGCGAACGAGTCCCTCACCGATCTCGAGCCGGTCGATCTGCAGCAGCAGGCATTCGCGCAGGTCACGGGCGGCGATGCCCACCGGATCGAGTAGCTGGATTGCCGCGAGCACACGCTCGACGTCGTCCTCCGCGGCCCCCGCCTGACACGCGATTTCCGCAACGCTCGATCGCAGAAAGCCGCGATCGTCGATGTTGCCGATGATCCAGCGGGCGATCTCGAACGAGGCCTCGTCGAGGTCGGTAACCTGAAGCTGCCACTCGAGGTGCTCGCCGAGGCTGGGGCGTCGGGTATAGGTCGCTTCGATCGAGGGACGATCGTCCTCGCCGGAAACCACGGAACTCTCGAGACCGGTCAGCGGGTGGCTCTCGATATATTGTTCCCATTCGACGTCCGCGATCTTCTCGGCGTCGGTCGGACCGACCTCCTCCGCGCCGGTGCTGTCGGACATGCCCTCCGCCGAGAGATCGGCGCCGGAGAGCGGCTCGTCGAGGGACTGATCCAGGTCGCTCGAATCGTCGTGTGTCGCGTCCGCGCGCTCCGCTTCAGTCTCCTCCTCGACATCGGATTCCTCGAGAACGGGGTTCTCCTGAAGCTCCTGCTGCACCAGGTTGACCAGCTCGAGCTGGTTCAGCTGCAACAACTTGATCGCCTGCTGCAGCTGAGGCGTCATCACCAGCTGCTGCGTGATCCTGAGTTGTTGTTTCAGCTCGATGCCCATGGAGTCGAGTTCCTCGTTCACGCTTCCGGCGCGCGCTTCACTTTGCCTGATCTACTTCGCGTCCTCTCGGCTCAATCTCTTGAGGCCAAGCTGCGACAGTGCGCTCACCCGCTTGCCAGAAGGACGGTCACCGGCAAACCGGTAGCAGAGTCCCTCGAGACCCCTGCGATGCCATTCCCTCATGCTTGCGACGCGCCGCGATCAATTCAGACTGAAATTCTTTCCGAGGTAGACCTCGCGAACCTCCGGATCCTCGGCGATTTCCGCGGGTGTACCCAGCCGAAGGATCCTTCCGTCCTTGATGATGTAGGCGCGGTCACAAATCGACAACGTCTCGCGGACATTGTGGTCCGTGATGATCACACCGATATTCCGATTCTTCAGCTGCTCGATGATCTTCTGGATGTCCATCACCGCGATGGGATCGACGCCCGCGAAGGGCTCGTCGAGCATCATGAACTGTGGATCGAGAACGAGCGCTCGGGTGATCTCGACGCGGCGGCGCTCTCCGCCGGAGAGATCCGCACCTTTGCGGCTCGCTTTGTCCGTCAGCCCGAGTTCCGCAAGAAGTTCCGCGAGACGTTCCTTGCGGCGCGCGCGATTCGGCTCGACGGTCTCGAGAATCGCGCCGATATTATCGGCAACGCTGAGCTTGCGAAAGATCGAAGCTTCCTGCGGCAGATAGGTGATGCCCATGCGAGCGCGGCGATACATCGGCAATTCAGTGATGTCCTCGTCTCCGAGAAAGACCCTGCCTTCGCTCGGGCGAACACTGCCCGCCATCATATTGAAGGTCGTCGTCTTGCCCGCGCCGTTCGGGCCCAGCAGACCGACCACCTCGGCACTTCGGACCTCCAGATCGATCCCGCACACCGCTTCCTTTTCGCCGTACCGCTTCACCAATCCCGAAGCCGCAAGCACGCTCTCGCTCACATCACACCTCGCACGGACCCGCAGGGCAGCGGGGAGCCACCCGCCGGGCGAATCACGATCGACGCCGCCCCTACGACGCGGGCGCGGTCCTCCTGAAGATCGAATTGGATCGACTCGCCCCGCACGGTGTCACAGCCCTGGACGAGTTCGGCGTGCCCGGTGCACCTCAATTGATGCGCCTCCCGCAGGTAGACCGCCCGATCGCATCTTGCGCGGCGGTCGCCCTGGTCGACGTAGACCCTTCCGCGCGCCACGAGTTTTTCGGGCTCCGACTCGCCCTTTCGATAAAACGCTTCGAGATGATCACTGCGCAGGGTCACGTTGCCCTGGCGAACGTACACATTGCCCTTGAAGACGATTTCCCGCCCATTCTCACCGCTGATGATCTCGGCCTCTTCCGCCTTGATCTCGATCGGGGCACGGTTGTCGAAGCCCGCTCGATCGAGACCCGCATCGAGTCCGCGGCCGGCGCCCGGCGTCGCAACCCCGTCGCCCGAATGCCCAGCCGCTGGGTCCCGGGGACCGAGTCCAACCGTGTGAAGCGAGTCCTGCCCGCCCTCCTCGACCGAGGGCTCCGAGTAGTCGAGGTCCTCGAGGATCGCGGAAGCCAACTGCGCGCCTGCGCCCATCAGGTTCCGGGGACTCGCAACCACGCTGTGATGTCGCGCGAGCTCTGCTCCGGAATGCCCCGACCGAACGACGATCTCGATCCGGTGTTGGCCGAGGGCATCCTCGGGCGCCTCGCTCACCGCAAGAATACGACCCACGATCACGGTCTCGACGGCTGCGCTATAGGCCCAGCGCCGAACTTCTTCGGCCGACGGGTCGAGGCGTGCGTCGGCCACAAAGTCGTCCGGCGCGATCAGACGATCGAGCGGACGTTTCCGGAGTTCGTCGACGATCGCTTCCGCTATGCGCTTGCCGTAATTCGGAGCGGCGATCGCGGTGACGGCCGGTTTGCCCCCTGGATTGGCCTCCGGGCCGACCGCCGAATTGGCCTCCGGACCTGCGAAAGGAGCCACCGCTATGCGGATCGGATCAGCGGCCGTGACGGCTGAGGGCGCGAGCGAGAGGAGCGCCCAGACAACGCAGGCGACGACCGGCACCGAAGCGAATCGGTGAGTCGGCCGTGATATCGGGTCGCCGGCAGCAGAGCGGTTTCGGGTCATGGATCCTGTACGACCGTCGCGCCTCCCTCGAGCCGGAAGCGTTCCTCGTTGACGAAATAGCGGAAGCCGCCCCCCCGATAGCGACCGTCCCGATCCACGATCAGAACGGGGTCATCGGTGTAGAGCACCCCCTTCTCCTCATCATAGGCCACCCAGAGCGCTTCGAACTGCCGGTCACCCTCGATCGTCCCGACGACGTGCCCTTGGGCCACGAAGTCCTGGGTGGCAAGATTCAATCGGCCCTCGTCACAACGCATCTCGAATCCCAGGCGCCCGTCCCCCGGTGCGACGTGGACGTGGACCTCCACCAGGTCTGCGATCTCGCGTTCCGGATAGAATCGCGCGGTTTCCGCGCGGATGAGAATCTCGTTTGCAGACCCCTCGCTCGCGACGAAAGTCATCCCCGTCACGTGCAGGATCTGACCGAGATCACCGTCCAGCCAGCCGAGATCCGGCGCCTCCGCCACCGCCGAGCCAGGACTCCCGAGGACCGGGGCCAGCACGAACAGGACGATCAGGATCCTCGACATCTTCATGGAATCAAATCAGTCCTCGTGGCCGAAGGCCGTCTTGAAGGGCTCGTGGCTGCCCAGCCAATGGGCGGGCCGCATGATGAGATAGTCGATCACAACGCCAACCGGATGCAGAATATAGGCAACGATTCGCAGCGGATGACCCGCCTCTTCCCCTTGATACTCATCGGCAGCCGCCGGACCGGCCACGGATATGGAGAGCGACATGAAGATCGCGAGCACGAGTGCCGCAGCCGCCGCCGGAATCCCGCGAACACCGCGACCGCCTCGTCGAAGCCTACCGCCCGTCATCGTCTCGTCTCGTCGCATCCTGCTCTCCTCTCTCGTGGCCCGCTGCTCGTGGCCTGGCCTCAGCGCCTTCGCCGAGCTCGATTCGCGCGGGATCGGCCCGCTCTTCGCGTCTTCGAATCCCGATTCCCGACCGGATGACCTCGGTTCTTGCTGGGACACCCCCCGTGCCGGGGTCGAGCCCTGTCGATCCATCTTTCCCATTCGGGAAGCACCCATCGCAGCTTAACGGGTCGCGTCCCTCCTCGCCCGAGGGGTCGACCGCATCCCGTCCGGGCTTGCCGTATCCGGTTATCGCTCCCGATGAGTATTCTCGGCGGAGTTCAGCCAATATTGTCTATATATCTTTCTTAAAAGGTAATTATTGGTGGCTTGATTTAATTATTCAGTGTTCATCCCAATAATCAATATCCGATTTGTATCAATAGAACATTGTTTATTGACGATTTGTCTCGATCTAGTCCTATTCTTTCCGATCTATGTCATATTCTTGAAAATTTCCAAGGGTCCCATGAGGCGATCCAACTCGATTCTATCCGGAATGAGTCTCACACTCGTCGAGCGAGCGAGCAAGTTATGGAAAACAAGGTCCCGACGGGCGCCGAGAAGCTGATTCAATGCCTCGAGCGTGAGGGAGTCGAATATATTTTCGGGTATTCGGGTGGTGCGGCCATGCCGATCTTCGACGCATTGGTCGATTCGGACATCAAGCTGATCCTGGTGCGCCACGAACAGGGCGCCGTCCATATGGCAGACGGGTATGCGCGTTCAACGGGCAAGCCCGGCGTGGTCCTGGTGACCTCTGGCCCCGGCGCCACCAATACGGTGACCGGCCTGCTGACCTCCCAGATGGATTCCGTGCCCGTGATCGTACTGACCGGTCAGACGATCACGTCGATGCTCGGCAAGGATGGCTTCCAGGAAGCCGACGTCACCGGAATCACCTACGCGGTGGTCAAGCACAGCTACCTCGTGAAGGACGCGGCGGAGATTCCGAAGGCGACCCGCGAAGCGTTCCATATCGCGACGACCGGACGTCCGGGGCCCGTGCTGATCGATCTGCCCAAGGACGTGACCCAGGGCCCTTGTGACGCACCCTTCGTCGATGACGTCGAACTGCCCGGATACACGGTGCGCACACATGGCGACCCCGATGCGATCCGGCAGGCGGCCGACCTGCTGAACGCGGCACGACGGCCGATCCTCTATGTCGGCCACGGCGCCGTCATCTCGAATGCCGGCAAGGCCGTCATCCGACTCGCAGAGAAACTGCGTGCCCCGATCGTGAACACCCTGCTCGGCAAGGGCGCAGCGGACGAAACCCACCCCCTTCATCTCGGCATGCTGGGGATGCACGGAACCGCCTACGCCAACAAGGCGGTCGACGCCTGCGACTGCATCATGGCCATCGGTGCGCGCTGGGACGATCGCATCACGGGCAAGCTCGACGAGTTCTGCCTCGGTGCCAGCAAGATCCACATCGACATCGACCCGTCCGAATTCGGCAAGATGGTCGACCCGGATGTCGCGATCGAGGGCGACGCACGGCTCGTGCTCGAAGAATTGACGCCCCAGATCACGACGGGCGACACCGAAGAGTGGCTCTCCCAGTGCGAGAGCTGGCGAAAGCGCTACCCGCTCAAATACGCCAAGCAGGGCGGTTTGCGCACTCAGCATGTCCTGGACCGACTGAACGCCGTGACCCACGGCGATGCCATCATCACGACCGACGTCGGCCAGCATCAGATGTGGGCCGCTCAGTTCTGCCTCTCGACGACCAACCGCCACTGGATCTCGTCCGGCGGGGCCGGCACGATGGGCTTCGGCTTCCCGGCATCGATCGGCGCTCAGTTCGGCTGTCCGGACAAGAAGGTCTGGGCGGTGGTCGGGGACGGTGGTTTCCAGATGACCCAGATGGAACTCGCCACCGCCGCGATTCATTCGCTCCCCGTAAAATGCCTGATCATCAACAACAATTTCCTGGGCATGGTGCGGCAGTGGCAGGAGCTCTTCTTCGAGAATCGGCTCTCGGGGGTGGACCTGGTCGGAAATCCCGACTTCGTCAAACTCGCCCGGGCGTACGGCATCAAGGCGATGCGGATTCGTCGCCCCTCCGATGTGGACCGCGTGCTCGCCGAAGCGCACGCCTACGACGAAGGGCCGTGCATCGTCGTCGCCGAGGTCGTCAAGGAGGACAACGTCTTTCCGATGATTCCATCGGGCGCGCCGCTCAGCGGCATGATCATCGAAAAGCCCAAGGAACAGATGCCCAAGCCAACGGGCAGCACCTGATCGCGGCCAGTATGGCGCCCCGGAGCCACCACGGCGCCGGTGCTCCCCTTTGAAATGCGGGGCCGAATGAGTCCGACCCCAGCCAGGATTTTCCAAGCATGAGCAACCTCACCTCGATCGCCTCTTCCAAACATGCCGGCGGCGCTTCCAAACATGCCAGCGGCACCAGCCTGGAGGAAACCAAGGACCTCCACACGATTTCGCTGCTGGTCCGCGATGCGCCGGGTGTCCTCGTGCGTGTCGCGATGGTCTTCTCGCGCCGCGGCTACAACATCGAGAGCCTCGTGGTCAGCCCGGCCGCTCGAGCGGGCTCCTCCCGCATGACCGTGACCTGCTCCGGAGACCCCTCGATTCTCGAGCAGATGATCAAGCAGTTGGCGAAGCTGGTGGATGTCGTACACGCCTTGGACCACACGACCTCGGACCGTTTCGAAACCGAGATTGCGTTGATCAAGATTCGCTGCGAAGCGGATTTTCGACGCGAGGCACTCGAGATCGCGGAACATTTCAATGCGAAGGTCGTCGACTACGCGGCACAGAGTGTGATCCTGCGGGTCTACGGAGATAGCGACAAACTCGATGCGATGATCGCCCTGTTCCCGGATGAGACCGTTGTCGAACTCGTGCGATCCGGAAAGATCGTGATGACGCGCGCGCTGGAGGTGACCTGAGGCTCGGCTTCAGACGAGTCACTCACCGCCCTTGATTCCGCGGTTCGCCGTGCTCTGCCGTCGTTAGGCTCCGTCGCGATCCAGGCTCTTTCCGCGGTTGAAGTCGGGCGGGAGGTTGAGAATCTCCGCCGGAAACGACTCCACCAGAAATTCGACGATATCGCGGACCGACAGGATGAAGGCCGGCCAACCCCGTTCGTCGGTCACGGGCAGATGCCGAAAGCCACCTACGGACATCATATTCAGGGCCCAGGCGAGCTTCGCATCGATCGGTAGGGATTCGGGGTCGCGGGTCATGACCTCGCCCAATGGGATCGTGGCCGGGTTGCGACCACAGTCGATGATCTTCAGGAGCACGTCGCGCTCCGTAAAGATTCCGATCAAGGGAGAACCCAGCGAACCGTCCTGCGTGATCAGCACACAACCCCGATGCCGGCGCTTCATCGCCTGCATCGCGTCCGTCACGGTCGCGTCCTCGGACAGCGCGAGCGGAGGGCGACTCGGGAGCAGGGTCAATGGCTCCTGGAGCAGGCGAGAATCAAAACTGCGCCGCCGCACCGAAGAATCGTCGAAATACGCTTCGTCGCGTTCGAGCTCGTCGATGGAGTCGAGTTCTTTGTCGGAGTCGGCGGGCACGATCGACATGGGCTGAGGCTCCTCTAATCGAGATCGAGCCGAAGGGCTCTCTCCCCATCTTGCCCCAATCCCGCCGGGATGCCAGCGGTCCAACGGGATGGGCACCCCGCTGCCAGGACGAACCCCGCGGGCAGCCTCCTCAAGTTGGAGCAGGCGCCACGAGCGGAATTTCAGTGGGTCTCGCCCCCATCGCGAAGATGGGTCATCAAGTGGGTCCGCCACAGCCGTCGCCGCAATCGCTCGCGAAAGACCGGATTCGGCAGCGGAAGCTCCCCGCTCTCGAACTGCGCGTCCCCCGTCATGAAGTCCGCAAAATCCGCCAGCAATTGAGCTTCCTCGCGCGCCGTACCCATCGGGTCATCGAAAGCATGCCGAAAAGACGCGACATCCAAGATCGGGGACGGCAGCCGAGCTCCGGCTACGTCGCTGCGCAGATTCGCCAGCCTCGGACGCCCGATTACATCCTCGTTCGAGCGCTTCATGGTCGGCCACCTTCGATCGCAAGCGCAGGGCTCCCGGTCGCCATCGCGGCATCGAAGAACATCCGCTTCACACGATAGAGACTCGAACGAACGGCATCACTCGAACGCGAGGTACGTCTCGAGATCTCGGGAATCGAGAGGTTCTCGAAATGCCGCATCTCGAAGATCTCGGCCTGCCAGGTTGCAAGCGTGTCCAACCGCTCGGTCAACTGTTCGCGGAAGCGATGAAGATCGAGCTGTTCGTCCGGCAGGCCCACGTCGATCGATGGACGCGGAACCAGATCTTCCTCACCGGCCAGATCGATCCGCTCGCTCTGGCTCTTCGCGCGACGCAGGCTGTTATTCGTCGTGTTCTTCGCGATCCCGTAGATCCACGAGAGCAGAGACGACTGTCCACGATAATTCCCAAAGGACCGGAACACGGCCAGGAAGGTCTCCTGGACCACCTCTTCGGTCTCGGCGTGATTGCGCATGCGCGCGTAGACGAAGTTGTAGATCCGCTGGAAGTATCGACTATAGAGCTCGGCAAAATGCGCCTCGCTCTGGACACGGATCCCCTCGAGTAGATCCTGATCACTCATCGAAGCGAAATCCGGGCAGTCTTCTCCGAGTCGATCCCCAGCCGCTCGATCCTCACCCGACTCGTTCGGTGGGTGTGGATCGTGCGGCACGAGACCGATCCGTTCGGCGCCATTCAGATCCAGAGTCGGATCGAGCGATTCTTGAGCTTCAGCATATTCGACGTACACGTCACCATTGACGGACGCCGCAGCAGCGGACGTACGAGACACAACAACTCCTCAACACGCCGCTCAGACCCTTGATTGAGCTTCGCGACGATGCGAA
>SMVB01323417.1_pt1 | contig 23076 bp, 18 predicted proteins | sample 2456461 | NCBI WGS metagenome assembly SMVB01 (sample SAMN11095934, study PRJNA526329) | marine sediment metagenome | biome: Marine sediment; feature: Surficial sediment; material: Deep marine sediment; isolation source: Hadal surficial sediment | place: Pacific Ocean | collected 2014-05 | depth...
AAAATAAGGCAGTCCGTTGACGAAATTGGTGGTGCCGTCTATCGGATCTATACACCATAGCCCAGCTTCACCCGCGATCCATTGTTCAGTCTGCTGCTTTTCTGACATTTCCTCACTAACTACCGTACCGGGATAAATTTTGTGTAACTTGGGTAATAGCGCTTCCTGTGCAGCAATATCAGCTTCAGTACACAAACTGCCATCAGATTTTCGATGACGCGATACCTTCAGATAACGTGGCATAATTTCCTGTTTTGCGACCTCTTTTACTGCAGCAATAACTGCGTTTAACACGTTTGCTCTGCTCGCCATTTGATCGAACAGCCAATGCTAGGAATCTGGCTATTAGGCCCTTGACCGGTTTTTGCGATTTTTAGCATACCTTCAAAAAGGTCGCGACGCACATCAACGGGGGCAGCTTCTTTACGCGAGGCATCAAGTCGTCCACGGTATTGTAATTCGAGTCTATTGTTCAAACCAAAGAAATCCGGTGTACATACCGCACCATAAGCTTTGGCAACCTGCTGAGTTTTATCCCATACATAGGGGAAGGGAAAATTAAATTTCTTCGCTACTAAGGCCATATTGTCAACCGAATCCTCGGGATAATCTGAAGGATCGTTTGACATAATAGCTATCGCACCGATACCGTGCTGACGCAGCTCTTTCACGTCGCGAATTATACGATCTAGCACAGCCTTTACGTAAGGACAATGATTGCAGATAAACATTATTAGTAGTCCATTTTTGTCTTTTACTGACTCAAGATCATAGCGTTTTCCATCAACTCCCAGCAAATCAAAATTTGCTGCCTTCCAACCGAAATCACAAATAGGTGTTTCTAAGCTTGCCATATTCTTTCTCCTATAATCCTGTAGAAAATTGTTGTTATATTATCATGGGTAAAATACTTATTACCTTACTTGAAAAACCATGACGTATCCTCGCTTTTACTACCCTGGTCAGATCGATGTGGGCCAGGTTATCGAATTGCCAACTAGCGCTATGCATCATGTTGTACGTGTGTTACGGCTTAAACAAGGCAATAAAGTTACCTTGTTTAACGGTGAGGGTGGCGAGTTCCCTGCATTCATTGAGCGTATTAGTAAAACTGGTGTTTTAGTCTTAACAGAAAAATATCTCGATGTTGAGCGCGAATCCCCATTTCAAATTACGCTGGCTCAGGGCATATGCACCAGCGTGAAAATGGACTGGATCGTACAAAAAACAGTAGAGCTGGGTGTCGGTAATATCCAACCTATTGCCGCAAAACGAAGTTTGGTAAAACTTTCTGACGAACGTGCAATCAAACGTGTACGACATTGGCAGCAAATAGCGATTTCCGCCTGTGAACAGTGCGGCAGGAATCGTTTGCCAAAAGTACTGCCGCCAATGTTTTTACCTGACTGGCTTGACAGACAGATGGTTGAGCAAAAAAATTTGAGTAATGAAATTTCTCACAATTTGTTTTTTATGCTTTCACCCATAGCAGAAAAAGGATTAGGTGATTTCTCCAAGTTTTCGTCTATTGTTAACATAACCTTGTTGGTCGGACCAGAAGGCGGTTTCACGTCGGAAGAAAAGGCTGTTGTTCTGGTTGCAGGATTTATTCCGCTACGCCTAGGGAGACGCACTCTCCGAACTGAAAGCGCTGCACTTGCAGCGATTGCAGCGATACAAGCTTTATGGGGTGATTATTGATTTCGTATTGAGAGCATATTTTGAGTTTATACTTTTGAATTGTAAACTACGGACACCTTATCTTTTACTACCTAGTTTTATTTAATTGATTGCAAATAAAGAGTGCAGATTAATGATGCTTTTAAGGTATCGGGGTAAAACGTGAAGCCAAACAATAATTTTGTAACTTGGTTTCGCTCGGTTGCGCCGTATGTCAATGTATTTCATGGGAGAACATTCGTTGTTGTTTTTAGCGGAGAGGTGATAGCAGACGAGAAACCTGCAGAACTTTTTCATGACTTCAACGTGCTGGCAAGCCTATGTGTGAGACTGGTTTTAGTGCATGGTGCGCCCCCACAAATTGACTCACGGCTGAAGGAACGCAAGTTACACCCAGAATATGTCAAAGGAGCGCGTGTTACTGATGCTTTAACATTGCAATTCGTGAAAGAAACAATAGGGCGAGTTCGCTTTGAAATTGAAGCATTGTTGTCGATGGAGTTATCCAACCCACCTATAGCTAATTCTGCCGTTCGAATTGCCAATGGTAACTTTATAACTGCCCATCCAATAGGCGTGGAAGATGGTATGGACCTGATGTACACTGGTGAAATACGTAAAGTTGATGCAGAATCCATTCGCTAGCGTCTGGAGCAATGCTAAGTGGCGCTACTCTAGCCTTTATGGCACTTCCCAACCAGTGATATTTTTACTCTGACACCCGAAAATGTCGTGATTGAAGTGTCAATTGCACTCAAAGCGGAGAAGCTCATTTTTGGATGGAAACACCTGGTATAAGGGGAAAATTCATAAACAAATCAGATACATTTCTGCGTGAACTGACCTTGGCTTAAGGTAGAGTGTTGCTTTCGAAACATGCAAAAACACTGTCAAACTTTCTGAAGATATTCAGTAATATTTGCCATGCGAAGTTCAAGCCTGCATGGGCGGGTGGCCCGTGTTCACCTTATTAGTCGTCATGTGGATTGCACCGTGTGCACCGTGTTGCAGGAATTGTTTACTCACAAAGGTATCGGCAGCATGATTTTGCGTAGGCCATTGCAAGCCCTGCGTTCAGCAGGGATTGAGGATGTCAGTGGTATTCTATAATTGATTGAACCACTGGAAGCCGAGGGAGTACTGGTAGGACGCAACCGCGAGCTGCTTGAAATAGAAATCGATCGTTTCATAGTGTTAGAACATGACCACATGATCGTTGGTTGCGCAGCTCTCTGTCCTTTTCCCGGCACACGCGTGGGCGAACTTACCTGCCTTGTAGTGCATTCTGATTATCGCAATACTGGGTGTGGTGATACCCTGCTCAAGCATATCGAGGCCAAGGCTAAAATCAGGGATTTAAAAAATTATTCGTACTCACCACACATGCCGCTCACTGGTTTATAGAACACGGTTTCAAAGAAACTGGTGTAGAAAAATTACCTAAAGTCAAACAGGGAATTTACAACTATAAACGTTGCTCCAAAGTTTTCATAAGAAGTATATGAGTATAAGAACAGATATTTATATGGATATTCATGGGTGTGCTATGAGATAGCAAACGTTAAGAGCCCAGTGTATTCCGTAATGCCATCTGTTTGATCTTGATGTACCCTACTTCTTGTTATCATTCCAACCCCCTTTTCCATATTTAGTGCGAATGGTATAGGATAAGTATTTTATCTGCCAATCAGGAAGGTGCCATATGTCCTTGTAGGTAAGAGATTGCTGATCATCTGGTGACTTCCATGGTTTACTTAGCTTCACGGAATAGCCATAATAAAATTCTTCGCCTATTATTATGACTGGAGAAATTTAATGGTAAGAGTTGTTCAATGCGTCAAACTTGGACGCGAAGCCGAAGGGCTAGATTTTCCACCCTATCCAGGTGAACTGGGCAAACGCATTTTTGAGAAGGTGTCTAGAGAAGCCTGGGCTGCATGGATAAAACACCAGACCATGCTGGTCAATGAGAACCGCCTGAATTTAGCCGATATCAAAGCACGTAAATATTTAGCTGAACAAATGGAGGCTCATTTCTTTGGTACTGGTGCAGATAAGCCTTTGGGTTACGTACCACCATCACAGTGAGAAATGTTCAGATTACAATCTACCTTTCATAGCTGAACTTCTTACTCTTAGTTAATCCCTAAACCTCAAACCCTGCTAAATCGAATTTAATCAGCAAGTGCTTGCTCAGTCTGAGGAAAAATACAATTCACTTTTAAAAAAAAGCAACCAAAACCAGTATTTACTATATTTGCTCCTATCTACTTCCCTTATAATCTTTTTCAGTCGGAAAAGAAGAATAGGAAGACAGAAATTCACTGCACATTTTGTTTCTGTTTCAATAGCCTACTACTTGACAATAGCTTTTAATTCTCCATTTGCATATTTGTGTGCCATTTTTTCTAGCATGATAGGTTTGATTTTGTTCGCCTGACCAGCACAGCCGAACGACTCGAAGCGCTCTTTACAGATATTTTTAGCAGCGGCGGTTGCATCCTTTAGGAACTTTCTTGGATCGAATTCACTTTTGTTTTTGGCTAAATGACGTCGGATTGCGCCAGTCATGGCAAGGCGAATATCAGTATCAATGTTAATTTTACGAACACCATGCTTGATACCTTCCTGAATTTCTTCCACCGGTACGCCATAGGTTTCTTTCATTTCTCCACCAAATTCTCGGATAATGTCGAGCCATTCTTGAGGGACTGAACTGGATCCATGCATCACCAAGTGCGTGTTGGGAATTCGCTTGTGGATTTCCTTAATGCGTCCGATAGCGAGAATATCGCCTGTTGGTTTGCGCGTAAATTTATAAGCGCCATGGGAGGTACCGATCGCGATTGCTAATGCATCTACACCAGATTTCTTAACAAAGTCGGCAGCTTCCTCAGGGTCGGTCAGCAATTGGTCACGGGTTAGCTTGCCTTCCGCACCTTGGCCATCTTCTGCTTCACCCATACCGGATTCCAATGATCCCAAACAACCAAGCTCGCCTTCGACCGAAATGCCAACCGAATGGGCCATATCTACAACTCTAGCAGTAACTTCTACGTTGTATTCGTAGGATGCGGGTGTTTTGGCGTCAGCTTCCAGTGAACCATCCATCATGATACTGGTGAAACCGCTACGAATGGCATTGGCACAAACGGCTGGAGTTGCGCCATGATCTTGATGCATGACTATAGGAATATGCGGGTATGATTCCGCTGCTGCCAAGATCAGGTGGCGCAGGAAAGCTTCTCCAGCGTATTTGCGTGCACCTGCAGAGCCTTGCATGATTACTGGGCTATTGCATTCATCGGCCGCCTGCATGACGGCGTGGACTTGTTCCAGATTGTTTACGTTAAAAGCGGGTAGGCCATAGTCATTTTCCGCTGCATGATCCAAAAGTTGTCTCATTGATACGAGTGCCATTTGAGTTTCCTCCAAAAAAGAATTTGTAGCTATGAATCGAGATTAAGCAATAGTACAGTTTAAAGCTACAAAAATCCAATAAATTGCACCCCGCCGTTCGCTACCTAATTTTTTATTCAATTATTTGTGCTCTCCAACTTTAACAATCTTCATAGTATTTGTCCCACCCGCTTTACCTACTGGCTCACCGATAGTTAGGAGGATTAGATCGCCGTTTTTTACTACTTTGCGCTTGAGCAATTCGTTTTCTGCGTGGCCCAGGATCATTTCTGGATCACGCAACCCGCTGCCGAAATTCACCGGATAAACACCGCGGAACAAGGTCATTCTACGGCGAGCCTCCACCCGTGGGCTTAGGGCAAATATTGGTACATTAGAGCTTTTTCGCGACATCAACAACGCTGTCAAGCCACTTTGTGTGAGGGCAGCAATGGCAGAGATTTTCATACTGCCTGCAGTGAATATGGTGGCACGGGCAATTGCTTCTTCGACGGTATCCGGCATGCCATCTTGCATTCGTCGAAGGTCAAGGTTCACCAGATATTCTTTTTCCGCTTCAAGGCATACTCTAGCCATAGCTTCGACTGCTTCGACCGGGTATAGTCCCGAAGCAGATTCTGAAGAAAGCATTACCGCATCGGTGCCATCTAGCACTGCATTAGCTACGTCAGACACTTCTGCGCGGGTAGGAACTTGACTGGTGACCATTGATTCCATCATCTGCGTGGCAGTTACTACTAGTTTGTTATTGGCGCGGGCAGTGCGTATCATACGCTTCTGTAATGCTGGTACCGCTGCGTCACCCACCTCCACAGCAAGATCGCCGCGCGCTACCATGATGGCATCGGAGGCTTGTAAAATGTCATCCAGTTGTGAGATTGCTTCCGTGCGCTCAATTTTTGCCATCATTAAACTTTTGCCGCCGGCTTGACGCATTAGATCACGTGCCTTGGAAATGTCTTTGCCAGAGCGCGTAAAGGATACTGCCAGATAATCTGCTTTGAACGCTGCGGCTGTCTTGATGTCTTCTATGTCCTTACTGGTCAACGCGGGTGCGCTAAGTCCGCCCCCCTTACGGTTAATGCCCTTGTTGTTGGACAGCATCCCACCTTGTTTAACCGTGCAATACACTTGGCGTCCTTTGACTTGGAAAACATCTAATACAATTCGACCGTCATCTAACATAAGAGTCGCACCGGGTTCCACATCATTTGGCAGTTCTTTATAATCAAGCCCCACTCGTTCTTGATTGCCAAGATCACAGTCGGCATCGAGTACGAATGTATCACCGGGGCTGAGGGTGATACTTCTATTCTCGAATTTTCCAATACGGATTTTTGGTCCTTGCAAATCTGCCAGTACCCCTACCGCATGGCCGGCAGATCGTGCTAGCGAACGAGTCAATTCAGCAATTTCGATATGTTCTTTCTTGGTGCCGTGGGAAAAATTGATGCGTACTACATCTACCCCGGCATCGATCATACGTTCTAGAATTTTCGGGTCGCTGGATGCTGGACCAAGGGTTGCCACAATTTTTGTTCTTCTAATCATTTTCTAGTAAGGAGTTAAATGTTTAGTGCGTGTCAACATGCGCGCTTTTCCAATATTTCCACTGCGGGTAATTTTTTACCTTCTAGAAACTCTAGGAATGCACCACCGGCAGTTGAAATGTAAGATATCTTGTCATAGATGTTGTGTTTCTGGATTGCAGCGATAGTGTCACCGCCGCCGGCAAGAGTAAAGGCTTTAGTGTTGGCAATGGCCATAGCAATGGTTTTAGTGCCGGCTCCGAATTGATCAAATTCAAATACGCCAACTGGACCATTCCACACTACGGTTCCAGCTTTCATGATGATGTCGGCTAGCTCCTGTGCGCTCTTTGGTCCAATGTCAAAAATCATTTCCTCGTCGGTAACCGCATTAGCATCCTTCAATACAGCTGGTTCATTCGCATCGAATTTCTTTCCAACTACAACATCCACAGCGATAGGGATCGAGGCATTGCGTTTCGTCATTTTATCCATCAAGGTTTTAGCGGTAGAAACCAGATCATCTTCGCACAAGGATTTTCCAATATTCTTACCAGCAGCTTTAAGAAAAGTATTGGCGATGCCGCCACCAACTACCATTTGATCTACTTTCTCGGACAAAGACTCAAGTACGGTCAGCTTGGTTGAGATCTTGGAGCCACCGATAATAGCGACCATGGGCCGTTTCGGATTTAATAAAGCTTTGGTTAATGCTTCCAATTCTTTCGTCAACAGGATGCCAGCACAAGCCACAGGAGCATACTTGGCAATGCCATGGGTAGAGGCTTGTGCACGGTGCGCAGTGCCGAAGGCATCCATTACGAACACGTCGCATAGCTTGGCGTATTTTTGTGCGGTTTCGTCTATGTTTTTCTTTTCGCCTTTGTTAAAGCGACAATTTTCTAATACCACCAGCTCACTATCTTCAACTTCAAATCCGCCCTCTACCCAATCCTTGATTAAACGCACTGGTTTGTTCAGACGTGTAGCAATGTTGTCAGCAACCGGCTTAAGAGAATATTCTTCGGACCATGCGCCCTCTTCAGGACGGCCGAGATGAGAGGTTACCATCACTTTGGCCCCTTGTTTCAAACAGTAATCAATTGTGGCCATGGAGGCAATGATACGTGCGTCCGATGATATCACTCCGTCTTTGATCGGCACGTTGAGATCAGCACGAATGAATACTTGTTTATTTTTGAGATTAAGATCAGTAAGTTTGATTACTGGCATTGCAGATCCAAATATATCTAGTGAGAAGTATAATTTGAAGGCTATCAATTACCCTTTCAATTAAGTGAGAGTGTGAAAAACCTGAGAAGAAATCGGGCGTTTATATCCCACTTAATAACTTCTTACCAAAATATTACTTACCATAAAACTACTTGGCAACGATGCGCACCATCTCAAGAATCTTACTGGAATAGCCCCATTCATTGTCATACCAAGCGACAACCTTAACAAAAGTTTTATCCAGGGACATACCGGCTCCCGCATCAAAAATAGCGGTGCAGCTTTCACCCCGGAAGTCAGTGGAAACGACTTTTTGGTCGGTATAGCCGAGCACACCCTTCATGCTTCCCTTAGATGCGGTCTTCATAGCTGCGCAGATTTCGGCGTAGGTAGCTTCCTTGTTCAATTCCACAGTGAGGTCCACTACGGACACATCAGAGGTAGGTACACGAAAGGCCATGCCAGTGAGTTTCTTGTTCAATTCAGGGATAACCACTCCAACAGCCTTGGCAGCACCGGTTGAAGATGGAATGATGTTTTCGAGAATACCACGTCCGCCCCGCCAATCCTTGTTGGAGGGACTGTCGACGGTTTTCTGGGTGGCAGTAGCGGCATGCACGGTAGTCATCAGACCACGCTTGATACCAAAGGTATCGTTTAGCACCTTGGCAATGGGGGCTAGACAGTTGGTGGTACAAGAGGCGTTGGAAATAATAGCCTCGCCAACGTAGGTCTTGTCATTCACGCCACACACAAACATGGGTGTGTCATCCTTAGATGGAGCCGAAATGATGACTTTCTTGGCACCAGCTTCGATGTGCTTCTCGCAAGTTTTCTTAGTGAGAAAGAGGCCGGTAGACTCAATGATAATCTCTGCGCCTACTTCATTCCACTTAAGTTCAGCGGGATCCTTGATAGCTGTCAGACGTATTTTCTTGCCGTTGACAATAAGAATATTATTATCTTCGATGGAGACGTCACCTTTAAAGCGTCCATGTACGGAGTCGTGCGTTAGCATGTAAGCTAAATATTCAGGTTCGAGCAGATCGTTGATAGCAACGACATCGATATCTTTAAAATCTTTAACTGCAGCACGAAGTGCCATACGTCCAATGCGGCCAAACCCATTGATACCGACTTTAATCGACATGTTTAAAACCATTTGAATGAAAAAATTTAAACTACAGTGGAACAAAAATTTTGTATCACTTTCCCAATTGCTTAGATTATGTTTTTCACTGTCTTCACAACATTCTCCACAGTGAAGCCAAAGTGTTTGAACAGGTTATCAGCAGGGGCAGATTCACCAAAAGTGGTCATGCCTACCACTGCACCTTCAAGTCCTATATATTTGTGCCAGTAATCAGCGATGCCTGCTTCCACTGCAACGCGCTTGACGCCCTTCAATAGCACACTGTCCTTGTAGGCTACGTCCTGTCGGTCGAATAGACTGGTGCATGGCATTGAAACCACCCGAACCTGAATGCCTGTTTCGGCCAATGCCTTTTGCGCGTTCATTGCTAGTCCAATTTCCGAACCAGTGGCGATAATTATTGCCTGTGGTTTGCCGCCTACTGCCTCTGATAGAATATAACCTCCCTTGTCGATCAATTTAATTACAGTGGCATCCCGTTTTTGGAATGGTAGAGTCTGACGGCTGAATATAAGTATTGAAGGACCATCCTTGCGCTCAATCGCACGTACCCAAGCTACGGTTGATTCGACCGAATCGCAGGGTCGCCACACGTCCATGTTAGGAATGTAGCGCAGTGTCGCAGCTTGTTCTACCGGCTGATGCGTCGGGCCATCTTCGCCTAAGCCTATAGAGTCGTGCGTAAAAACGAACAGGTTGCGGATCTTCATCAAGGCTGCCATACGCAAAGCGTTTCGAGCGTATTCCGAGAACATTAGGAATGTGGCTCCGTAGGGGATAATGCCGCCGTGCAGCGATAATCCATTCATTATGGCACTCATGCCGAACTCGCGCACGCCGTAATAAATATAGTTGCCACCGGTTTCTCGACTGACGCTTTTAGAACCCGACCACAAGGTAAGATTGGATCCTGTCAGATCAGCAGAACCGCCGACTAGTTCTGGTAAAACTGAAGCCAAACCCTCAATGGCATTTTGTGAAGCTTTGCGACTAGCAATGGTTTCTTCTTTTTCATTGACGTGACTAATAAATTTTTCTACATGTTCGTGCCATTTGGCGGGCAGCTCTCCTGCCATGCGGCGTTTGAACTCAGCGGCTTTGCTTGGATACTTCTTCGTATACTCATCAAGTTTCTGAATCCATTCTATTTCTAGCTTCTTACCTTTGGCGCGGTTATCCCACATGTCGTAGATTTCCTTGGGTATCTCAAACGGCAAATGGTCCCAGCCAATGTGTGGGCGAGAAGCAGCGACCTCCGCATCACCCAGCGCCGCGCCGTGGACTGCGTGGGTACCGGCTTTGTTAGGAGAGCCCATTCCGATTACTGTCTTGCAGCAAATCATTGAAGGCTTTTTACTGGCCTGCTTGGCCGCCTCAATAGCTGCCTCGATTGCTACTGGGTCGTGACCATTGACGTTAGGCACCACGTGCCAGCCATAAGCTTCAAAACGTTTAGGAGTATCGTCACTAAACCAGCCTTCCACATGACCATCTATGGAAATACCATTGTCATCATAAAAACAGATTAGCTTGCCTAGCCCTAAGGTTCCTGCTAACGAACAAACCTCATGGGAAATTCCTTCCATTAAGCAACCATCTCCAAGGAACGCGTAGCTGTAGTGATTAACAATATCAAGACCGGGACGATTGAATTCGGCAGCAAGAATTTTTTCTGCTAAAGCCATGCCTACTGCGTTAGCAAGGCCCTGCCCTAAAGGACCGGTGGTAGTTTCCACACCAGGTGTGCAGCCATATTCAGGGTGACCTGGAGTTTTGGAATGAAGCTGACGGAAGCGCTTGATCTCTTCTATTGACAAGTCATAACCTGTGAGATGTAACAGAGCATAAATTAACATCGAACCGTGTCCATTGGAAAGTACGAAACGGTCGCGATCAGCCCAATTGGGATTGGCTGGATTATGGCGAAGATGGTGAATCCAAAGTACTTCAGCAATTTCAGCCATTCCCATGGGCATGCCGGGATGACCAGAATTGGCTTTTTGCACAGCGTCCATCGCTAGCGCACGAACAGCGCTGGTTAGGTTCTTAAACACTGGCGGGGCAAAATCTTTAAATGTTCCCATGGATACAAACTCCCTTGCTCAATAGGTAACTAAAGAAATAAAAAAACAACGAACAACACGTTCATGCAAACAGAGTGACGATGTTATTGGATAAAGGTATTTATTTCTTAAGAAGGTATTATTATCTCTTAAGAAACGAAGCCAGACAACTGTGTCGAACTTAAGGGTATTTTCATTAAGTATCAGTGGCTTCGTAGCCTGATGCCTAAAAGTTTCAGTTTGCGATAAAGATGCGTGCGTTCCAGTCCTGCTCGTTCCGCCACTCGGGTCATATTACCGTTTTCATGATCTATGAGTTTCTCAAAATAAGATTTTTCGAACAAATCACGAGCTTCACGCAAAGGGGTGTTAAGCGGGGCACTCGGAACAGATTGCAACGGTGCTGGAGTTGCCAGTGCCTGCTTCACGTCATCAGCTGAAATTTCTTCTCCAGTGCAGGTTAGTGCTAGAGAACGTACCGTGCCTGTGAGTTGCATGAGATTGCCAGGCCAGTCGTAGTTGCGCAAAGCATTAAGTGCGGCAGTATTGAACTGTTGCATAGGTGTAGCACCTGATTCAATACAGTCTAAGAGGATCTGGTTGGCAAGTTCGGGAACATCTTCTCGGTGCGCCCTTAATGCAGGGACATTGATACAAAGGCCGCTTAAAGCTTCATATAATTTAGGATTATAGTCGCCTTGTGCTGTTAGCTCCGCCAGCGGCATAGATGTACCGCAAACAAGCCGCACGTTGTATTTATCAAGTTCGCCCAACATTTGTAGTAGGCCCTTTTGTTCTAACTCGCTTGAGCTGCCGATTTCTTTAAGAAACAACAGTCCATCTCTTGCTTGCTCAAGTAAATCAAATGGAGTATCCGTTAGAGATGTGATTGTATCCGGTTCTATCCAAGGTGTATTGGGGCGATGAAGGAAGCGTGCGCATAGTTCCATCCCTGCACCTTGCTCGCCAGTTAGGAGTAATGGTGTTTTCAGGTTGGAGATTTGTTCCAGTCTCTTTTTTAGGTCAGCGATCAACGTCCCCTTGCCCAGACTAGAAAGCGTAAGGGTAGAGGAAGGTTTGCTTTGGCCGCCGCGTAATGCGTGCGCCACCGTACTTAATAATTTTTGTAGTGGTACTGGTTTTTCTAGATAGCCGAATGCACCAATACGTGTTGCCTCAACTGCGGTTGCTATGGTGCCGTGTCCTGACATTACTACTACAGGCATGGTAAGCAGCCCGTTATTTGCCCACTCTTTCAGCAGAGTAACACCATCGGTATCTGGCATCCAGATATCTAGTAATACCAGATCGGGGCGTGTTTGGTTTCGCCAGATACGCGCCTGTTCTGCATTTTCTGCTAGTGCCACATGGTAACCTTCGTCACGTAAGATTTCAGATAGCAGTTCACGTATGCCAATTTCATCATCAACGATAAGTATTGTATTGTTGGTCATAATTATAGAATTAACTTCTCCACTATATGTTGTGAACTATCTTGTTGTTCATGCATAGCTGGACTTGATTATGCGATCTTACGGTTAATAGTTGTTGAATAGTCCCCAGAGGCAATTGGTAGGGTAATGGAAATATGGGCTCCGTGGGGACGGATATTTTCAATTTGAATCACGCCATGGTGTTCTTCTACAATCTTTTTTACGATGGGCAGCCCGAGTCCCGTACCTTTGAGCTTGGTGGTAACATAGGGTTCGAATGCATGCGTTTTAACGTGATCGGGGAAACCCCTACCATTGTCGCTCATGCTAAAGCGTACACCATCCTGTACCCTTTCCGTACTCACGGTGATGATGGGTTCCGCAACATCCGCCAGCGTATCTTGGGCATTTTGCAGAAGATTGTGAATTACCTGGCGCAACCTAGCAGAGTCTCCTCTCACAGGTGGCAAGTCGGGGGTTAAATCTAAGTGTATATGTGAGCGTAGCTCTCCGCCATCTGCCACACTTTCTGTCTCATATAATGCTAGTACTTCTTGCACTAGCTTGTTGAGATCCAATAAGCGCAATTCGAGTTCTGGCGCGCGCGCATATTCGCTAAACTCATTAACCATTGTTTTCAGTGCTTCCACTTGATTGACGATGGTTTCAGTAGACCGCTTCAAAATTTCTGCATCCTGCGGGCCTAGTTTTTCAGCAAGTTTTAGCTGTATGCGTTCAGCAGAAAGTTGTATTGGCGTTAGTGGGTTCTTAATTTCATGGGCTAGGCGTCGAGCTACCTCACCCCACGCGGCAGTACGCTGTGCTTGTAGTAAATTAGTAATGTCGTCAAATACCACAACACCGCCTCCTCCTGAGACATGCGGGAGACGTGTTCCTCGTAACAGCAACACTTGTTTGATACCATCATCACCAGTACGTTCCACTTGACATTGCCACTCGCCAGTTTTTCCAGACTGGAATCCTTCCCGTATTCCAGTTTCTAGGGCAAGAAGCTGAGGTTCTCGCGCAGTGCATTCCTCCATAGTTAACCCTTCGAAGCTAGCCAATGAAACCTTCAGGATATATTCCGCGCTAAGATTTGCGGTACGCATGCGTAAGCTTTCATCGAATACTAGGACGCCAGATGAAAGATTGGCTAGGATGCTCTCTAGGTAGGCTCTAGCACTTTCTACCTCATGTTGATTGTGTTGCGCCGCCGTACGAGCTTCCTCCAGTTGCTGGGTCATGAGGTTGAATGATTCAGTCAGCACTCCCAATTCATCTCGGCTTTGTACTGGATGGCGCCTACTGAAGTCGCCTTGAGCTACTGCGCGGGTGCCTTCTGCCAGCATACCTAGTGGTGCGCTTAGCCGTTCACTGATAAGGAACGCTGCAGCCAGCGCAGAAAAAAGTGAGAGCAGCAACACCAGTGTTAAAGTCACTCCATAGAGTCTCTTCAGTCCCTGGCGCGACAGCGACAATTCCTCATAATCACGATATACCGCTTGAACTATTTCTGCGTCTTCTGCCAATTGCTTTGGTACTGGCTGCAACAATTGCAAGATACGAATGTCTTCTTCTAGACCTAAAACATTGACGGGAACCGGTTCAACCACCCGTAAATATAAACCTTTTCCTGGAATGAACTCAACAGCGCTGTAAGACTCTTGCATTCTTACTTGGCGCATTACCGCTGTGCTTGGCATTTCTGGAAGTTCCATACCATCAGTAGCAGAAAACGCGATTACCTTGCCATTCTTATTAAATAGTGTGGCTTCTTGCACTTGTGATTGCTCTAGCAGTTGGCTTAGCTCCGGCAGTGGCACAGCGGATTGCCCGGATAGAGTGAGGGCGGTGATCTGAGCTTTCTTCCGCAATTCTTCCAATAGGTTGTCCAACATGGTGCGCCCAAGACTTAAACCCCCTTCTAGTGCTTGGTCTACCCTGACATCAAACCAGGATTCGATACTTTTCCCGATGAATTGTACTGATGCGCTGTACACTAATACACCTGGAATAACTGCCATCAGAGAGAAGATTAGCAACAGGCGCAGCGCCAGTCTGGAGCCCAATACTCTTGCTTTAAGTCTACGCCTGAGTCTCCACAGCAGATACCCTACCACCGCCATAAGAAACAGCACGAAGCCGACATTGAGCTGGATTAGTAGTTGATATTTTCGTTCAAAAAAATCTGTATCTTCTCCCGCTATCGCTAGCAAAAGCAGCATCACTGCACTTAAACCGGCGCCAACAATAATGATATATTTCACGGTTTATTCTCATGATGAAGCTTCTGCGATGGGAGCTTTATGCTCCATTGCAGCATATCAGAGCTTAAGTTCCACTCTTTGGAACCAAGGGCTTCTACCTGGAACGGTTTTGGCAGTCTCGATAAGTCAAGCCGCATACGCAACTTTGCAATGTATTCTGTATCTTGTTGCAGCTCAGAAAACATGAAGATGGGACGATTACGCACCCGGCTCAACACTCGTAGCGCCTCTTTTAAAGTGCTGAAGCTTTGCTTTTGCAATAATGATGATCCGTGACTTAATCGGTATTGGCGTGTGAGCGCATAATAACTTAACGCATCTCGTTGTTTACTCCGGGCAATTTTTTTATCTAACCAGTACCAGCGTGGACTTACTAGTCTAAAATCGGTTACAAAGTAAAGCACGATGCCTTTTTTGAGTGCTTGCTCCAAAGTAGGGTTCAACGTTATCTCAAAATCAGCGTTGAGCTGATAGCCTTCTTCGACAGCATCTAGCTCAGCAAATTTTATCTGTATGCCTTTTGCATGGGCAGTGAAGGCTAACAATAGCACCGTAGTCAGCAATATTGTTACGACCGAGCGTAACAGTTGCGCAATGGGATCAGGTTTTGTGTAACAGGGTATAAAAGAAACCATCATGCTGGGAATCCGGCAACAGTTGTCCGTCAAGTACTTCCACTTTAGGTAGGGGTAAAGTAAGGGCATCTGAATGATGACGCAAAAAATCTTCCACCTGCAGCTTATTTTCCTCAACAAATACAGAGCAGGTAACGTAGAGCAATTTACCATTTCTGGCTAGGGTCTGCCATAAAGCATCGAGAATTTTCTGCTGAATTGAGATAAATTGGGTAAGGTCACTCTCGCGCCGTAGCCATTTGATATCAGGATGACGGCGCGCCACTCCCGAAGCAGAGCATGGTACGTCAGCTAAAATTCGATCAAACAGCTTGCCATCCCACCATTCTGACGGGTTCGCCGCATCACCGCAGACAATGTGATATTTCTTGAATACCAGGCGTGCAAGATTTTGTGTCACCTGGGCAAGTCGTGTAGGATCATTGTCAAGCGCGGTTAATTCCACATCTGCCAACTCCAGGAGATGTCCACTTTTACCACCAGGAGCGGCACAAGCATCCAGTATATGCATTCCGTCGTGTGTGTCTAAAAATGGTGCAGCTAATTGCGCGCCCGCATCCTGTATCGAAACCAGTCCTTGGGAAAATCCGGGTAGCTTTTCCACAGTTACTGGTTGTGCAAGCCCGAGCGCATTGTCCCATATTATCTGTGCGCTCATACCGTTCTTATTTAGTTGTTCTTGATATTCCAACACGTCGATTTTGCGTTGATTGACTCGCAGTGTCATTAATGGGCGCTGATTATTCATTTCTAGCACTGCCTTATAATTTTGGGGATATTGCACACGGAGTTTATCTATCCACCACTGTGGGTGGGAATATCGTCCCACTTCGTTTTCAGCTGTCGTTTTAAGCAGAGTTTCACGCTGACGTATGAAACTGCGCAATACTGCATTAATTAATCCCTTTGTACCCCTGCCATAGTTTAGGCCCATGGATGCAGACACGGCATGATCAACTACCGCATAAGAAGAAGTTCTGCTGTATTGCAGCTGATACAAGCCCACCAGCAATAAACAGCGTAGATCTTGGTCCCACAGTGGTTTATTTAGTAACAGCCCAAGCAATGCATCAAGTTGCCCGTAAAAGCGCAGCACACCGTAGCTTATATCCTGAATAGCTCCGCGCTGTTGGTCAGAAAGAGTGGAGTGGGTGCGCCATGATTCCTGCAATACAACAGTTAGGCTCGCGCCCCCTAGTATCTTGCTCACTACATAAGCGGCTATGCGCTGAGTTTTAATCATTCTGGTACCGTAAAGCGATCACCGGGTTGTAATGAATGTCCCGCAATAAATTCCGCTACACTTAGTTTTTTTCCGCCAGGCTTTTGTACGACTTCCAGTACCAGCGTACCCTTACCACATGCTACTACTATGCCTTCTTGCCCTATCGAAAGAATTTCACCTGGATTGCCTGTAGTGCGAGCGGCTGTTCTCGTTTGCAATATTTTCAGAGGAAGTCCATGTACTTCAGAGTGTGTGCCAGGATGGGGATTGAATGCTCGTACGGAACGACTGATTCTTTCTGCGCTTAACCGCCAGTCGATTTCCGCTTCCTTTTTTTTTAGTTTTGGTGCGTAACTTGCGTCCGCCTCATTTTGTGGGGTTGCAACGAGTTTTCCATTTGATAAGAGTTTTAGTACTTCTACGATGCAATGTGCTCCCAGTATGGCAAGTTTGTCGTACAGAGTCTTAGTGGTGTCATTATGTTCGATTGGGATACTTTGCTGCATTAGTATGGCGCCGGTGTCGAGACCTTGGTCCATTTGCATGATGGTAATGCCGGTTTTCCGTTCGCCAGCTAAGATTGCCCGCTGAATTGGTGCAGCACCCCGCCAGTGTGGCAACAACGAAGCATGGATGTTGAGGCATCCGAGGCGAGGGATGCTCAAAACTGTTGTAGGCAAGATAAGCCCGTAAGCCGCAACCACCATTACATCTACACCAATTGTTGCTAGCTGCGCATGTATCTCAGGTTGTTTGAGAGAGTGTGGTTGGAATAAAGCAAGCTCGTGTTCTTGGGCTAGCAATTTAACTGCACTAGCATTTAGCTTCATGCCGCGTCCAGCAGGACGGTCAGGCTGGGTCAATACAAGTGCAATCTCATGCCCTACACCTATTAGTGTTTCAAGTGCATGAGCAGCAAACGTCGGTGTGCCGGCAAAAATGATTTTCATGTTTGACTAATTTAGATATCGTTAAGCATTTTGATTTACATCTGACTCCTCCATAAACCGTGAATAAATAAACATGTATCATCACTTAAGTAGCCCAATTGTTCATGGAATATATCCGTAAATAAAGATTATCAGTCACATCACCCTTCGTTGTTGTTTGGTTAATTTTTTTCGAAGGCGCGTTTGTTTTAGCTGTGATAGGTATTCAACGAATATTTTTCCTATTAAATGATCCATTTCATGTTGAATGCATACTGCCAGCAATCCATCGGCCTCGAGTATAAAATGTTTTCCTTTAATATTCAGTGCTTTAACTGTAACCCGCTCAGCGCGCCGTATTTTCTCAAATATTCCTGGTACTGACAAACAACCCTCTTCATAATCAGACTTACCACTAGCGGCGGTAATTTCTGGGTTGATTAACACGTGCAGCAGGTCATGGGTGTCGGATATGTCAATTATAATCACACATTGGTGCACATCTACCTGTGTCGCTGCTAAGCCAATTCCAGGAGCTGCGTACATTGTTTCTGCCATGCTTTGTACCAAAGTACGAATTTCATCAGTGACTTCTGACACTTTAGTTGCCACTGTATGTAGCCGTTCATCCGGATATTGCAATATTTTCAGAATAGCCATAAAAGCGTGCTTATTTAAGATTGTCTATTTAATGAACTAAATGCAGAATTTAAACTATATTGATCTACTTTTTTTATATGTATTGCCGATAGTTAACCCATGTGTCATTTTATAATACTGCGCTCGAAAAACCGGGTTTTTTTCTGTGGCTGAGGGTTTTCATGCATAATTCTATTATATCTGTGATTTTGTTCGTGGGTTTGCTTTATGGTCCATCGGTTAACGCTGCCAGCGTTGAGTTTCAGAGTAACCTGCCTGATCGTTACGTTGTTGTTCCTGGCGATACACTTTGGAGTCTTGCTTCACGTTTTCTGAAAGACCCTTGGCGCTGGCCGGAAATCTGGGGGTTAAATCAGGAACAAATTAAAAATCCCCACAAGATTTATCCCGGAGATCTTATCGTACTAGAGAGAACCCAAGACGGAAGCAGGTTGCGGTTAGTCAGGGAGACCATTGTAGAAAGATTGTCTCCTCTAGTGGAAAGATTGTCTCCTCTTGTACGAATAGAGAAGTTCAATGTCGAGGCTATCCCAAGCATTCCAGTTGCGGAAATCGAGCCTTTCTTGAGCCAACCTTTGGTGATCGATAAAAACGGTTTAGAAAATGCACCATTAGTGCTAGGAGTTAGTGACGAGCGCGTGATATTGAGTAAAGGCGATCTCGTTTATGCCAAAGATATACCAAAAGACAAAGGCTCATTGTGGCAAATCTTTCGTCCTGGAAAGACTCTAATAGATCCTGATCCTGAAACGACTTGGACAGAGTTTATGGGCCAGACAGGCCATGATAATGGCGAGATTCTGGGTTACGAAGCAATTTATTTAGGAGATGCAAAGGTAGAAAAATTTGACGATATTAGTACCATTTCCATTGTCCGCTCCGTCCGGGAAATATTCCAGGGTGATCGGTTGGTTCTAGCTCCCCCTACGACGTTCGCTAATTACGCTCCACATGCTCCAAGCAAGGATATCAAGGGACGCATCATTTCCGTCTATGGCGGTATCACAGAAATTGGCAAAGGTTCTATTGTTGTTCTGAGCAAAGGCACACATGATGGGTTGGAAACTGGTCATGTATTGGCCGTGTATCGTACAAACCGATCCGAGACAAGTGATGGTTCACAAGCTATTAGTCGTAGTATCGAATTCGGATCGTTCAAACGGGAGGTCACGGAGTTGCCTGATTCGCGTGCTGGCCTGATATTTGTTTTCCGAGTATTTGAAAGGGTATCCTATGCGCTGGTGATGCAAACTACGCAACCGATTAAGGTCCTTGATGCGGTACAAACTCCATAACATCTCTCAGACCATCTGCACTTCTCTGGATATTGAGTCCATGCTTGTCCTTGGCCTGATTGATGGTGATGACTCGACATAAGGATTACTTGTGTTTTTTGGCATTCCTATTGAAATCCATTCTGAAATTACCATTTTGCTTGAGCGTACGACCAAAATGCTGATCGAGCGCAACATATCTTAGGGATCAGATAAAGAACTTACTACTATTCTCAAATAGGTTTGGCCTGGTTCTTGGTTTATTCTTCACTCTACAAAGTTCCCGTACGCTATTCAATACGCTATTCAGGTAGTTAAATAAGGGAGCAGAACTAATAAACAGTGCTTAGTTTGGCCTAATTAAAGCACCGTTATCAGTTCACACTAGATAATGTAAACAATGCAAATAATTGGGTTCGGAAGGCACGTTGCAACACTGATATCTTGACTATGGCAATGTAGTTATCGACGCGTTGTGTTTCTCTGTAACGGCTTGACGGAAGAAACGGTATCCGCCATGCTGTTAACGCCTAAACTGGATGGCATAGTCGTAAGTTAGTCAGGAGCTACCAGCGGATTCAATAAAACAGCCGTTGTCAGTACCCTATTTTACCTATAACAAAACATAAAGAATCCACAGATTATATTAAAAATATAAAGTAGTCTTAATTTTATGCGCTAAATTGAACCGCTGTTGCAAGATTAATTTACGAGTGTTCGCAGTTCAATCTTTTGTCCTAATAGTTTTTATCATATATCTTCTATTGCGGTGGCTGGCCTTTGGTTTTTCAAAAGTAGTTGTTGACAATATGCGGATACTTACAGGAGCCTTATGGGTAAAACCTTAATTATAGCTGAGAAGCCATCCGTTGCCAGTGACATAGCGCGGGTATTAGGTGGTTTCATCAAACACGATGACTATTTTGAGAGCGAAAAATATGTGTTGTCATCTGCCATAGGCCACTTGCTTGAACTTGCAGTACCAGAAAAATACGAAGTCAAACGTGGTAAATGGAGTTTCGATAATCTACCTGTAATTCCACCTCACTTTGATCTCAATCCCATTGAGAAAACTAAGCCGCGCTTGAAACTTCTAACCAAACTTATCAAGCGTAAGGACGTAGATAAGCTCATTAATGCCTGTGATGCAGGGCGCGAGGGGGAATTAATTTTTCATTACATTATGCGTTATGTTGAAACAAAAAAACCGATCATGCGCCTATGGCTACAATCAATGACGCCTACTTCAATCAGGGAGGGGTTTACAAAATTACTTAATGATACCGCCGTACAGGCACTAGCTGAAGCTGCTGTAAGTCGCTCAGAAGCCGACTGGCTGGTTGGTATCAATGGTACTCGTGCAATGACAGCGTTCAATTCCCAAGAAGGCGGATTTTATAAAACTACGGTGGGACGCGTGCAAACACCCACTTTAGCAATTCTGGTTGAACGGGAAGAAATGATCAAAAAATTTGTTCCACGTGGTTACTGGGAGATACATAGTATTTTTTTTGCAAAAACTGGTAGCTATAGTGGACATTGGTTTGATGAAAAATTCATAAAGGACAAAAAAGACGGTGAACAAAAAGCCGGGCGTATATGGGATCAAAAATATGCCGAATCTATTTGCATAAAATGCCAGGGTAAACTCGGTGTAGTCAGCGAAGATAGCAAGCCTACCACGGAAATCTGTCCACAACTATACGACCTCACTAGCTTGCAGCGAGATGCCAACGGGCGGTTTGGTTTTTCTGCCAAAGCGACACTTGGGCTAGCTCAAGCCCTATATGAAAAACATAAGGTGTTGACATATCCTCGTACTGATTCACGCGTACTACCAGAGGACTACATTTCAACTGTGAAGAATGCTCTGGAATCACTTAAATCCTCCCGTTATGGGGTGTTTGCTAAACAGATTTTAAAAGTTGGATGGATCAAACCCAACAAGCGTATTTTCAACAACTCTAAAATTTCAGACCATTTTGCCATTATCCCAACTTCACTCGAACCGAAGAGTCTAAGTGATGCTGAGAAGAAACTTTATGATCTAGTTACCAAGCGTTTTCTAGCAATTTTTTATCCAGCTGCCGAATTTCTTGTAACTACCCGAATCACTCGAGTCGAAAATGAGCCATTCAAAACTGAAGGCAAAGTAATGATTAATTCTGGGTGGCAAGCAGTCTATGGCAAGGAGGTACGAGCCGATGGAGTCGATAATGATTCAATTTTAGTTACTGTAAAACAGGACGAGCCAGTTCTTACTGATGAAGTTAAAGTCATTGTAAACCAGACCCGGCCGCCAGCAAGATTTAATGAGGCCACGTTGTTATCGTCTATGGAGAGTGCAGGCAAATTGGTAGAAGATGAGGAGCTGCGCGAAGCTATGAGTGCAAAAGGATTGGGTACACCTGCCACTCGCGCTTCGATCATCGAGGGGCTAGTATTTGAAAATTACTTGCAGCGTGTAGGACGCGAGTTGCATCCCACTGCTAAAGCATTTTCTTTGATTATTCTTCTGCGCGGATTGAAGGTGTCCGAACTTACATCACCTGAACTGACTGGCAATTGGGAATTCAAGCTGCGACAAATTGAGCAGAGTAAGCTTAAACGTAACTCTTTCATGAAGGAAATTGCTGACATGACTCGTCACATGGTGGAACAGGCGAAAGGTCATCGCGGCGAAACCATAAGTGGGGATTTTTCTACACTTAGTTCATCCTGTCCTAAATGTGGCGGTGTAATACAGGAGACTTACAAGAAGTTTCAGTGTAAAAAATGCGATTTCGCATTATGGAAAATTCTAGCTGGAAGGCAATTTGAAATAGTTGAAATGGAAGAACTGATCACTAGACGTGAGGTTGGCCCACTGCAAGGTTTTCGCAGCAAAATGGGACGATTATTCAATGCAAATATAAAGCTAACCGACGAGCATGAAATGAAATTTTATTTTGGTGAAAGCAACGACGAAAGTACAGAGGAGGTAAATTTTTTCGGCCAAGAATCCCTTGGAAAGTGTCTCCGGTGTGATGGTCGGGTATTTGAACATGGCATGAGTTACACTTGTGAAAACGCTGTTGGTGTTAATCGAACGTGTGATTTCAAAACTGGAAAAATAATTCTCAAGCGTCCAATCGAATGTGAGCAAATTGTAAAGTTATTGAACTTTGGAAAAACAGATTTACTTTCCAAGTTCATTTCCAAAAAGGGAAGGCCATTTTCAGCCTATCTAGTAGCTGGCAAAAATGGAAAAATGGGATTTGAGTTTGAACCGAGGCGAATAAGAGCAGAACCTGAAACTAAGACAGCCAAGCCCAAAACAAAAGTACCCACTGTCAAGAAATCAATTGCTCGTTAAACATACATTTGACTTAATATAGAGGGTAACAGCGAAGTTTGTCTTTCCTTTGTTTTAACTCGAAGTAATAACATACCCAATATTCTGTGTTGTTTCTTGGGAACAACATTGTCTATAAGCGCGTGCCAAATATAGCAGGAAATATGTATCTCAATATAGCTCCCATGACCCAGATCGTTAGGATCAAACTTGTGATAAGCGCTAATCCCTCTCCAAG
>SMVB01121071.1_pt1 | contig 23050 bp, 20 predicted proteins | sample 2456461 | NCBI WGS metagenome assembly SMVB01 (sample SAMN11095934, study PRJNA526329) | marine sediment metagenome | biome: Marine sediment; feature: Surficial sediment; material: Deep marine sediment; isolation source: Hadal surficial sediment | place: Pacific Ocean | collected 2014-05 | depth...
GTCGAACATATTGAAGTCGAGTGTGCCGGCAATCGCATAGGCGACAACCAGGGGCGGTGACGCAAGAAAATTCATTTGTACCAGCGGATGGATACGCCCTTCAAAGTTTCGATTGCCGGACAGGACACTGCAACCAACAATTTCGGCACTCTGTACTGCGGCCGAAATCTCCTCTTTCAGCGGCCCCGAGTTCCCGATGCAGGTTGTGCAGCCATAGCCAACCGCATAGAAACCGGCCGCATTGAGAGCATCGATCAAATCTGCTTTTTTGAGATAGTCAGTAACCACTTTCGAACCCGGCGCCAGGCTGGTTTTGACCCATGGTTTCGAAGTCAGACCTTTAGCGGCTGCATTTCTTGCCACGAGTCCGGCAGCGATCATAACGGCCGGGTTGGACGTGTTGGTGCAACTTGTGATGGCGGCGATCAGTACTGCACCGTCTTTTAATTCAAATTCCTCACCGTTCACCGTCGTGACAGCAGAACCGCTCGCATCGCGTCCGGCAATGGCTTCTTTCAAGTGTCTGCGGAAGGTTGAGTCGGCAACCCTGAGTCCGATGCGATCCTGCGGGCGTTTGGGTCCTGCCAGGCTGGGCTCAACCGTTCCCATGTCCAATTCCAGCGTGTCGCTGTACAGGCTGTCGGCATCATCGTCGTTGCGCCACAGGCCCTGTTCTCGCGCATAGGCTTCAATGAGCTTAATGTGTGCAGGGTCTCTCCCGGATAATTCGAGATAACGAATAGTCTCGACATCAATCGGGAAGATTGCGCAGGTGCTGCCAAATTCCGGCGACATGTTGCTGAGCGTCGCCCGGTCGGCTATTGGCATACCTTTGAGTCCGTCACCGAAAAACTCCACGAATTTTCCAACCACGCCACGTTTTCGCAGCATTTCGGTAACCGTAAGGACCAGGTCGGTCGCTGTTGTACCTTCGCTAAGCTTCCCGGACAGCTTGAATCCGACAACTTGTGGAATCAGCATCGTGATTGCCTGGCCGAGCATTGCCGCTTCTGCTTCAATGCCGCCGACACCCCAGCCGAGAATGCCGAGTGCGTTGATCATTGTTGTATGCGAATCCGTGCCAACAAGTGTGTCCGGATAGGCATGATGTACCCCATTGATTTGCGTATCAAAGACCACCCGGCCGAGAAATTCGAGGTTTACCTGGTGAACGATGCCAGTGTTTGGTGGCACAACACGGAAATTCTTAAACGCGTTCTGGCCCCAACGAAGAAACGAGTAGCGCTCCTTGTTACGTTGGAATTCGATTTTGGTGTTCAAATCAAGTGCACCGGCGCTGCCGTAGTGATCCACTTGCACCGAATGATCGATGACAAGTTCTGCAGGCGAAAGCGGGTTGATACTGTCTGCGCTGCCGCCGAGACTCACGACTGCGTCTCGCATCGCGGCGAGATCGACGACCGCGGGCACACCCGTGAAGTCCTGCAGGATTACGCGCGCGGGCGTAAAGGATATTTCTGTGCTCGGTGTCGCGTTCGGGTCCCAGTTCGCCAACGCACTAATATCTTCACGCGTTACGTCCCGCCCGTCTTCATGCCGAAGAAGATTTTCCAGAAGAATTTTGAGCGCATAGGGCAATCGGTCGACATGACCCTCCTTTACTGCGTCAAGTCGGAATATCTCGTAATTCTGGCCGCCGAATTCTAGATTCGATCGGGCGCCGAAGCTGTCCTTCATGGTTGATCTCCGGTTGTGGTCTGTGAATTTGTTGCGCCGACTCTGTCAGGAGGCGGGGCGGCATTATAGCCGAAGCCGCGCTCCTGCAAGGTATTTTTGCATTATTGTGTGGGCGTTTCAGTTGTGAGTTGGTTTTGGCAGGGAGATTGATGCCGGCCCTACGATCGCTCAGGTTTTTCTCTTGGCATTCGGTCGATAACTCCGCCACCGAGGCAGCGGTCGCCCTCGTAAAATACTGCGTACTGGCCTGGCGCGATCGAGCGCTGGGGCGATTCAAATGTAACAGCGAATCGGTCATCGCCCGTTGGAAATATCCGGCAAGCCTGATCGTCCTGGCGGTAGCGCACTTTCGCATTACAGGTGAACACCTTTCCCGCCTGGATTTCTGCGGGAACTGCTCCAATCCAGGATATTTGCGAAACTTCTATCTCACTGCTGTACATGCACGGATGATCCCCCTGGACAACCAGCAGCGTATTGGTTTCGAGATCCTTGTCAACGACATACCACGGGTCATCTCCGGCATCTCGCAACCCGCCTATTCCAAGCCCTTGTCGCTGTCCAAGCGTGTAATACATCAAACCTGAGTGTTCGGCGATGGTCTGTCCGGCAAGTGTCTTGACAGGTCCCGGATTGGCGGGCAAATAAGTCGCAAGAAATTCGCGAAATGGGCGCTCGCCAATAAAGCAGATGCCGGTGCTGTCTTTCTTGTCGGATGTTGCCAGGCCGTGATCCCGGGCAATCTGGCGGACTTGTGGTTTTTGCAAGTCGCCCAGCGGGAAGAGGGTTTCGCCCAGGGCCGCGGATGAGACTGCATGCAGAAAATAACTTTGGTCCTTGTTCCTGTCGGCAGCCTTGAATAGTTGCGCTTCGTTGTTTGGCTGACGTACACGAGCGTAATGTCCGGTGGCCAGCAGGGTGCCGCCCAGGCGATGAGCATAGTCACGAAAAACGCCAAACTTGATTTCGCGATTGCACAAAACATCCGGGTTGGGCGTGCGCCCAAGACGATATTCGTCGAGAAAATGGTGAAACACGCGATCCCGGTATGCGGCGGAAAAATTGACGTGATGCAAAGGAATACCCAGCTGCTCACACACCAATCTCGCATCCTGGAGATCATCGGCTGCCGTGCAATAGCCGTCGTCATCTTCCCAATTGGTCATGTGCAAAGCCTGCACGTCAGCGCCTTGCTCCTTCAGGAGTAAAGCCGCCACAGCAGAATCGACACCACCGGACAAGCCGAGAATGACACGACGGCCGGCGGGATTTTGATGAAGTACGGACATTGCGGTGCGGATGTTAGCACCGGCGCATTGAGGCGGGCTAGCAGACTGTCAAATCAGTAGGTGTCACAGCGAAACGATCAGATGCCTAGTTGGCGAAACTCAATTTCGACTTCGCTTGCCAGCCAAATCTCGTCAAACATTTTGCCGTACATTTTTGCAACAGCCGGCTCGTAGGTATCGGCGATACCCTCGGAGCGACTTGCCTGGAGCCGGTAAACCAGGGCAGTTTCGTCGGCGATGCAAAATGATTCCTGGTGCGTCCGTAAATCATCCCGAACGTGCCGAAATTCGATATACGAATTCAGCCGTCGGCCAAGGTGTACGAAATTGTTTCCCGTCTTGATAGCGCGGGTCGGATCTGCAATGAGTACGCGAATTCGCGCATAGGCTTGTGAAAGGACAAGGTGCTTCACAATTTCCAGAAAATCGGGATCGTCATAGATACCGGGTTCCAGGTCATGCGTGAAAATGGATAATTTCCGTCTGGCATTGCTGGCAACATCAATAACCGCCAGGCGCATTTCTTCCTTGGTTGAAATGACCCAGCGACGACCTTTTGTTCGAGATGCTTCCATTGTGTTCCACGTAATGACTGATACCCACACTTTTTCTTGCAACCTGCGCAAGCCGTTTTTAGAGCCAGCGAACGTTCATGCTTTTTGCCAGGCGCCACCTGAAAAATGCAAATTCATTGCTTTGCCATAGCGGCAATTCAAGGGTACTGAAGCAATGCCAATCTTACCGTTTGGTACATCTTTCAAGGTGCCAACTGCGTCACGTTTTTGCAGGCGGGAATGCCGCCTGGGCGCAATACTACACGTCGAAAAGCCCTTTTTGGATGCACCAGCGGAGCAAATCGACATTTGCGTCGTTTTTGACCGCATGTTGAAGCCGTTCGCGATCAAGCCCCCTGTGTGCACAAATATCCCCAATGAGCGCAGTTTGCGTGTCAGAAATGTTGCGGCAATATCCGTTGGCGAATAGCTGGCAGTCACCGCTTGCGTCGAACCAGGCAAGTCGTGCCATTCCGTGCATCGTGAGACCGTCCTCGCTGCCGTGTGTCTTGAGAATTTTGTTGGCCTCATCGTCACCAAAAGCTGCCGGCGTTATCCATGGCTTGAGTTCCGTGACAGTTCTGCCCAGGGCGGCGGCGATCTCGCTGTCAGTTCCCTGGATGCCGTCGCCCAGGAGCAGCCGTGTTCGCTCAAGCGCCTGTTTGCTGATCAGGCCCGGAACGGCTTCTTCAAGGTTAAGGTCGGGATCGCAGAAGTAGGTGTTGTCATTCAATTGCGCATCGGGTGCAGCAGAATTATCAAGGTGCGTGAGTATTTCGTCCCGGGTCGGTGCGCGCATGCCAATGGAGTAAGTCATGCATGCGGTCGTGCTAATGCCCCAGTGGGGGACACCGGGAGGCAGATAGAGAATATCGCCGGCCTCTGCCAGGATCGGATTTTGATCCCCGAATTCTTCGAGCAGCCTCAGCGCCCCACTGCCTTCGGCTTCCCTGACCGAATCACGCTCAGCGAGATGCCAGGTTCGCGTGCCTGCCCCCTGGCAAAGAAATACGTCGTAATTATCCCGGTGTGGACCAACGCTTCCACCGGGTGTCGCAAAACTCACCATGACGTCGTCAATGCGCCAATCCGGCACAAATTCGGTTAAGTCAAAATAGGCGCGAAAGTCCGGCAGATGTTTCTCAACATCCTGCACGAGTAGTGTCCAGTTCGTCGTGGGTAATGCCTGCAGTTCTTTATCTGCAAATGGGCCGTCTTCAACCCGATATACGGTTTTGCCATCTGAGTATTCTGTAAACACTAACCGGGATTCGACATCTTCGAGTGTCGCCAGCCACCCGAGTTCATCGGGAGAAAGCGATGGCAGTTCGCGCGTAATCGCGCCGGGAATATGCAGTGAGTTTTTTTGCCAGTGTTTCCGCAAGAAATCCTGGGTCGTGAGGAAATCCGGAAATTTCAAGATTGGACCAGCGGGTTGGGCTCGGACGATCAAATGTCGCGCATAGCCAGCTCTGCTGCCAGTCCTGTGTAACCAGCAGGGGTCAGGTCCAGCAGGCGTTGCTTCGCGTCTGAGGGGATGTCCAGAGAATGAATGAATTCGTGTAGAAGTTCTTTGGTTACCTCCTGGCCACGCGTCAACGCCTTGAGCTTTTCGTAGGGTTCCGGCACCGCGTAGCGCCGCATCACTGTCTGGATCGCCTCACCTAAAACCTCCCAACGATCTTCGAGGTCGCCGGCAATCACTGTGGGGTTCGCCTGTAACTTGGCCAGGCCCCTCGACAAAGAATTCAGTGCAATGCAAACATAAGCAATGGCCACCCCGAAATTACGCTGAACGGTGGAGTCGGATAGATCCCGCTGCCAGCGCGAAATGGGCAGCTTCAGCGCCAAATGGTCAAGCATGGCATTTGCTAAGCCGAGATTACCTTCGGCATTCTCAAAATCTATCGGGTTCACCTTATGTGGCATGGTCGAAGAACCAACCTCATCTTTGGCCACTCGCTGCGTGAAATAACCGAGGGAGATGTAGCCCCAAATGTCGCGGCAAAAATCAAGCAGCACTGTGTTGTACCGAATCAGCGCATGGGCATATTCCGCAATTCCATCATGTGGCTCAATCTGAGTCGTGTTCAGGTTTGCTTCAATACCCAGTGCTTCAACGAAGGCGCAACTCAGCGCTGGCCAGTCAATTTCAGGATAGGCCGCAGCATGCGCATTAAAGTTGCCGACAGCGCCGTTAAATTTCCCCAGAATGGGAATGTTTGCGAAGCGATTTCGGGTTTGAACAAGACGTGCGAGCACATTGGCAAATTCTTTGCCTACCGTCGTCGGACTCGCCGCCTGACCATGTGTCCGCGCCAGCATTGGCAAATCAGCATGTTGGATCACCATGCTGCGCAGTTTTGCGTGCAGGTCACGCATCATCGGTAACAGTACTGCATCCCGGCCCTGACGCAGCATCAGTGCATACGCAAGATTGTTGATGTCTTCAGACGTGCAGGCGAAGTGGATAAAATCGCCCAGATTGGCCGCATCCTTACCCGAACCAATTTTGTCGCGAATGAAGTATTCGACGGCTTTTACGTCGTGATTGGTGGTGGCCTCGATATCCTTGATGCGTTGTGCGTCGTCAAGGGAAAATTCATCGACAATCTTGTTCAGCACGCTTTTCATCACGGAGTTCAGCGGCGCGAGTTCGGCAATATTCGGCTCGTCAGCGAGGCGTTGCACCCAGCGAATTTCGACGAGAACACGAAAACGGATAAGACCGTATTCACTGAATATATCGCGTAGAGCATCGACTTTGTCGGCATAACGTCCGTCAGCAGGGGACAGTGCGCGGAGACGATTCAATTTCATTAGAGGCTGGACTTGGTCGTGCAAAGGGCGAATCATACACTATAGATATTGGATGCACTTGGATGGCGGACCGGTAGCGACCGCACGGAGACAAGCACGAAATGAGTGACAAGGAATACCGTACCGAAAGGGACAGCATGGGAGAGCTTGACGTGCCCGTGCAGGCGCTTTGGGGTGCGCAGACGCAACGAGCAGTGAATAATTTTCCAATCAGCGCTCTGGCGATGCCGAGGCAGTTTATTGCGGCGCTGGGTCTCGTCAAATGGGCAGCTGCGGGCGCGAATTCCGAGCTCGGTTTGATCAAGCCCGATCGAGCGATTGCTATCCAGAAAGCGGCCCTGGCCGTTGCCGATGGTGAGTACGATCAGCACTTCCCAATCGATGTTTTTCAGACCGGATCTGGCACAAGTTCGAACATGAACGCCAACGAAGTGATCGCGAAATTGGCGAGCGAGAATCTTGGGTCGGAAGTCCACCCGAATGATGACGTCAACATGGGCCAAAGCAGCAATGATGTTATCCCGACCTGCGTGCATGTGAGTGCAGCGCTGGCCATTCACCAGAATTTGCTGCCTGCACTTGCACACCTTAGTGAGGTTTTGGAAAAAAAAGCGGATGAAACGCGTGATGTTGTCAAAACCGGTCGCACGCATTTGATGGACGCGATGCCGATTACCATGGGGCAGGAACTGGATGGGTGGCGTGCCCAGATCGATCATGCCCGGGAGCGTCTTAACGAGACCATGGCCCGACTTACAGGTCTGGCGCAGGGAGGTACGGCTGTCGGTACCGGAATCAATGCGCATCCGCAATTCGGTGGCAAAGTCGCGTTCCTCATAAAGGAGCGTACGGGTGTAGGTTTCGCACCAGCCGCTTCATTGTTTGCGGCATTAAGCACACAAGACACTGCGGTTGAGGTGTCGGGGCAGCTGCGGGTTCTGGCGGTCAGTCTCATGAAGATTGCCAATGACCTTCGCTGGATGAATTCGGGTCCCCTGGCGGGAATTGGCGAAATAGCGTTGCCCGCACTGCAGCCCGGGTCGAGCATCATGCCTGGAAAGGTAAATCCGGTCATTCCCGAGGCCGTAACCATGGTCGCAGCACAGGTTATTGGTAACGATGCAACCATTGCGGTGGCTGGTCAGTCCGGTAATTTTCAACTCAATGTAATGTTGCCGGTGGTTGCGCTCAATCTCTTGCAGAGCATCGAAATTCTGGCGAACGTAATTGTCGTCCTGGCCGATAACGCGATCGCCGGGTTTGTGGTCAACCGGGAGAATATTGCTAAAGCGCTGGATCGTAATCCGATACTGGTGACCGCCTTAAACCCGGTGATCGGCTACGAGCTAGGGGCGAAGATTGCCAAAAAAGCCTATGCGGAGGGTCGCTCGGTAAAAGATGTGGCAAGGGAGCTGACCGATCTTGCTGACGAGGAAATTGATCGTTTGCTGGATCCAGCGGCCTTGACGCAGGGCGGCATCAAGCAATGATGGCGCCGCAATCCGATGTCTGCTTCGCAATATGACTTGAAACCAGAGGATGTTCGGGAGCGCCTTTCAAGGACGGTGCTTGCGGATGACCCCAGTGGCGTCTGTATTGACAGCCTGGAGCGGGATTGGCCAACCGGCCTCAGAGCCAGGCTCACAGCGAATCTGAAGCCCGCCGGCGTATTGATTCCAATTATTGAGCGGCCTGATGGGTTATCAGTGCTCCTCACCCGCCGTTCCGCAGCACTCAAGCATCATGCCGGGCAGGTCAGTTTCCCCGGGGGGCGCATGGAGCCGCATGACAAGGACATACTGGCCACTGCTCTGCGGGAAACGCACGAAGAGGTTGGCATTCATCCTGAGCTTGTGCAGGTCAGCGGCTTCCTGCCGCCAATGCCGACCATTACCGGTTTCGCGGTAACGCCGGTCGTGGGCCTGCTTGTCGATGGCTTGAAGCTGGAAATTGACCGCACGGAAGTTGAGCGTGCATTTGAGGTCCCGCTCAGCTTTTTGCTCGACCCGGGGAATCAGGCAATTCGGCATCGGGAAATAGAAGGCGTCAAACTACCGCTGGTCGAATTCCACTTCGGCGGTGAAAAAATCTGGGGCGCTACGGCCTTAATGATCATTGCGTTGCGACAATACTTGGTTTTATAACAAAAAGTTATGAGTGATATCCAGAAACTACTTGAGATAATGGCCAGCCTGAGGAACCCAGATGACGGTTGTCCGTGGGACCTCAAGCAATCTTTTGAGACGATTGCGCCATACACCGTAGAGGAAGCCTACGAGGTTGCCGATGCCATTGCTCGTAACAATGCCGATGATTTGCGCGATGAGTTGGGCGATTTGTTGTTCCAGGTCGTTTTTCATGCGCGCCTGGCGGAGGAGGCGGGGGATTTTAATTTTTCAGCCGTCGTTGCCGCCATATGCGAAAAAATGATAAGGCGACACCCACATGTATTCGGTGATGCAGCGGAACGCGAACTTGGCGCACAAGAGGGAAGTTGGGAGCAAATCAAGGCCGCAGAACGAACCGGGAAACAAAGCAATGTGGATGTGAGCGTGTTGCGAGGCGTTGCGATCAATCTCCCTGCCCTGAGGCGGGCCGAAAAGCTCGGCAAGCGCGCGGCTGGGGCGGGTTTTGATTGGCCGGACACGACCGGTGTGCGCGCGAAAATAGAGGAAGAGTTCGGTGAGTTGGATGAGGCGTGCAAGGAATCCAGCCACGACGCAATCACCGAGGAGTTCGGGGACCTGTTGTTTTCGCTGGTCAATCTTGCTCGTCACCTGCAAGTCGATCCGGAGCAAGCCCTGGCAGGCGCGAACCGGAAGTTTGAGGCGAGATTTCGCGGCGTGGAAGAGGCCGCCACAAAGCAAGGCATGACGCTTGATTCGCTTGATCTGGAGGCGCTGGAGACCTTATGGGCAGCGCAGAAGAAGGTGATGGCTGAGAAACTCTTATAATGAGGTGAATTGAGGCCGGTCCGGTCGCCTCGCCCGGTTGCTGGTTAGCTTCGATGTGTTCACCAGCCGTTCAGTTTCGGGCCAAATTCGCATTTCAACATTCAGCCAGGGTTCATTGGCAAGGTCGTAAGCTCCACACCAAGCTCAGGAAATTCCTGTAGCGGTGATGCATTTTCGGAGAGAGACCATGAAGACGAAGCTGTGGATCAAAACCATCCTGGGTACTGTCATTTTTTCATTTTCAATGATGGTGAGTACGGCATTTGCCAACCATGCATACGCAGTGAATAAGACCCGACCGGACTATGGGCGCTATGACTATGCCCGTGTAGTGAGTTCGGAGCCGGTCATTCGCTATGTCACGGTCGCAACGCCGTACCAGGAATGTTGGCAGGAAACTCGCCGGGTGAGTGTCAATCATCGACCGAACACGGCTGGTGGCACGATTCTCGGCGCGATCATCGGTGGCGTCATCGGTCATCAGTTCGGTAGTGGCAGCGGCAACGACGCCGCGACTATTGCCGGAACCTTGATTGGCGGTGCCGTGGGCAATGGCGTATCGAGCAGGAGAGCCTATGCAACTGGCCATTACGGCCACACCAGTTACGAGCAGCCGGTAAGGCGTTGTGAGACGCGCTATCGCAAGACCAGGCAGGAGCGGATTGACGGTTATCGCGTGGTGTATCGGTACTACGGCCGGACCTATGCCACCCGGACGCGCTTTGAACCCGGCAAACGCATTCGGATTCGTGTCGACGTTCGCCCGGCACGCGGTTAGCAGAAGAATGGACAAGAGAGGGTCGGTTGTGACATGTCACGTTGCAATCGACCCCTTCTCGTACGACACTTCATGAATCATTAACGCAAAGGAACCGGCAGACCAGGAAATGATGATGCGCCAACTTCTGAAAATAGCCATTATTTTGTGCGGACTGATTGCAGTTCCTGCCGTTTGTGCCGCCGACTTGTCGTCCGGTGGAATCGCAACCATCGGATCCCGGGATCAGGTTACGAATGCGGCGACCACGCCAAAGCTGGACATAGCTCAAAGTAGTGGTTTGACACTGGACCAGGCGGTTGAGCAGGTGCGCCGCCAATACAAGGGTCGCATTGTGAGTGCCGAAACCAGGCGCAGCGGTAATCGCGAAGTTCATCACATCAAAGTCTTGACCGATGACGGCAAAGTCAAAACCGTCAAGGTGCAGGGTCGATCCCTGAGCGGCGGGGGTTGATCGGATGCGACTCCTGGTTATCGAGGACGACGCCACCTTGCGCGAATCGCTTTGCAAGCAATTGGTTAATGCGGGTTTTGGCGTTGAGCAGGCGGCAGACGGTCGCGAGGGATTGCATTTTGCGATCGAGTATCCGATAGACCTGGCCATAATTGACCTCGGCCTGCCGGAGATGTCCGGCCAGGAAATCATCAAGGAATTGCGGGCAAAAGGAAAAACCTATCCGGTGCTTATCCTGACAGCACGGGATCGCTGGCAGGACAAAGTCGATGGATTAAGTGCTGGCGCCGACGATTACGTGGTCAAGCCTTATCACTTCGAGGAAATCAGTGCTCGAATCAATGCTTTGCTGCGGCGCAGTGGAGGCTGGGCATCAACGGTGCTCAATGCGGGCCCGGTGTCGCTGGACACGACTCGACAGGAGCTAAAAGTCAACGAAGTGATCGTCGACCTGACCAGCTACGAATACCGCATTATCGAAATGTTAATGATGCGAGCGGGCCAGGTCATTTCAAAAACCGACCTCACCGATCGGCTCTACGATCAGGATTTCGAGCGCGACAGTAACGTGATAGAGGTATTTATCGGTCGCCTGCGAAAGAAGATGGATCCTGATAGCTCGTTGCAGCCAATTGAGACATTACGGGGAAGGGGCTACCGATTTGCGCTGGAGCGCAGCCAAAGCGAGTAGACTCTCGCAAGTGTCTTCTCTAAGCGCAAGGTTGTTACTCGCCGTTAGCTTGCTGCTGCTGGTCTTTTTTGGCGCCACAATAGTAGTCCTCGATATCGCTTTTCGAAAAGCGGGCGAACAAGCACAGGAAGACATCCTTGATGGCCAGTTGATGGCGCTGCTGGCGGCCGCCGAACCCAATGCGGCCGGCGAACTGATCATGCCCATCGATTTACCCGAACCGCGACTGGGGACGATCGGTTCGGGGTTGTATGCGGTATTGCTCGATAACAAGGGCAAGGTCGTCTGGCAGTCGCGCTCATTGCTGGGCCTGGAAATCCCTTTCGACGCCGCGCCGGAACCCGGTGTGCATTCATTCTCAAGACTGACGCTGCCCGACAATACGCCATTAATGGCGCTGAGTTTGTCAGTGGAATGGGAATTGACGAACGGTGACTATCGACCCTACACCTTCAATGTTGCAGAAAGCCTGGATTCTTTTTACGCGCAAATCGCTCTGTTCCGTCGCCAGTTGTTTGGCTGGTTTGCTGCAATGGCTCTGATCCTGTTGCTGTCTATCTCGCTGCTGATGCGCGGAATCTTGAAGCCATTGAGACAAATCGAGGAAGAAATCGGGGAGATTGAAAAGGGGCGGCGTGAGGCGCTGACGGAAGGACTGCCAACTGAATTGAACAGCGTGGCTCGAAATATGAATCTGCTCATCGGCAGCGAACGTGGCCGCGTTGAACGTTACAGAAATACGCTGGACAATCTCGCGCACAGTCTCAAGACTCCATTGGCGGCGATTCGTGCGTTGCTGTCCGAGCAGCTTGCAACGACGTTTACCGACAAGATTGATGAGCAGGTTGAACGAATGAATGACATCGTGCGCTACCAGTTGAGGAAGCCCGCATCGTTTGCAGGCGATTCATTCGGTGTTGCTCGTGTCAACATCGAAGAGCAATTAATGAAGCTGATCGACGGGCTTGGCAAAGTCTATAAAGAAAAAGATCCGCGCTTCAACCTCAATGTCGACAAGCTGGCCGAATATCGGGGTGACACGGGTGATTTCCTCGAGCTCAGCGGGAACCTGCTGGACAACGCCTGTAAATGGTGTGAATCGACAATCGAAATATTGGTCGAGCCGTGCGAAGGCGGTGGCATGCGACTTACGGTGAGTGATGATGGGCCGGGAATTCCGGCGGATACAGCCGAGTTGTTGCTTGAAAGAGGCATGCGACTTGATGAGTCAGCGCCGGGACACGGTATTGGTCTTGCGGTCGTGAAGGAAATCGCCGCGTCACACAATGGCGAGGTTACGATCGTAACCTCGCCACTGGGTGGCGCCCAAATCAGTATAGCTATTCCGGCATAAATTCAATCAGATCCGTTATCCTTGCGCATGGTTTTGGCAGCCATCATAAACGGTTCGATCAAGTCCAATGGCAACGGGAATATGATGGTATTGGTGCGCTCATTGGCAATTTCCTTGAGTGTTTGCAAATAGCGCAGTTGCAGTGCCTGTTCCTGTGAAGCCAGGATTTTCGCAGCCTCCGCAAGTTTCGCGGCAGCCTGTTGCTCACCTTCCGCATTAATAATTTTTGCTCGCCGTGCACGCTCGGCCTCAGCCTGCTGGGCGATCGCGCGGATCATGCTTTCATCGAGATCGACGTCTTTGATCTCCACGTTGGAAACTTTTATGCCCCAATTGTCAGTTCGCTGATCCAGAAGGTCCTGGATGTCGCTGTTCAATTTTTCGCGTTCGGAAAGCATGTCGTCCAGTTCATGCTTTCCGAGTACCGAACGCAGCGTAGTTTGGGAAAGCTGGCTGGTAGCTTCGAAAACATTGGCGACTCGAATGATGGCTTTTTCGGGATCGACGATACGAAAATAGATGACCGCATTGACCTTCACCGATACGTTGTCCCGCGAGATTACATCCTGAGATGGGACGTCCATTACAATGACGCGTAAGTCGACCTTCGTCATTACCTGGACGATGGGAAACAGAATTATCAGTCCGGGTCCTTTGACCGTCTGGAAACGGCCGAGAAAAAATACAACGCCGCGCTCATATTCCTTGAGGACCTTAACGGTGTTATACAAAAGAATAATGACGAACACGCTGATGATCGCGATTGTAGGTAAAGTCATTGGATTTCCTATGTTGATTTCTTAACTCAAGATTGTGGTTCTGCGTCGATCGTTGTCGGTGTTTGCAGTGGTTCTACTTGCAGTACCAGCCCGTCCATTGCGGTGACAACAACCTCCTGGTCCTTCTCGATCAGGACCTGGCTTTCGGCCTGCCATGATTCACCCTCAAGCCAAATCATGCCCGTACCTGAAAATGTCTTGGTCGCTACACCCGTCCCGCCGATTATCGATCCCTTGCCACTCACAGCACCCCGGCTTTGCAATTTGACCACAAAGCTGACCAGCCATAACAAGCCGACGCCCATGATGATACTGAATGTCACAACGAATCCGATCGAAACGCCGAATCCGGGTATTCCACTGTCAAACATCATTATCGATCCGAAAATAAAAGCGATGATTCCACCAAGCCCGAGCGCACCGAAGCTGGGGACAAAGGCCTCAGCGACGATCAGCATCATGCCAACGATAATCAAGGCGAGACCCGCGTAGTTCACCGGCAAGACCTGTAGCGCATAAGCGGCCAGCAACAGGCAGACAATGCCAACGACACCCGGAACAATAGCGCCTGGATTCCATCCTTCAAATACCAGGCCGTAAATCCCAACGAGCATGAGCAATAATGCCACCTGCGGATTGGCAATAGTGCTCAATATTTTGATTCGCCAGCTCGGCTCAATGGTTTCCATGACCAGGGAATCAGTATCGAGCTCAATGACACGACTGTTCACCGTGACTTCGCGGCCGTCCAGCGCCGCCAGTAATTCTGCCTGGCTCGCTGCGATAATATCTATTACGTTTTGCTCGAGTGCCTCTGCTGCGGTCAGTGTCGCGGCCTCCCGAACCGCCAGTTCTGCCCAATCGGCATTTCGGCCATGTGTTTCTGCGAGGCTGCGTATATAGGCAATTGCGTCGTTCATGACCTTCCGCTCCATGGCGGTGCCGGCCTCGTCTGATTCGGCATCGCCTTCGTCATCCGGTGCCTTGGGTTTGTCATCTGGCTCCCGGACACCACGATTAAGCGGCGTGGGTGGGTCCGGCGCATCATCGCCTGTCAGGGAAACCGGAGTGGCGGCTCCCAGATGTGTTGTTGGCGCCATTGCAGCAATGTGACTGGCCAACAATATGTATGTGCCAGCACTGGCGGCTCGGGCGCCGTCCGGTGATACGTAGGTTACAACAGGAATATCGGACGCCAGGATGGCTTGAATGATATCGCGGGTAGGCTCGACCAGCCCTCCGGGCGTATCCATAAGGAGGATTATGATTTCAGCGTCTTTCGTTGCTGCGGCCTCAATGCCATCGATGATGTATTCGGCGGTTGCTACACCGAGTGGTCCGTCCAGCTGCAGAATAACGCCGGTGCCTGCGGCGGCTACACTGCTGGCCTGAGACGCCCATACCATCAGTCCTGCAAGAACAAGCCTGTGAACCAGGGCGATTCCCGAATTTTGGCTCTTGCGCATGCGAACATGATAGCAGGCCCGGAACGGCAATTAATTACTTATAACCAACAAATTGCGAGGTTTCTGAGAAACCTTTTGACTGACTGCAAGAAATGGCATCCTTGCCAGACTAATCTGGGGCCTGAGCTATGTTTATTCGATTTATTTCAACCGGCGGAACGATCGACAAAATATATTTTGATGCAATGAGTCAGTTTGAAGTCGGTGACTCGCAAGTCAAACATATCCTGGCCGAGGGCCTCGCCGCTTTTGACTACGACGTGGTCCCGATGTATCGCAAAGACAGCCTGGAGCTTACCGACGACGATCGACGGCAACTTCGGGAATTTATCGAGTCCGATGATGCGCAGCACTTCGTTATCACTCACGGCACCGACACGATGGTGCAAACCGCCGCGACAATCACCGGCATTAAGGGTAAATCTATCGTAATAACGGGCGCATTGAGTCCCGCGCGATTCAAGGGTACGGATGCGACATTTAACGTGGGTCTCGCCGTTGCCGCAGTGCAACTCGTCAAGCCTGGCGTATATATTGCGATGAACGGGCAGGTATTTGCGGGCGACAATGTGCGCAAAAACCGGGCTGAAAACCGCTTCGAGGAACTCCCCGCTTAAGGGGACTCCCCGATTGAGGGGGGCTTCACGGTTAAGGGGAACTCCCGGGTAAAGGGGAATTTCCCTTACGTCACCGCAAGCAGCTTACAAATCGAAATTGATGCCCTGTGCCAGTGGCAGGTCCTCACCCCAGTTGATCGTGTTGGTTTGCCGCCGCATATAGGCGCGCCACGAATCGGAGCCCGCTTCGCGTCCGCCGCCGGTTTCTTTCTCTCCGCCGAAAGCACCGCCGATTTCGGCGCCGGACGTACCAATGTTGACATTGGCTATGCCACAGTCCGAACCCTGGCTCGAGAGAAATTTCTCAGCATTCTGCAGGCTGTTGGTGAAAATGGACGAGGATAAGCCCTGCACAACGCCATTTTGCTTCGCGATTGCGTCATCGAGGTCTTTACAGGGAATCAGGTACAAGATAGGACCGAAAGTCTCTTCCTGAACGACATCCCACTCATTTTCCGCAAGAGCGATGACGGGTTCGATGAAGTTTCCGGGACCGTCCAGGCGCTTGCCACCGCAAAGTATTTCGCCACCGGCATCCTTAACCGCCTGTGCTGCATGCTCAACCCGTTCGATAGAGCTTGCATCAATCAGCGGGCCCATCAATGTATTGTCATCAAGCGGGTCACCGATTCTCACCTGCCCATACGCAGCGACGAGACGCTCCTTGAGTTCATCCATGCGTGATTCGAGGACGAGGACTCGTCGTGTTGTGGTGCAACGCTGTCCGGCCGTGCCGACGGATCCAAAGACAATGCCGGGTACCGCGATATCCAGGTTTGCAGATTCGTCAACGATGATGGCGTTATTGCCACCCAGTTCCAGCAGCGATTTACCCATGCGCTGGGCAACTCGCTGACCGACTAGTTTGCCGACAGCGGTAGAGCCGGTGAAGGAGATGAGGTCAACTCGTTTGTCGTCTACAAATTGTTGCGCCAGTTTGTTTTCGCCGTCGTTAATCAGGTGGAAAATATCCGGTAATCCAGTACCAGCGAGCGCAGCCGAACAAATCTTTTGTACCGCAACACCACATAGCGGTGCTTTGGGAGAAGGCTTCCAGATATTGACGTTGCCGCAAATCGCGGCAATCAATGCGTTCCATGACCAGACGGCGACCGGAAAATTGAACGCGGAAATTGTGCCGACTACGCCAAATGGATGCCACTGCTCGTACATGCGATGCATCGGCCTCTCAGAATGCATCGTACTGCCATAGAGCATGCGCGACTGGCCCACGGCAAAATCCGCGATGTCGATCATTTCCTGCACTTCGCCGTCGCCTTCTGCCTTGATCTTGCCCATTTCAAGGGTAACAAGACTGCCTAGTGCATCTTTGTTGTCACGCAGTGCATTTCCGACTCGACGAACAGCGTCGCCACGCAGCGGCGCGGGGACGCGACGCCATTCCTGAAATGCTTCGCGTGCTGATGTAACGATCTGCTCGTATTCCTCAGGCGTAGTACTACGAACGCTGGCGATAACTTCACCAGTGGTTGGATTCACGGATTCGATCAGCGATGCTGCATCTGACTGCGTCGCTTTTGATCCGGACCAGGTTCCCGGGTTGATGCTTTCCAATCCGAGGCTGTCTAAAATATTTTTCATTGTTGGCTCCCATGCCCTGCAAACAAACCTGCCGGCGGCGGCAGGCGCGCATTGTGCCAAGGCTGGATGGCGCTTTCCAGACCCAATTCAACTACAGTCCGTTCCCTGTCGTGATTGTCCTGGCGGGTTCATTCACAGTGTTGAGTACAAAGTAAGACCCGATCTTGATGCGGGTTGTAAGCCGCTGATTACAGTAGAAACTTTTGCACTGCACAATGAGCTCGTGGCATAGTCCGCCACACAGACCCACGACGTGTTATTCAGGAGTCAAAGTGACCAGAAATGTAACCAGCGCAGACTGGCATCCCGCCAGTTGGCAAAGCCGGGAGGCTGCGCAACAACCCACCTATCCCGACAAAGAATTGTTGGACCGTGCAGTAGCGGATTTGAGCTGCCTTCCGCCAATAGTGACATCCTGGGAAGTGGATGCATTGCGGGATCTGATCGCGAAAGCACAGCGCGGGGAAGCATTCGTACTGCAAGGCGGGGATTGTGCGGAGACTTTTTTGGATTGCACCTCGGAAAGCATTGTCGCCAAGCTCAAGATTCTTCTGCAAATGAGTCTCGTGATGCTGTACGGCTTGAAGAAGCCCGTGATTCGCATCGGACGCATGGCGGGTCAATACGCGAAGCCGCGCTCTTCTGATACGGAAACACGCGATGGGCAGTCGCTGCCAAGTTATCGTGGTGACCTGGTCAATCGCAACGCATTTTCACCCGAAGATCGAATCCCGGACCCGCAACTGATTCTGCGCGGCTACGAACGCGCAGCCCTTACATTGAATTTCGTGCGCTCTCTGATCGATGGTGGCTTTGCGGATTTGCACCATCCGGAAAACTGGGATCTTGGCTGGGTCGGGCATTCCAAAATGGCCGACCAATATCACAACATCGTCAATTCAATTTCCGATTCCCTGGATTTTCTGGAGTCCGTATCCGGAAGGGCAATACACGATACAAAACGTGCGGATATTTATGCCGCGCATGAAGGTCTGCATTTATTGTACGAACAAGCGCAAACGCGCTATCTCGATCATCGTAACTCCTGGTACAACCTGACCACTCACTATCCATGGATTGGCATGCGTACAGCAAACATTGACGGGGCGCACGTCGAGTATTTTCGCGGCATTTCGAATCCGATAGGTATCAAGATCGGAGCCGGCATGTCAGCCGAATGGCTGCAGGACCTCATTCGCGTTTTGAATCCCAACAACGAACCCGGGCGAATCAGCCTGATCCATCGTTTCGGTGTCAAATCCATTGAAGACCTTCTGCCGGATATGATTCGTGCCGTCAAAGAGACCGGGTCGCCTGTCTTGTGGGTGTGTGACCCGATGCACGGGAATACGGAAAGCACGTCAGATGGCACCAAGACCAGACGCTTCGACAATATCATGGGGGAACTGGAATCCGCATTCCGGGTGCACGAAGAAATGGGCAGCTACCTTGGCGGCGTGCATCTCGAGCTGACCGGCGAGAATGTCACGGAGTGCACGGGCGGGGCGCGTGGATTGAATGACAGTGATTTGGCCAGGGCATACAAGTCAACCGTCGATCCCCGCTTGAATTACGAACAGGCGATGGAAATTGCGATGCGGATTGCGGGCCTGCGCAAAAAAGGCCCGAGCTAGCTTCTTAGAGCATCCCAGGCCTGCTGATTGTCGATACGGCGAGACTCTCCCGGGCGAAGGTCGGCGAGTTGCCATGGACCGATCTGGTGCCTGACAAGGCGCAGTGTCGGCAGCTTGACCGCCGCGGTCATGCGACGCACTTGCCGGTTGCGGCCCTCATCAATGACGATGTTCAACCAGGAGGTCGGCAAGTGGCGCCGCACTCGAATGGGCGGTTCTCGATCCCATAAGGAGGAGGGCGGATCGATCTGATCGACGTGCAGTGCGTGCGCGTCGCCATCTTTCAGTGTAATTCCGCGCCGTAGTTTATCCAGTTGAGCGGTGCTGGGAACACCGTCCACTTGAACCCAGTATTGCTTGGTGAGTTTGAAGCGCGGCTGCGTAATTTGCGCTTGCAGCATGCCGTCGTCGGTCAGGAGCAGAAGGCCCTCGCTATCGCGATCCAGCCGACCGGCTGGATACACCCCGGGCTCGCGTACGTAATCGGCTAGCGTACAATTCCCACCGGAGAATTGGCTCAAAACATTAAATGGTTTGTTAAGAAAAATGAATGGCACGAGCGCAGTATATTAGAGTGACCACCAAGGTGGCCTTCATTGCGAGGACGCGAGGCGGCCGGTATCATCTCGCGCGCTTCGATGGTGTTTCTATTATTCGAGAAAGAACATTATAAAATATCTTTAATAGATTGAAAGATAAGGGTAATAAAATAAATGGATGACGTTCAGGAAAAAGGACTGCAGATCCTGGTGGCGACGAATGATGCATTCGATGAGATTCTGACGGACGATGCGCTGGCTTTTATCGAAGCGCTTGCGCGTGAATTTTCAACGCGAGTTTCGACGCTGCTTGCGGCCCGCGACGATCGTCAGGCGCGCATTGACGCGGGTGAGATGCCTGATTTCCTGGCAGAGACAAGCAACATTCGTGAGTCCGATTGGACGGTTTGCGAGGTACCTGATGATCTCACTGACCGACGCGTAGAAATTACCGGCCCAACCGACCGCAAGATGGTTATCAATGCTCTTAATTCAGGGGCGAAGGTGTTTATGGCTGATTGCGAAGATTCCATGACGCCAACCTGGAACAACGTGATTCAGGCCCAGATAAATTTGCGTGATGCCGTGAATCGCAGCATTGAACTCAGAGCGATAGGCAAGCAATACAAACTGAATGACACGACAGCCACGCTGATCGTGCGGCCGCGAGGCTGGCACTTGCCGGAAAAACATATCCTGGTTGACGGTGAGCCGGTTCCCGCTGGCCTGGTCGATTTTGGCTTGTATTTGTTTCACAACGCAGCTGAACTGAAAGCGCGTGGCACGGGACCTTATTTTTATTTGCCGAAACTGGAGTCTCACCTCGAAGCGCGACTTTGGAGTGACGTATTCAAGTTCGCGGAGACCGTGGGTGTTGTCGGGAAGGACGAAATCAAGGTCACCGTGCTCATCGAAACCGTTCTTGCCGCTTTTGAAATCGATGAGATTTTGTACGAGCTGAAAGATCACATTGTTGGACTAAATTGCGGGCGCTGGGATTACATCTTCAGTTTTATCAAGAAATTCAACCAATACCCGGAGTTTACGTTTCCGGATCGCAGCGAAGTGACCATGGAGAGCCACTTCCTGCGCTCCTATTCGCAACTGGTTATCAAGACCTGCCATCGAAGAAAGGCGTACGCGATTGGCGGCATGGCGGCGCAGATTCCCATCAAGAATGATCCGGAGGCGAACGAGATTGCGATGAGCAAAGTGAGAGCGGACAAAGAAAGGGAAGTTGCCGATGGTCACGATGGCACCTGGGTCGCGCATCCCGCGCTGGTGCCGCTCGCAATGGAAATTTTCGACGCCCACATGACTGAATCCAACCAGCTGCATCGTCTGCGGGAGGATGTACAGGTTTCGGCAGAGGACCTGTTGCAAGTAGTGAAGGGGAAAATTACCGCCGAGGGTCTGCGTAGCAACATCAATATCGCTGTTCGGTATATGGCTGCCTGGCTGGGCGGGCAGGGCTGCGTGCCGATCGACAACCTCATGGAAGATGCGGCCACTGCTGAAATATCCCGGGCACAGGTCTGGCAATGGGTGCATCACGAGACAGGCGTCCTGGATGAGGGCCGCAACATCACTTATGCCTACTTCAAAGCGTTGCTGCGGGAGGAAATGGAAAAGATCCGTGATCAGGTTGGCGCAGACGTGTTCGACCAGGGGCACTTTAGACAAGCGGCACAATTGATGGACGACATTACCGGCAAGAATCAATTCGTCCAGTTTCTTACGTCTGAGGCCTATCAATACATTGATTGACCGGTGACCGGCTGAATCCGGCACCCGACATCCTATTTCTGCACACAAATATTCGGAGCCAACCCGATGCAATACGAACATATCGTCGTCCCCACCGAAGGGGATGCCATTACCATAAATAATGATCATTCGATCAAGGTTCCTGACAGACCCATCATCCCGTTTATCGAGGGCGATGGAATCGGTGTTGACGTTACGCCGGTGATGCTCGCGGTCGCTAATGCGGCCGTGCAACGTGCCTATGGCGACGACCGCGAAATCAAGTGGGTGCAGGTGTATGCGGGGCAAGCAGGGGCCGACGTGTACGGCAACGATCAGTACCTGCCCGAGGAAACCCTGCACGCAATGCGTGATTTCGTGGTGTCCATCAAGGGCCCGCTGACGACGCCTGTCGGCGGCGGTATTCGCTCCCTGAACGTGTCCATTCGGCAGACACTGGATTTGTACGCCTGTATTCGACCCATTCGATATTTTCCGGGCGTAGAAACACCGATGAAAGACTCGGACCTGGTCGACATGGTTGTATTTCGTGAAAATACAGAAGACATTTATGCGGGCATTGAATTCGCCGCAGGCTCGCAGGAAGTACAAAAACTGATCCACTTCCTGCAGACGGAATTGGGAGTGAGCGAAATTCGCTTTCCCGCGAGTTCGGGAATTGGCATCAAACCGGTATCCAAAGAAGGCTCGCAGCGTTTGATTCGCAAAGCAATTCAATATTGCGTTGATCGAGATCAGGGCTCTGTGGTTCTCGTCCACAAGGGCAATATCATGAAGTTCACCGAAGGGGCATTTTGCCAATGGGGCTATCAACTGGCCCGGGATGAATTTGGCGCCACCGAGCATGACGGCGGGCCGTGGCTTAAGTTTGACAACCCGATTACGGGTCGCGAAATCATCATCAAAGATGTAATTGCCGACAACTTCCTGCAGCAGATCCTGATGCGGCCGGAAGACTATGATGTGATTGCAACGCTCAATCTCAATGGCGATTACATTTCGGACGCTTTGGCTGCACAGGTCGGTGGCATCGGCATCGCACCGGGCGGCAATATCGGTGAGGGCATTGCCGTGTTCGAGGCGACGCATGGTACGGCACCGGGTTTCGCGGGCAAAGATCGGGTGAACCCGGGTTCGCTGATCTTGTCCGCCGAGATGATGCTGCGATACATTGGCTGGAGCGAAGCGGCCGACTACATAATCAAGGGTGTGGCGAGGACGATTGCGAACAAAGAATTGACATTCGATCTTGCAAGGTTGCGCGAAGCGATTCGGGCGCCAATTCGAAAGGATAACCCGCACGACAAGAACGAAGTCGAGGATGAACTTGAGAAACTCATCCCGGGCGCAACGCTCGTTGGCACCAAGGGATTTGGCGAAGCTATCATCCGGCACATGGACGATTAGGCGGATCTGCGATGAACTCCGTATTCGACCGTAATTGCCGTAAATGCCCGCGACTTGCCAGTTTCCTTGACCAGGTGAAAGAGAAGTATCCGGATTATTATTGTGGGCCCGTACCACCGTTCGGTGATCCTGCCGCGCGCTTCCTGATAGTTGGACTGGCTCCGGGGATGCACGGAGCGAATCGGACCGCACGGCCCTTTACGGGCGATCATGCGGGGATTCTGCTTTATGAAACGATCCATAAATACGGTTTCAGCACTGCAGCTTGCTCTGATTCTGCCGACGATGATCTCAAACTGATCGATTGTCGAATTACCAATGCCGTGAAATGTTTGCCACCGGACAACAAGCCCGTTGGAGCTGAAATTAACACCTGCAATACATTCTTATCGAATGAGCTGGCAACGCTTGAGGCGGGATCCATTGTGCTTGCACTGGGTGGTATCGCTCACCGGGCGGTCATCAAGGCGCTTGGCGAGCGGCAGGCCAGCTATGTTTTTGGGCACGGTGCAGAGCACGATGTTGATGCACAATTCAGCTTGATCGATTCCTATCATTGCAGCCGTTACAACACGAACACGAGACGCCTGACACCCGAAATGTTTCGTGCTGTTTTTGCACGTGTCAGGCAGCGCCTGGATCAGTGA
>SMVB01208487.1_pt1 | contig 23042 bp, 10 predicted proteins | sample 2456461 | NCBI WGS metagenome assembly SMVB01 (sample SAMN11095934, study PRJNA526329) | marine sediment metagenome | biome: Marine sediment; feature: Surficial sediment; material: Deep marine sediment; isolation source: Hadal surficial sediment | place: Pacific Ocean | collected 2014-05 | depth...
TTAGTATCCAATCATCGTTTTCCAGTTTTTCTAGGGTGTTAACATGTTTCCCCCTAAGCCACACTTCCTTCAAAAAAACTTTGTCATCTTTGTAATCCACCCCTTTCCATTTCAAGACAGCCTGATAGTAATCCTCCATAGGGGCCAGGATAGCGTGCTGCTTGGTCATATCCAGAGTTAACTGGTCATCATCATTAATCTGAGCAGCGTCACTTAGGACTGGTCCTGTAAAATAAGCCCCTTTAAGCACAGCCTTGTCGTCCTCAGCATGTTCTACTGAGTCCCAATGTAATTCCAAACGATACTTTGTTAAAACATCCATACTAAAACTCCGTTTAAAAGAAGATCAATTGATGGGGAATACTGGCAGTCGAGGTTCCTCGCTTACCGTCTTCCTTACCCACACCGCCCCCGATCTGGGTGGCGCGACCAAAGTCCTGGTCGTCGTCATTACCTAATCCTGGGGATCCTGCACTTACACTTAGATTTCTTCCTGTAGCATCAACCTGTCCGGGTGTCCCTGTTTGACTGTCCACCAGCACTAGACCGTCATTGCTGACGATATCAGAGCCTGTAATTCTATTACCCTCGGCGAAACCCTGGATAAATGCTATGGAACCAGTGAAGCCCTCAATAATTGGCTTACCTGTAAGGCTCCAGCTCTCCTGGCCGAACCCCTGAAAGTCCTTGGAATACGAAAATCCGGTAATGAACAAGGCGTTGCTGCCGGTTCGAGAGATCTGATCCACAGCACCTGTACAAGGGGCGGGAGTTATTACGACATCCATCCTAGCTGTAGAATCGTCACAAGAGGTGGACGGCGCAAGAGAGACAGGGGTAGAAGCACCGCCATAACTGGTGATACTTGCACTCTCCTGAGTAGTGACGTTCACATCGAAAGCATCAAATTCTCCCAACTGAAACAATCGCTCTACCTGCGGGGACAAGGTAAAACTAACAGATACAAATCCGCTGGAAATCTTATCAGATGTAACTGTAGTTCCTGCACCGATGATAACTGTCATTATTCCTGTTCCTCCTTTATAGATTTGGGCTGACCACAAATAACACACGGATCACCCATTGTTAGCGCATCACAGGACACACACTTAGCGATAGTACCCATAAGCTTTTCGGCCTGCTCCTGCTGGTGGGAGGAAAGATAAGCATACTTCTGATAGTATTCTTTGGCTCCCTTATTCTGTCTGTTATCTGGTCTTCCGCAACAGCCCATACTTTTATCTCCTTCTTACGGGGTGGTTCCGCGCGGACAATCGTTCGCGCAGCCCGTTGCTATTAGTGTAATTCTGTGTTCGAAGACTGTAGGGATTGAGGCGGGGATAACTCCGGATGATACTTCCGTGAGAAATCCTTTGAAGTCTACACCTCCAAAAGTTAATTCCGTGTAGTTACGGGGAGGAATAACTCCCGGTACCTGTTCTGTCGAGACCACCGTAAAAGCGACCGTAGCCAGGCCATTAGCCTGGTATGAGATATTGATCGTCGGGCAATCTATGAATTCAAATTGCTCAGCCATTAGAGAGCTGCAGCTCCTGGAACTTCATCCTCTTCAATAATGATTCTATCAAAGGTCTCCGATGCCTGAAACACAATGTTGCCGGTATCAGGATCTAAGAAGCGCTGAGCAGTGTAGCTGGCAGCTGTATAGTTACCACCGAAGCCAATCATATCTGTGGAACAAAGGAGCCGCTCCTTGTCCTCACAAGAGTCTGTGATGATCTTTTCAGCTTTAAATGTCTGCAATACAAATCCTGTAATCGTTCCTATCTCTCCCTCTGAGGGCACGGTACCACAAGAGTCAGACCGTGCCTGAGGGCCAGCTGAGCGAAGTCTGTAGGATGTTGAGCGTGTTACCATTAGAATAGATCTCCTTCACATGATGGAATTGAGTATTTGAAAGTATAACTATTGGTAGTGGCAGCAGGTGCCTGTACCGAAATACTGAAGTTAATCAACTTAACTTCCAATCCAAGGATGTTGAAGTCCAAGGTGTCCGCGTCTGTGGTATCAAACGAGAAAGGAGGGCCTGTCCAGATAAGATCTGATCCTAGGAACCTCTCAGTGTCTACCACGCGCGAGGACGGGCCAGAAGACGCACTAGCGTTGACAGTCCTGAACGAACAAAACTCGTCTGTCAGAGTGATCCCGTCTATAGGATCTCCCTCACGGAAAGCTTCTCCTGTTTTGGTTCGTATGATGTGAGTGACGTTGTTCTCGCAGTCGAAGCGGTCCTGGGTAGGCAAATCTACCCCAGCCTCAGACGGGCAGGACGTCCCTAAGAGCTTGTTTGTAGAACCTTGAGGGAAAGCATAGGCAGTGATGCCCATCTGTCCTACAGAAGGACCCTTGAGACGCTTACGGACCTCTGAGAATACATTGGGAGCTGCGTCACATTGACTTAGGATGTCAAGGAACTCAGATGAACCAGTTATGTTGACTGATATAATTCCCTCGAAGCCGACCTGAAAGAGACCAGCTACTATGCATTCACATGCCATGTCCGGATTTCTTCCTCCTAATTATATGTGATTGTCAAGCGAAAAGCAACCTTACTCTGAAGCATATACTCCAAATGCTGGACCACCATTTCCAAGACTGCTGTGGTCGTGGACTGGGATACCCAGCGCAGTAGCTGTACCGATAGTGCCTGCGCTTTCATTGAGAAATTTAATGACGTTTTCACCCAAACCTAGCTGGGTATAAATAGCAGTACCATTCTGCCTGTCATCAATAGTACCAACGAGACTATCTGAAACCGTCCAAGAGTCGTTTGCCTCGTAAGTTACATCAACAATAAAGCGCACCTTCCCGCCAACCGGTATGGCCACAGAAGAAGGCGTTATCTCCAGACTAGATGAAACTGCCCCTTGCCGCGTACCGCTCTCGTCATCAATCTCTCCTGGCAGCTTAGCATTGTGGAGAGGGTCATATGACGGTCTATCTGTGTTAACTACTTTAGAATGCGCGGGAAGATTAGTATCGTCAGCTGTATAGGTAGCAGTACCAGTTCCGCCTCCGATTTTCACATCATAAGAGATGCCTCTCTGAGGTCTCTTGGTGACCGACGTGATGGCTGCGAAAGTCTGAGCAGCTCGGGTCCTCTGACGTCGGGAAATATTCTTCCCTTCCAACTCCTGAAATTTATCAGCACCCGAAAGGGTAATAATATAACTGGTGGCTCTTTCGAAAGCAGGATTCACTGTAACGGACCTGACTGAGCCAGTAAAAATAGTCTGGAGGTTACCCTCGGTACCCGCTCTGATAACGATCTGTGTACCTGTAGCAAATTTCTGAGTGATGGGGACTTCTATAGAAGCACTAAACGTGGCTGCTAGCGAAGACCTAGAACGGGTGACGTTAAAGGATTTGATATCCGGCGTCACAAAAGTCTTATCTCCGATCTGAATCTCAGCTCGAATCTTCTCAATAGTAATGTTTGCGCAACTGACCATTAGATACTCTCCACAGGGTTGTTAAAGATTCTGACTTGACACTTGTCACCGACTCCGATGTCTTCCAAGATAAAACTCAAAGCTACCGTTTCGTCCCCACCTCTTAGACGTACCACATAAGTAGCGCCGTCTCCTCTGTCCTGAACAATGGTGGCTTCTTTAGTAACGTCCTCAGTCTGAAGTTGATACTGGGAGTTATTGAAACTACCTGAAGTTAAATACTTAGGTCCGGTGGTTACTGTAATAAGATATTGACTTGCGTCGGAATAGGAAAAGTTGATCTCGTTAATAACAGAAGTACTCCCGTTGTCATCTGTAAAAACATCTCCTAGTCTAGGGGTAGAGTCTGGGCCCAAAACCACTGAGGTAGTTGTTACAACTTCATTCTGTTCGGCGAGATAATTTTCCGCCACTTGCAAACACTCAGCGTCGTCCAAGAAGGGCAGAGTTATATCAATAGTACTACCGGTAGTATTATCCTGGAGAATAGATAGCTCACTCGCACCTAGATTCTGAACAGTATTGGGTTGTGCGTCCACAATACCGTCTGTTTGATCAATGATACCAGTAGGTCCAATAGAGGCTGTAGGACCTCCTTCATCTTCGTCAATACTATTAAGCGCGGTAAGAGCAGCAAATGCAATGGGTGGTGGAATGTCTACTAAAACAATGGGAGTATAAATTATAGATATGCTTCCTGCAATACTCATAGCGTTGTTACCGGGATCGAAGATGTCAATACTAGGACGTCTGCGTTCCACAATTATGCACATCTGACCACTGACCACCTTATATCCTAGAGAGTCCCCCACAGCACAGACGTAATCTCTATACTGTTCTGATAGAACAACAAAGTTGTTAGGTTCATCTTTAGTAGATTCTCTATACTCAAAATTCGAACCAGCTTGCCCTGCTGAGATGTTATTATCATAGAAACTACAAACAACTTTAGTGAATTCGGAGTCTATAATAGAGAATAGATTAATTTCTATACCTCCATCAATGGTGGTAGTCCATGTCCAATTTCTACCATGCTGAAGACTAATCAATTCTTTATTAGGGTCAATAATGGTCTTAGCAAATCCGGTAGCTCCGAAACCGGGTGCTCCTGCAAACTCCTGAATCTGAAATACCTTCTGACCAGAAAATACAATATCCTGTACTCCGATTAGATCTGACTCTAGTTCCCCATACTTATTAAGACGCTCAAAGTGACTCTTATTTATAGTAATGAGACCGCCTACCACACTGGCGGTGCTGGTGGTACAAACACCGTTGTCCTGATTAACGGTAGTTACCGTGGCTTGTACCGCAGAACTGGGAGAGCGGTTCTGGATGCCGTCAATTCCGAACAACGGAGTGCCTGCAGCGCGTCCGGCTCCAATAACTTCTCCCCCACTGAAACCGGTGAAGTCGGGAAGAGGTATGGTCCCGTCCACTACGCTTCTTTTATAGATAGAAGCATCAAACCTGATATACTCCTTGGTAGATTCTCCAAAAGATATTCTAACTCCCTCAGGAGTAGGCTGACCATTTAAGACATCAAAATCTACAACGTATCCAAGCAGGGATTCAAACGCCCCAATCTCATAGGAGTTAATGATGTCATCGTTATATGCCTGATCCAATGAAGGGTCGTCATAGGATATGGTAGCGTATTTAGAATTCTGCTCTTCCTCACAGGTTTGGGCGGCGCAGTCATCATATCCCATGAAATCTGGATTCTTCATACCATCGAAAGGCTTGCGAAGCTCGCGGGAAATTGGAGGATCGTACCCTCTAACAATAACCAGCTCAGCCTCATTAACTATCTGACCAGTAGGTACGCAGTATCTAACATCTAAGTTGGTAGCTAATTCCCTACCTACTATGTAGAAACGTCCGATACCCTCTCCATCCAATTCTACTTCGGCCAGTCCACCAACGCCTGTTCGATTAGATCCTGGTGGGGGATCATCTGTAAGCTCTGAAATCAAAGAGAGGCGCAACATGTTGGTAGCGTCCTGAGTACGAATATCATATCCAGGAAGGGAACCTCCCAATACCGGCTGGACAAAAGGTATCCCGTATGTCTCCAATACCAATTGGGATAATGGACGGTCGGGATCTGGGTCTAGAGTTACATTGATAGCGGTAGGGTTACCTATAACAATAGACTGGAAATCCCCACTAGTTGCTAGTGGGTCTAACGTTGTACCCTCTGCGCTACCGGGGTTGAGGGTGTTACCCGCTGGGCCCAGGCCGCCTGGTGGTTGTCCAATTGCTGGCATTAAATTCTCCTTTTCCTATTATCTATTAACCTTTGCGTTCGCTGAGTCAGCGGTTCCTCTAACAGTGCTCAAATCGGTTTGAAGTTTGCGGATTGCAGTAGCGTTGGCTTTGCCCACCGTCTTGTTGGTATCTACTACACCCTTAACGATGCCTGTCTCAGAGATAGCCTTCTGCCTATTAGAGTCTACGACGCCGTTAATCTTATCAACGGCGACCTTGGCCTTCGCTGCATCACTCTGAGCAGCATTTGCTACGGTCGCTGCATTATCGGCAACAACCTTAGTTTCACCGGCTAAGACCTTAGTTTCATCTGCGGTATTCTTGGCATCAATTGCTGTATCACTTGCGGCGATGATGGCGTCCTTGAAACCTTCGGCAGTTGTTTTTGCTTCGTCTGCAGTAGTCTGTGCTGCAGTGACGGCAGTGGTATTGACAGAAACCTTACCGTCTACAACACCTATAGCATCAGTAACTTGTCCCTGGATCGTAGCTTGAGCTTCATTGATCTGGGTTGTTATACTCGTATTGATAGTTACAGAATCCAATCCCTTGGTATCAGTTTGCAGCTGGGATATATTTGTGTTCTGTGTGTCGTCTGTAGTTTCTCCAGTCGTAACTCTAGTTGTGAGAGCAGCTATGTCGGTTTTTTGAATATCCTGTATTCCTGTTAGATTTAGTAGATCAGCAGCCAGTACTGTAACATCCGGACCACCTGCGGATGCGGCGTCGGCCGCGGTACCTGCAGGCTGAGATATAACATTAACGTCCAACGGAACAGAACTAGAAATACTTACACTCAGCTCTGACCCGAGAGCGCCTACAATTTCGGTAGTGCTTACACCGATGGCGGTAGTAATTTCAGACGTGTCTATCTTGATATCCGTAAGGCCGTCAAGCTTAGAGTTCAAAGAATCTATGGCGCTAGCCAATTCTTCGTTACCGCCACCAGACTCTGAGCGTCGTGTCTCGGACGAGACGCGCTGGGCAGCTTCTCTCTGATCGGGAGTGGCTGCAGCGGGTGACACTGACTGTGTGTGATCGTTTTGTGCAATGATATTATTCTGCTGTCGATTATTAGAAGCACCTACTTGCTTCGCGGCTCTTGTGTCCTGCATTCTCTGAATGTATTCATTTAGATCCAGTGCTTCATTATCACCGCGACCGGCACCTCCCGCTAGGATATCCTCGGGAATCAATGTGCGACCTGTGCGATTAGATGCACTTCCAAACCACTGCTTATTCTTTCCCTTGCCGCCGGTTCCGCCTTCCCACCGCATCTGCTCCTCAGAGTATAGATCCGGGACAGTGGCTGCTGGGGTAGCGCCGCCGGGGGCAGCGGCCCCGGTGAGTTGATCAGGCATTCCCAGGGCGGCGTACATCGACGCGTCTGAAGGAGCATTAAGCTCGGATATCATAGCTCTCTGTCCAGCAGTGTCACCGGTGGACTCGGGAAGTCCAGAACCCATATCAACACCTCGGGTGTTCCACCAATCCATGGCATCTCCTGCGAGATTGCCTGGGGCCATAAGAGCCTTACCGCCCATCTGGGCAGCGCTACTGAACATACCTCCGGATTTTTCATTCCAATACTGACCTGCATAATCTAGAGAGCCCGCGCCGGTGACCTGATCGGCAACCATACCAGCACCACCTAGAAGACCCATACCGATCGCGCCCGGGGCACCGAACGCCATGCCGCCAGCGGCGGACATCGCAGCTACTCCTCCAAATCCCAAGGTTTGACCCGCAAGTTGACCCCCGAACTTATTTAGTTCTTCTGGGGTTTGCGCAGATTCAGCACCGATCATCGTAGATGCCATCTGATATGCTTCCAGACCACCACCTGCTGCACCTAGAACCTTTCCACCCTTCAACCACTTGCTACCGGTGAAAGCTCCTTCCTGGCCGGCTCGGAAATTACCAACCTTATCCATTATTCCTTGAGGCTTTAGAGGTACCTTTAATGCGGGACTGTCCGGGGCACCTTGCAGATTGTTAATTGCAGTTAAGCCTGTTTTTTTAGCTGCGGAGTTATAAGCTCTTGCTTGTTCCACTTTGACGGATTCCGTACTTTCCAAAGCACTAAATCCTTCAGCTTGTCCATACTCCATAACCTTTGCTAGACGGTTGGAACCAACCCCGTGCCCTTGCATCTTATCAGGCAGCTCAAGACCAGTTCCTGTCTCCCCACCTATGTGTCTAGCTCTTAGAGATTTAGCACCACCATCACCGTGGACGACATCGAATTCTTGTAAGCCTACTACCTGTCCATCTAGATGGGAAGCAGCAACTACCAAATCATCTCCTATCTTCTGAACAGTATTGGTTACCACGCCCATAGGAGTTTTTATAGAAGCTGCGCTACCAACTGCCGGGGATGTACCCTTGGCGAGAGTGCCTAGAGCGGTAAGGATACCGCCGCCCATACCTGCTTCTTTTGGTGCTATGTGCCCGATTCCCGCATCGCGAGCACCTTGGAGAATGCGTTCGAGCCTAGAATCACTCGTTTCCGCGGCAGTTCCTGTCTTACCCAATATACCTTCCTGCTGCATGCGGGACGCATCTTTTAGTGCCTTGACCCACTCCGAAGTACTAAGGGCATCGGCTGACCCGACTCCTGCGGCAGCAGCTCCCGCACCTCTAGTACCAGAGGAGGTGGTGGCGGGTCTCCTTGTGGATGCAGTTTGAGAATGATCTGCTCCGCCGGGCCCTGTACCTACTGCGCCTAAATCACCAAGAGACACACCGCCCGTATCTCTGATAGTGCCTCCCGTCAAAGATGCTTCGATATTTAGAAGAGAAGTAAGTTGATCGGTTGCGATCTTTGTCTCTCTTCTCATCTCTTCGAGCAGCGGGGCGTTAGCCTTAACCATCTCCATCTGCTTAAGATCGCGTACCCTCTTATTGGCGGTAGCTTTAATTTCATCAGCAAGTCCTGACAGATTATCCAGAGAAGGGATACCCTTGAAGAACAACTTATCACCACGCTTATCTGCCTGCTCTGAAACAGCAAGCTCGTCTCCTAATGTATCAAAGAAACTCTTAGCTGATGCGCGCACACCCCGATCCTGGTCGGGGTCGTCCATAATATCTTGCATCTTCGTACGTACTTGTTCTGCTCTTGACTGTTGTCTCTTTAGAGCAGCGGTTTCTATAGCCTGCTTCTGTTGGATCTTGGCTTCCTTCTCATCGAAGCGAAGCTGCTTACGGGCCTTATCTCTCTCCCGCATTGCACCCAAGCTCATAGGCCTATTAGCTCCAGACTTCAACTCTTCTCTACGTTTATCGAAGTCGGTCTTGAATCCAGGCTTTCCTACTCGGGCAAAAGGTCCTTCCAGATCAGACTTGAGCTTGATAACTACAGCAGCCTCAGCCCTCTTGAACTCCTTAACCATATCCTTTAAGGAGGTGGCTAAATCTCTAGCACTCTGTGCGATTCTAATGTCCTTAGAAATTTTCGATATTTCACTGTTACCCTTATCTAATTCAGCCTTGAGATCCGCAATCTTAGAGTTGATAGATTTTCTAACCGCGTTCTCAGCCTTCTCTGCCTTAATTCTGGCTTCTGTAATCTTTGCATTAGCTTTGGCTATCTCCGTGAGCTGAGCAGCTTTTCGACGTTTGGGATCCGAAGCTCTGTTAATAATCTCATTCTCTAATGCCTTCATGGAAATTCCGGAACTAGTAAATACCTTCTTAATCCGTTCTCCTAATTCTTTCTGAGCCGCGTCAATATCCACGAACCACTTATTATTAAAGAGACCAGGAATTTTCTCCGTCACTCCCGTATCCGTTATGCCCGGTTTAATCCTACCGTCTTCACCCAAAATTTTCTGGGAAGTCATCTCCTTGTCTCTATCAATTATGGCATTCATCAACCGAACTATAGCATCTAACTCGGCAGTGTTAGCGCTCTCTAGAGCTTTACCTATCTCCATCTCACCTTCAGAGTTTTCTCTAAGACCAAGCACTGATCTTTGGAGAGCGTTTGCTTCTTCGGACTTAAAGATCTTACCATAAGCCTTAGTAAGAGAGTCGTAGTCTGTGCTTCTTATCTTTTCAGTAAACATATCTTGACGCTTATCTTCGGGCGTCGCCAACAGTTCGGCCAAAAATCCTAACTCGTCTAGCATCATACGCTGAACACCCAACTGAGTGGTGGCCACATCCAGCTGTTTAATGGCATCCTCGTTCATAGACCGGATCATAGCCCTCTGACCCTTACTAGCTCCTTCCCTCAGAGCTGTAAGAACCTTAGCATTTCCTTCTGCTTCCATCTCAGAACCGGCGATACCCATATCTCGTACCGCTTCGTCGAAGTCCTTCAGTTGCTTCTCAAGCTCGTCTAGGGTACCAACATCTCGATCTCTCTTATCCGTCCTTGACTTTACTCCCGACATAACAGAGCCGAAACCGGGGGTCTCTATTCTAAGCTTATCCAAAGCGGTGAGTTCCTTGAAAGCCTTACCTAAATCTAACTGAGGGGTAGCTCCCAAACCTGCCATCGCTCCGGCAGGAGAGGTTATATATCTATTCTTGTTACGCTCAGCAGATTCATAATCTTCTGCAGCTCGGGCAGCCTGCTCTAGCGTCTGATTCAACTTGTGCTGCATCTTCTCGTAGTTAGCAATAACAGAGAGTTGGAATCCTTCCTTCTGCAGCCTGACTGCTAGCTCCAGAACATCCTGGGTAGCTACCTTAAGAGCTTGGGACGCTTTACCCGCACCTATATACGCGCCTTTAACATCTCCTAATACGACCTCAGAGTATTCCTTACCTAATGCATTGTATTCCTTCTGAACGTCCGAAAGTCTTTGTATATCCTCTGGAAGAGACTTCATGATTCTCTGCTCTAGGGTAAGCTCAGCAGAACGGCTAGGACCAAGGGTAGGCATTCCTCCCGAAGGAATTCTAATACCTGCCAGTGCTCCAGTAAACTGCGTAGTTAGAAGTCTTCTGGTGCCCTCAGCTGCGGCATCGACTTCTTTCTTCGTCCAGGTAATAAACTGATCAGCCACTTCACCTTGGCGTTGTCCGAGAGTTCTACCTGCCTCTTCAATGGCTTCGGATGTAACTCTCTGCATTTCTCCCTCAATATCTCTGTACTGAAAAACAATATCTCCGGTTGCAGAGTCGAAAGTAGAGAAGAGGGTTTGAACCCCTTTGGTCAGCAGGTCAGCTGCGTTCTTAGAAAGAAGACCTATTTGGTCGGTTTCGGTCACACCTGCGGCCGCCCCGGCACCGCTCTGAGCTTGGATACCCCGCTCAAGGAATGCATTGGCAGTTAGTCCGGCGCTCTGGGTATTCTTATAGTCCATAATACCACCTAGACCTGCCTGCTTACCCATGAACTGCGTCATTACAGATTCTAAGGTGGCCCCTCTACCAAATTCTCCTGTCTCGATAGCTATCTTCAGATCTCCCTGCAGCTTAGGAGTCATCTCCTTCATTGCTGCGCCGATATCACCGAAAACAGGCATAGACTCAAAGACACGTCGGACCTGCTCAGCTATCTCCAATACCTTCATCTCTTCTTGTGCACGCCTCTGAACTAATTCTATCAGCTTAGCCTGTCCCGCTATCTGATATCCTCCCTCAGCTGCTTGCTTCTTTCTGGCGTCGGTGATCTTTTTGATCTCCATATTGGTCTGCTTCAGATCACCCAAAGCACTCATGTCCGTCTGTAAGTTACCCTTCTGGCCGCCGAACATTCCCATGGCTGCGTTCTGGGCCCTGTTAATACTCTCTGCAATGCTGTCCCAGATAGAGATAGTCTTGCCCAGCTCTTTAGAATATGCAGAAATAACACTAGCCTTAAGTGCAACAGATACTGCATTCTGTGCGTCCAAAGCGGCCTGAGTAAGTGACTTAAAGTTGTCCTCGATACCTACAATCAGATCTCCGGTGTCTGAAATACCCGTTACCTTGGTCGGGTCAGCCTGGGCTATCTTGTTACCAACCTCAGCCAGCAGGTCAGAATACTTCTGAGCGGCGGTTGCTGCACCCTTAAATCTACCCTCCGTCAAGGCCGCTGCCATACCGCTGGCGTCACTCATGGCATCCATGGCAGTACCTATCTTCTTGTAAGAGAGGGTTAGTCTGTCTGCCGTAACCAACTGGCCGCGCAGACTAGAAGCTGCGTCCTCACTTTTACCGATAATGTCTTCTTGTGAATGTTCAAATTCCTTAGCGGATTGGGTTGCTTTTTGGTACGCGGAGTGGAGCATCATCAAACTGATGACAGCGGCTGCAATAACAGCACCGCCTATCGTAGTCATCGCGGCAGCGCTCATTGCACGCATACCGGCCACCACGCCCTTTAGAGGGGGGATCAGGTTGGGGAGCCAGGTCGCCAACATCACGACCCTGCTGCCTACACCCATCAAGGCCTTGCGGGCACCCTTGGCCACTGTTCCCAGTTTACCCAGGCCGCTGGTGGCACCCCCGACACCCTCGATGACCATGCCACCTCCTCCTGCAGCTGCGAATCCCCTACCAATACTACTAATACCGCCCTTCATCTTCTCGAACATCTTCGAGCCGCCGAAGGCGCGCCCGGCACCACCACCCATATTAGTAACCGTCGTGCTGGACATTGCGTCCATCGCGTCGGCGATGAAATCTGCTAGCTTGTGAAAAGCCAATCCCATACCCGTAACCATAAGAGTGCCTTTCAACAGAGCGGGAGGTAACTTAGAAATACCTTGTACCATAGCAGAGATGGTCTTGATGAGCGCGGTTGCGGGTCCAAGAGCACTCTTACCAAGCTCAAGAACCAATCCCTTTGTACTCTCCTTCATGACGGTCATCTGCTTGGCGAAGGTCGCCATGGACAATCGGTTCTTTCTCATAGCAAAGCCCTGCGAGTTAGCAGCGTCAGCGCTAGCTAGCAGGGCCTCATCGAAGTTATTCATCAAGACAATGAACGAGTTGTAATGCCTAATACCCGCCATGGCTTGCGCTAGGTTGACCTGCTGAGCGCGGGTCAATCCGTCCCAGGAACCAGCAAGTTCTTTCATGATATCCACGGCAGGTCTAAAATCACCACCTGCGGTCATGCTTGAAACACCCATCTTACCCAGTTCCTTCTGAGCAGTAGGTCTTCTCATTGCGCGGAACATAAATTTGGTACTGGTTGCGATCTCCTTACCAGTCTGTCGAGTTACAGCACCGATGGCGGTGACGATTCCCAGGAAGTCATTGAATCCTACACCCGCTACCTCTGCCGCTGCACCGGATCTCTTAACTGCATCCGCTAGGTCCTTCGCTGTAATAGCGTGCTTAGCTGCCACAGCTGCCCATGCATCCACGAAACCAGTGGAGCTGTCCATAGCGGACCCGAACACCTTATGTGCTGCTGTGAGAGCTTCTGTAGCTTCTACGGAGGACAGGGTGGTAACGTTAACCGCAAGCATTGTGGCTCTGGTACGCTCCATGATCTTGTTAACCTTCAAACCCTGCTGACCATAAACAACCATACCGTCGAGGACGTCCTCGATAGCCACACCGAACTCTTGCGCAAAACCCGTAGCAGCGTCTTGCATCTTCTCGAAGTTAGTAATCGAGGTATCCATCACCTTCTTGAGCGCTGTCATCTTAGTCTCAACCTCGGTGATGGTTTGAATCATTGTGCGGAAAGCACGAATGGTACCGTAAACAATACCGGTAGCAAATCCCCACTGTACCACTCTACGCAGAGAGTTTCGAATAGAACCACTCAGCTGACCCTGAGCCTTTGTGGCATCATGCAAAGATACCTTATACCCATCCATTCCTCTCTTAGCGGTCATGCCGAACTTCTTGATAGCAATATTGTCAGGTCCAGTTACATCAAAAGTCTTTCCGCTTTCGATATTCCTTCCACCTGCAGGGGTAACTCCCTGCTTGTGCATTTCATTGAGTGCGTTCTCCCACTTCTGTCGAGCAGCCTCAATACCCTTCTCCTGCTTCTCGATCATGGATGCCAAGTTCCGGCCGCCGAATGCAGCCTTTCTCACCGCTGGGATCTTTGCTGCGGCGATTTGAGCATCTTCCTTTGTTTCAATGCGTTGCGGCATATCCTGAAGGGCCTTGTGCGCCTCTTTCGCAGTCTTGGCCATGGCTTGAATGTTCTTGGTTGCTGGATTATTCGGACCCATATCAGCAATCATTGTGCCGCCGAAGTCCTTCAGAATATCAGCGACAACACCTAGATTATTTTCTAGTTCCTTAGGCTTCTTAACCAGCTCATCCCAAATTTCAATCCACTGTTGTGTTCTACTCTCTCCCTCCTTGATATTATCCAGGACGCCCATCATCTGAGCGCCAACACCGGACTCCATGAAGTCCTTCCGGGCTGCTGGATCTCGCGACGGAGCATGCCGTTTGGCGACATCCGCGTACATATCCTTAGAAGGTCTGATACCTATATCGAACGCACGGTCTGTCAGACCCCCATCTGGTGCGGTGGCGAGTCCCTTCATCTTACCACCAATCTTGATCTTCATCATATTGTTCATTAGTCTTTCTAGAACACTATCTAAGTTGGCAATAACCTCATTAAATTGAGCAGAGTCAGCCATACCTCCAGAAGCAAGCTCGTCTGCAGCGTGTTGGAGCTTCTTAGCTTGATTAAGATACATCTGAACTTCCGCTGCCTGGAACTCCTGCATAGCCTTTATATAAGCTTTGTTACCTTCCTGGAAACCACCACCTTCCTTCTTAGGAATCTTCGAAACGGTCTCCTTATAACCCTGGGCAGTTTCCTGGAAACGACCTCTAAGGGCCTCAAGATCAGTACCTCCTACACCAGCACCTTCTCCCATCTGCTTTAGCATTAATCTCATACCCTTAGCAGAACTGTCTAATCCTTCTCTACCTTCCAACGGGAAGCTGACCGCGCCTTCCGTCCTAGTTCTCAAGCCTTCTCTTGTGCCTGGAGTTAATCCATGCGCTACTCTACCCTCGGACAAAATACCTTCCATCTCTTCTACCATTCGTCCGCGGGCGCGTAGAGGACCGTGTCCTGCTATACGTGCCTGTGCTTCACCTCTAACGTCCGCTGCCTGAGGAGTACCACCCTGCTTCAGAGCCTGGACTCTGCTCATCAGTTCCTTGGAAGTGGCTTCCAAAGGTCCTAGAAGATCAGGCATCTCCGACTTCATCTTTCCAAACATCTTAACAAAGACCATACCTACCTCAGCAGGTATCTTTCCGAAAATCTCCATCCACCTACTAGGGTTAGTAAGATGCGCCAGTACTTCCTCAGCAACCGCATCCATGTATTTCTTACCTTGCTTTGCTATTTCGTCAGACGGCGCACCTGCTGTCTTTAGTGCCTCATACTTAGTCTCTTTCGTCTCGATACTAGGTAACTTTCGAGCGGCTTCCCTAATAGCATCACGGTTTGCACCGATCATCCCACTACCTTCCATCAACTGTGTGGAAATCTGCTTCTTGGCTTCAGCACCACTAGTACCTGGTACCTTCAGGGCGGCGTGAACCCTCTCATGTCCTACAGTACTCTTCATTCTCTCAATTGACCGAGTAGCCATATCAATGATGTCAGGCAGCTTTCTAATCTGACCAGTCTCCATCTTAGCGATTGCATCGATAGAGGTCTTAAGAGGACTTACTCTAGAAGTCTCCCCAACCATAACCGCGCCCTGTCCAGGTGTTGAACCTGGAGGGCCTTCCATGTACATACCCCCAACATCCTTGGGGTCCCTTCCCATACCCTTAATATCTGCGTCAGAAAGAATACCCACCATCTGCAATACGCCATCCAACCAGCTCTGCAAGTCAGAAGAAAGCTTCTTAGGTTTTGAGGGATCTGCTTTTATGTCTTCGAAGTTAGCGTCAAGAACCTTACCCGCCCGTTCCATCGTAGTCATTCCGCGAAGCTCTTTGGCTCCCATTTTCTTACTTATCTGGAACGCGTCACTGGTAAGACTTCTAAGATTTACACCCTTGATATCACCCTTCTCGTCAGGAGAAGTCATCTTCTCGATAGATTTATTTATATCAGAAGAACTTAACCCTCGCTTTGTCAAGGACTCACGTAGATTAGCTTCTATTCTATTCCAGATGTTTTGCATCTGGCCCTTAAGATCCATCTTATCCATTAACTGATCAATGACGGACTTGAAGTTAGCTGGGGTCAGTTTCTCACCTTCTGCCAGAATACCTTCCTTAATTCCCATTTCCATCAGATCGCCTGTGTCCATGGCGGGTAGCATCTGCCCCATCTTCTCGCGCATTTGCTTGTTCATCTTACCCATATCACCAAGTACACCTGGACCACCAGCATCCATACCCTTGAAGATATTCTTTAGACCCTCTGGTCCCTTCTTGATCTCGTCCAGAAGTCCCAAAGGACCAGCGGTATCTCCGCCTCCGTGCTTAGCTGCCAAAGACTTATTGATGTTAAGCATGATGAGATCTTTAGCGGTAGCGAAAGCATCTCCTGTTAGCTTAGAACCTCCTACTACTGCTTGATGGAAAAGATTAAACGCGTCAGACAGAAGACCCACGGACAGCTTACCACCTACTAGGCCCATAGCCTCTGTTCTGGCAGTTTCTGCGGTGTCAGGTGCGGGACGGGCTCCTAGACCAGCAGGCCTTCCCTTAGCTAGCGCGCCGAAAGATTTATTGATTCCTTCCAGACTTTGGAAGTCCTGGTCTGGTCCCTCTATATTTCCCAGAATAGTTCTCTGAGCATTCTGAAGACTAAAACCAAACGACTTCAATACTTCAACAGATGTGCGCATTTTGTTAGCAGCTTCTTTACTGTTGGCTGCATGCTGAATTATATTATCACCATCGAAGTCCAGATTAGTAGTACTCTTGTGGAAAGTTTGAGTAAGCGCATCAAGTGTCGGGTTTAGGTCTTTAAGCTTAGCCCTAGCCCCTTCGGCAGCTGCCCCAAATCCATTATTTGTGCTGATTATACCAATAAGAGACTCTCTAAATGCCTCTAGAGGACCGCGCATTGCTTCCAAATCCTTAGTAGAAGATGCTGCAAAGACACCGGGGATACCTACCTTACCCTCAGGTAGCTTGCCAGCTTTATCTTCCAAGAACTTAGTTACCTGATGACTCTCACCTCCAGTAATTGGGTAGCGAGCCATAATTCCTCTCTTCATACGTGCACTAACATCTTTATCGGAGAGGTCTTCTCCTGATAGTTTACCCTCCTTCTTAACAGCAGCTTTCATAGCAGCGTAGTCTGTCTTACTTAGAAGCATAGCATCTCGGGGAAGAATATCCTCACTCACATTGAGCGCCTTGATTCTATTCAAAGCGCTTAGGGCTTCTCCTACGTCTCCTCCAGCTTTACCTATAGCTCTAAGCTGCTTCTCTGCAGACTTAAGCTCCGAGCTTATATCTACATTGTACTCCATAGCCTTGGCGTACTGAGAACCTGCGGCAAGTCCTGAACCTCGGGTTGATGCTACCTTTCTAAGCTCTTCTCTGCCCGGAGTACCTGCCTTACCAAATCCTTGTTCAGAAATTCTGTCAAGAAGAACAGCTCTACCCTCTTCTAGTTTACTCCAAAGCTTTCCCATATGTGAGGCGTCTTCTGCTGCCGTCTTACCTAGCTTCTTAAGAACAGCGTCTAGTATCTCTATGTCCTTGAAGATAGCTCCTGCGCTACCTATAGCGGCGGTGGAAACTACTCCCTTCTGACGAGAAGCCTTGGGGTCTCCGGATGCCCGGAGAGCCAACATATCTCTGATTCTATTTGCTTTTTGAGAATCACCCTTACCTAATTTCGCATAAGCAGATGGTGAACCTCTGAAGGTTTGAACAGTCTCCTTACCGGTAGTACTCATCTTCTTCCAAGCAATGCCTGCCTTAATTCCTGCCTGGTCCATCATCTTAACTACCGGCATCCAAGTATCTACAAACTGCTTAGCGAGCTGTTTACCTTCGGCTCCCTTTGCACCTCCCATTTTCTCTATTTGCTGCTGCATCTGCCGGTTAGCAAACTCAGCACCTTCTTGCTGAACCTCTTTGCTCTCTCGGGGATCTAATTCACCTCGTGCAGCTTTAATTTCCACACCGGATTGACGGAAATTCTCGAATGCTTTAGACAAGTCAGAGGCTTGGGACAATCCCTCTTCAGTGTCACGTGCACCTCTCTGCCCCACCGCACTTCCAATAGCAGGCATGTAGAAATCTTCGAAGCCTCCTCCGAACTTAGGCATCTGCATGTTGAAGGCACCCTTCATCTTGTCCTTGTCTACAATGGTACCCATCATATCTTCAGGAGAAACGGTGTTTCTAGGCATCCTCTTGAACTCTTCAGGCTTCATCTTCTTTAGTCCGGCAGTAACATTCTCAGTAGCACCTGTCATGCTAAGAAGTACATTATGATAATCCTTCTGCTCCTTAGTCACCATGTGATGCGCCTTTTCCTGAGCAGCCATGGCGTACGCAAGCGTTTCTTGTCTTTGCGAAAGAGCAGATATGGAAACCGGATCTATAAATCTATCCTTCTGATCTGCAGGACCAGTCATTCCTTCCTTCTCCATTCTATGCCAAGGAAGGGTGCCGGTAAGTACCTTATCAATACCTCCCGCCGCCAGCGCACCCGAAGTAGACTTCATAGCTACATTAGGATCAATTCCAAACTGTGCACCAGCTTGCATCGCTCCTTCCAGCATATCAGATCCGGCCTTCATAGCTCCTGTGATAGAGTCAAATATCATCTGGGCAGATTCCTTTCCGCCCTCAGCCATGCTGGTAGCTATCATAATAGCAGGATCCTGGGTATCTCCTCGTCTAGCCATACCTTCTATACTGGTAACAACCTCAGTACCTTTCGGTACACCCAGTTTACGCATGTAATCTTCAGACACAGCTTTGAACATGCTCTTATTTCCTGGCATAGTAGAACCCTTCATACCAGTACCTGGAGCATTGAACTCGTCATAAGTAATAGCCATCATCTGTACGCCTTGCTTTGTAACCTGAACCATCTTTGTGATTACGGCAGCGGTTCCATTAAGAGCCATAACCACTTTCTTACCGGCAGCGTTGACTCCCATGGCTTGCTTATCTTGGATGTTAGACCCCACCATCAAATCTTCGGCGGGGGTCTTTAACAGCTTGGTCTTTTCCTTAGACATTCCCATAGCCTTAGCAGCTTTGAAAGTGATAAGAGATTGATCCTCATGAACTTCCGGCACCTGCCTTGCGGACACAGCGGCAGTCTTTAGATTTCTAGCTGACCCGGTTATATTCCCTTTCTTCAACATTTCACGATAGAATGGAGACTGAACTACAGGTGCCTGACCTCCCTCTATCTTAGCAAAACCCTTCATGAATGAACTTCTAGCTTGCTTACCGAATCCAGGTCCTCCTGCTTGGAACTGCTGGATCGGACGGGTCTGCATCTTACCAGTAATAGTCCCTTCAAACTGACCAGTAGCTTTGTTAAGCTTTAGGGCCCAATTTGTTTCTGCCTTTGCCATGGCTGCGGCAGATTCTTCCGTCAGACCCAACATGGAAATGACATCAACTCCCGCCTTAACAAAGTTTTGTCCCATCTTAGCCATATCGTGGAAGGTAGCCTCTACCTCACCCAACTTGGCAGCATCTATCCTACCCGCATCACCCTTACCCATGATCTTAGCAGCCTGCTTCTGGCCAGGCTCAAAGATCATCTTAGATTCACCCGCCTTTACAAAAGACCCCATAGACTGGTGGCCTTCGTACATGGGGGCACCGCCAAATGATCTCTTTCTAATGAGTGCCTGGACAGCGTTTACTTCTGAACCAGGGCGTCGTCTAGATGCGTCAGCTATCCTCCTTAGTGCAGCCTCATGTCCCTCAAAGGAGTGTGAGATTCTGTCTAGTCTAGTAACTACATCACCCGTAATCTTAACTACAGAACCTAGATGTCTCTCCTTACCAGATGGTGATTTGATAGTGGGGGCAGCGCCTTGTCGTACCTGCATATCGGAAGCGCCGGGAAGATTGAATATAGATTTAAGATCCTTACCCTTGTATTGAGGCATGTGCTTGACAATGTTCTGAGCAACCTGCTCAAATGTTTTAGCGGCGTTGGCGATGTCTTGCTGCGCCTGCTTCATATAATCTACACGAGGCTTCTCGGGAGGCCTAGGAGGACCACCTGCAGCTTTCTGCATAATCTTGCCGGCAGCTCTGAGGTTACCTCTATTGTCAGTAGGACCATCTCCAGTTCTGTGGGGCTGATTCTTAGGAGTAACCAACGCAGGAGCTGATTGCTCTCTAGCAGTCTGGCTGCGAGCAACACTTTGTGCTTTCTGATTTTGCTGAGTACCTCCTACAGTAACTCTTTCCTTAGTAAACTTTCGGGGGTCTCGGGGTGCAGAAACAGCAGAGCCGCCCAGACCGCGGTTCTCACCCTTCATTCGGGCGATGAACTGCTTTCTTACGGCGGCTTCTTCTTCCTTAACAGCTAATAGTTTCTGATCTATAGCAGCAGAGCGTTTCTCTAGCTCCGCAGATTTCTTAGCCAGTCGTGTTCTCTGGCTAGTTATCTTCTCAAACTTCTTCTTCTCTTTTTGAATCTTAGCTTCTAGACCGGAGTCACCACCACCAGCCCGAGACTGAGCACGAAGAGCTGTAATTCTCTTAGCTACTTCTTTCTGAGCACGCTCTGTGCCGGTAGCGAGGTCAGGCTTTCTAGGACCACCGGTCGCGGTAGTCGGGGAAATCTTAGCAGGACCGGATCGAGCGTCCTTTTCAAGAGCACTTGCGAGCCTATCCATAGTCTTGTTCATCTGAGCAATTGATTGCTCGAAGGACTTAAGACCGCTCGACATCGCAGATTGGATAGCCTTGGGGAAATCAGATCCCTTCACCCCAGTGGCAGCTCCAGCCGCCTTAACGGCTCCGGTGCTAGGACCTACGGCACTCATATTGACATTTTTAAATGCCTTCTGAGTAGCGTTTTTAATGGTCCTCTCAATCTGCTTTTCTAGATCGGCAAGGCTAGACTGTTCAAGCTCTAGATTTATGCCAATCTTAAAGTTTTCTTCTACCAACTATCCGTTTCCTCCACCATAAGATTATCTCCTTCCGCCCCTCATCTTAGTCTGAGATGTGGCTCTAGTTCGCCTGTTCCTGGCCCTACGGCTGGTCGGCGAAATTATCTCTACTTCTGAGGTTCCTTCGGCGGACTTTACTCTTGTTTTAGAATAAGCCAGCTTCATGTAATCCGGATGGGATGGTGTGATAATCAATTCCTCGCCTTTGTCCCATGCACTTAACTTAGATGGTCTACCCGTTTTTCCTCTATCTGCTGCTTTCTTCTCTGTCCTTTCCTCTTCCCTGTTCTTGAAATATGAATCCATGTACTCATCGAGTTTGTCGTCATCCTCAATAATCTCAGGATCCGGCATCTCGTCAGGCATCATTTCAAAAATCGACTGGTAATAATTGCTCCAGTATAGCAGTGACAGTTGGTCTGGGGTTAAATCGACTAATCCGTTGTCAAAGAGCTGCTGGCCCGTTTTACCCGCAGCAGTATAGCGAATACGCCACAAACTATGTCGGGCCAAAAAGCGAATTTCTTTTGAAGATAGACCTATATTAAACTTGGAAAACTCCGTGATGAACGAAAGACGCATCTCCGTCCGTGTCTCTTTCTCAAAATCATCAAAGGTCTTCCAGAAACGTTCTCCAGTTACAGCATAAGTCGAAGCCCAGGCTAGATAAAGAAAAGACTCTTCATCAGCTTTTCTCTCCTGTGACATGTACAACAGGTGCTGAGATTTATTCTCAAACTCGGTTGCCTCTTCCTGAAGGCGTTCTATATTCTCCCGGAGCTGCTCTCGGCGCGCTTCGATAGCTGTTACTTCTAATACAGCCTCTTGCGCCGCTATCTTCTCTTTGAGTTCCTTGAGCTTATCCTTATCTTCCTGGGTGGTGGCTTTATCCACCAACTCAGTTGCTTCTTCTAAAGTAGGAAGTCCTTCTTTAGCTGCCTCAAGCATTGCCTTCTCTCGCATATAGCGACTAAGAACTAAATCCTGAGACTTAGGATAAGTAAATATTACGAACTCTGTACCACCGGGATAATCTACTCTCTTTAAACTTTTGTTAGAGATTACTGATTCAAGAAGGACTTCTATTTCCTGAAAAGGAAGCTCCTTCATGATTACTCTTCCTTAGGGGTTTCCTCAGTAGAAGTATCAGCTACTGGTTCCTTCTTCTTTCGAGGTCGTCCTCTTTTCTTAGGAGCAGGCTTATCCTCTGTGGTCTTCTTGGCTCTTGGCTTTCTAGTCTTCTTAACCTTCTTAGGCGCAGCCTTCTCTTTAGATTCGGGGAACTCATCACCTTCTTTAGCCTCAGCATTCTCTGCCTTAGCAGCTTCTAGGGCACGATTCAACCTATCAGTAGCAATAGATCTAAGAGCCGTCTGCTCAGGGGTGTTCTCCAAGAAGTTACTATCAAGTCCCTGGATCCAAAGCATTACCTCGAAGCGGGACTTAACAGATAGAGTGGAATTTTCTTCGTTCTGATAGGCATCGAAATCTTCCCATAGATGGGAACTATCTTTAACCTGAACAATACGAGAGGTAAGATACTCAGTTCTGGCATCCTCTGCCAAGTTCTCACAAGTATTTCCCATAGGTCCATTTACCTGCTGATTCAAAGCAAATAGTTCGTCTCTGAGCCTAGCAATTTCTAGAGCAATGGCTTCTCGTTCAATTTCCGAAGATTCTTCCTTTATATTCTCCAACTTAAATAGCTCGGAAGCTAGTCCGATGCGAGTAGACTCTACTCGATCTGCGTAGTCTTCAGACAAAATTCCCTTATCCTTAAGCAGGTCTATCATCTGTGCCTGAGTAAGAAACCCATCCACAATTGCCTGGTTATAGATCTTAGAGTACTGCCAGTCTGCCTTTCTAATATCGGCAGCGTTAGGCTGAGCGATGAAATAAGAAACATCTACGTCATCGGTGGTTACCACAAATTCACGCCTGGTTTCCAGAACGTCCTTAACGTCTTTAGCTGTTGCCATTTTATTCTCCTTTTCCTTATACCTGCTTGTCTGAAATAGACGGTCGTCGGACTTGAATAATGTCCTCGTTCGTCGGTACAAACAGTACCTGATAATTCATATCGATAGTCTTCTTAATTTCCCTAACGGCATCGTTGGCAGATCTCAATACCTTCGATCTGAAGGCCTTGTATCTATAAGTATCACCAATTGCTACCTCAGCAATATTAAGAATGTCATCTGCGCTTCGAAGGACGCTTGCTTCCACATCCCTCTTAAGCTTATCCCTGGACCTTGCCAGGACTGCATCTTCCTTAGAA
>SMVB01407127.1_pt1 | contig 23028 bp, 22 predicted proteins | sample 2456461 | NCBI WGS metagenome assembly SMVB01 (sample SAMN11095934, study PRJNA526329) | marine sediment metagenome | biome: Marine sediment; feature: Surficial sediment; material: Deep marine sediment; isolation source: Hadal surficial sediment | place: Pacific Ocean | collected 2014-05 | depth...
CCAATTTTCACCGTCTTATTTAGTGCCACAACTTCCCTTTCAGCACGCCTGGTTATTGTTCTGCAAATGTGCAATAATGCTGCGCCTTTTGAACCACCCGGCAAAATAAAGTTTTTCAACTCATCTAATTTGGATTCGTAACGATCAATAGCTTTTTCAATATCCAGGTAGAATTCTTTGGGTGTTCTAAAAATATTTAATTTTTTATTCTTCTCGTTATCAGGTGTGGATAGATCAGCCCCTATTGTAAACAACCGGTTTTGAATATTTTGCAGAATCTCTTTAACTGTATCATCAGCAACTTCAGTAACCGCTAAGCCAATGAATGAGTTCAACTCATCTATGGTTCCATACGCTTGAATTCTTATTGAGTCTTTTGATACTCTTTCACCGCCGAATAATCCGGTTTCACCTTTATCGCCGGTTTTAGTGTATATTTTCATTTAATAAACGGCAAGGAACAAACAGTAACGGCAAGTTCATTTCCACCGGCAGACTTTGCAATTAATTCGGTCCCCTTTTCAGTATAAGCTTTTCTCACATAAGCCAGCCCAATCGGCATATCAAGTTTTATCGGATTAACGGATGAAGTAACTGTACCAACATTATTTCCATTAGCATTAAATAATGAAAATTGTTCGTCTTCATTTAATTGACCATTAAATTCTACACCAACTAAATATTTTTGCACTTTCTCATAAGTGTTAAGTCTTTCAATAACTTCCTGCCCAATATAACAGCCTTTTTCAGTATCAATGTATTTCATTAGATTAGCTTCGTGTGGATTATAATTATCATTTAATTCATTCGGTGCAACAGGAATTCCTTGTTCAATCCGATATTCATTATATGCATTTTCGCCTACCAGATTAAATTCATACGGTCCGTCATACTCAAGCATATTATTTATTAATCTCTTACTATTTGCCGTATCTGAGAGGAGCCAAAACTTATTCCCTCCCCTATCGTCTAATAATTTTATTATAAAAAATAGTAGCTCTTCCGATTGAATTATTTTAAATGTATTAGGTTCAATTTCATTAACAACATTGCCGCAAATTAACTGAATAAATGAATCCGCCTGCGGACCCATTAGTTCGAGCAAATTATATTTTTCATTCGCGTCATTTACCTGTACATCATCCGTTATAATATACTTCTTAATCCAGCTCATCACTTTTGATTTGCTTTCTCTATCGCAAACAAAAAGTTGATAATCTTCAAAATTGATCAATCTCCCCATACCAATTATCCTGCCCTTATCAGATGTAAATAGAGTAATTGCTGTTTGCGCTTTTGTAAGTTCTATTATCGAGTTCGTTGAGATTCGATGGAGAAAATCCAGCACATCTTTTCCTTTAAGTTCAATTATTCCATAATGTGAAATGTTTCTTAATCCCACGCCAGAATAAAGACTATTAATTTCATTTTCGATTGAGCTGTATTTATTTATTACTTTGTAGCCGTCTATAGTTGAAACATCAAATCCCTTTGAAGATAAGTGTTCAATTAAATCTATTGGTTTGGTAACTAAGTCTTGCATTAATATTCCTTAATAAATTTTCGAATTCGTAAAAATAATTATATTGGTTTTTGTAAGTGTAATTAAATTTTAAAAATAATTTAATAGAGTCTTGTTTGCTTTTGATTTCTTGTATTAACATAAACGCTATCATTTTCTTTCCATACAAATGCAACTGAATCTTTGGAATAAACTCTGTCTCCAAGATCATAATAAATATATTCATAATAATCAGGATAATTATCATCATTAACTTTGGCAATTGTTCTTTTAAAGTTAATTCCTTTATAAGTCATTAACAGATGTGGTTTATTATTTATATCATCAAGCAGAAAATAATTATAATTAATATGACCACTGCCTCTTCCGTAATGAAAATTAACTTCAATGTAGGGAATATTCTGTTTATCCCATTGTTTGTATGAGATAGTATTAAAACCACCGTGTGAGGGAATCAGCGCTTCCCAGATTTCTTCAAAAGTATCATTAAAACATTTGAATAATGTTAAATAGAAAAAAGCTGTACCGAGTTCAGCGCTGTCTAAATCGATGAAACTTTGATCGTATCCAATAATGTTTGTAGGCTCTATCAATCTTTCTCCTGCCCGGGATTTTGCTATTACACAATATATATATCTTTCATCCTGATTGTAATAAATTACAGCCGGTTTGGGGATGCTATAGTTTAATGTCTTATCAGAATTTAAAAGGTATGTGCCGATAGGATAATTATTGAGAACATATTCTTTTAGTGAAAGAGTATCACAGGAAGATCTGTTTGCTGCAAGTTTCTTTTGCCGATCCAAATTATACTGCTGTATTCGTGCATCTTTTTCAAATGAATATTCCACGCCATTTTTATCTGAATAACTCACTTGTTCTTCTTTTTCCTTTTTACAGCTTAATAGAAACATTATTAAAAAAAGTGCGGGGATTGTCTTTATAAATAATTTCATCTCTGAAATATAATCTAAATACAACAAATTAGCAGATCAAAAATTATGCCGCCATAGCTGTTAAATTAATGGTTGATTTTAATTCAAGATCAACTATTCAGAGAGTTTAATCAGCCACATTTGGTGAGAATAATGACTAAATTTTACCTCATTCAATTAATAAAGAGAATTTCTACTTAGAGAATTCATCAAAAAAGTAAGCGGAACTTAATATGCCCAAATGAAAATGATTGAGATTAAAATGTTCGTTTGGTGAATGTAAATTTTCAGTGTTTAAACCTAAACCCATAAGAACCGGAGAGGCTTTTAGCTTTTTAGCAAAAGTTATTACAATTGGAATGGACCCTCCTTCTCTCATAAATACAGTTTTCTTTCCGAATGCCCTGGCTATTGCTTTAGAAGCAGCTATTGTAGCCTTATCATTTAATGAAACAACAATGGGATATCCACCGTGAAGTTCATTCACTTTTACAGCAACAGATTTAGGAGTAATTTGTTTAACATACCTGGTAAAAAGTTTAGCAATTTTTTTTGGATCCTGATTCGGAACAAGACGCATACTTATTTTTGCTGTTACTTTGGAAGGAAGGACAGTCTTTGCACCTTTGTCAGTAAAGCCTCCGATAATACCATTACAATCCAAAGTTGGTCTGATCCACGTCCTTTCTAAAGTCGAATAAAATTTTTCACCTTTGAGTTCTTTTACACCTAAAATCTTTGCATAATTCTTTTCCGAAAATTTCAACTTTTTAATATTTTCTTTCTCACTTTTTGTAATCCTAATAACATCATCATAAAAACCCGGAATAGTAATGTAACCATCTTTGTTCATTAATTTCGAGATCATACCGGCAAGGATATTAATTGGATTTGCTACTGCCCCACCAAACGTTCCGGAATGAAGATCCCGATTGGGTCCGGTAACTTCAATCTCCATATAAGCAATACCTCTTAGTCCATACGTAATAGTAGGAATACCGGGACCAAAAAGAGCCGTATCGGAAATTAGTATTGCATCACACTTTAATAATTTTGAATTTTTATTTACAAAATTTTGAAGATTTCTACTTCCAATTTCTTCTTCTCCTTCGATTACAAATTTAATATTTAATGGCAGTTTTCCGGCAGTTTTTAAAAATGCTTCCACACTTTTAATATGCATAAAGATCTGTCCCTTATCATCCGTTGCACCGCGTGCATAAATTTTACCATTTTTTACGGTGGGGTCAAACGGAGGCGTATCCCACAATTCTAAAGGGTCTACTGGTTGAACATCGTAATGACCGTAAATAAGTACCGTAGGCTTACCCGGTGCACCTAACCATTCTGCATAAACCAGAGGATTACCTTTAGTTTTTATAACTTTTACCTTTTGTATCCCTGCTTCTTTTAACTTTTTTGCTACAAAATCTGCACTCTTTATCATATCCTTTTTATGTTTTGGAGTTGTACTTATACTTGGTATACGCAAAAAATCTTTAAGCTCACTAATATATCTATTGTTGTTAGAATTTATATAAGTAATAACATTTTTCAATTAAAGTTCCTCTTATAATACTTGTTAATGTAATCCCCCTAATTATTGTAATATAATATGTATGCTAATTTGTATTCTTAACAGAATTTTTAACGATAATATTAAATTTAATTAAAGATAAATTAAAAACTATGATAATATGAAAAATTAATTATTTGTTTTATCTGTCTTGTTAAAGAATGGTACCTTGCATATTTTTAATACATGATTTTGCATAAGTACATATTACGCAGTCACTTTCTGCCGTTCATATTTTCGGTTATAACATTGATGTGCATATTTCTTCTACAGTTTTTAATGAAATTTGCAGACCGGCTAGTGGGGAAAGGACTTGATGCATGGGTTATAATACAATTAATTGTATATAATCTTTCATGGATGCTCGTTTTGGTTATACCAATGGCAACTCTGGTGGCTACTTTGATGGCATTTGGAAATCTATCTCAGAATAATGAAGTAACAATAATGAAAACATCAGGTGTTAGTCTTTATAAGATGATGACTGCTCCTCTGATTGCGGGTGTAATTCTTGCTTATCTTTTATTCAGGTTTAATAATGATGTCCTACCGAATGCAAATCATCAGGCAAAACTTTTAATGGGAGACATATCCCGGAAAAAACCTACGCTATCATTAGAGAAAGGATTTTTTTCACAGGAAGTAGCTAACTATGCAATTCTTGCCAGAGATATAAATGAAAAAATAAATGAACTAAATGAGATAGTGATTTACGATTATACAAATCCTAATAAAATTAATGTTGTAACTGCTGAGAAAGGATATATTTATTTCTCAACTGATCAATCGAAACTAATATTGGATTTAATACGGGGTGAGATCCATGAATCGGATATAAAGAAAACAGGTATGTACCGGAAGATTGTATTTGAAAAACATAGAATTGCTATGAATGCGAATCAATTTTCTTTTCAACAAACTGCCAGTGGAATACGGGGAGAACGGGAACTTAGTACAGAATCAATGCAGGTTATTGTTGACAGTTTGAGTAAGAAGCGTGATCAGTATAAAATTGGTTTAGAAAAGGAAACCAACAAATATTTATTTATTAACTCTTCTGAAAATAGATATGTAACTACAATTAAAACACCTCAAACTGAAGAGCTTGTTTACGCAAGAGTATTGGATAAAATAAAATCAGCAAAAAATGTTGTGATTTCTAATTATAGAAGAGTGGAGTGGGTTGAGAGAGATATTGAAAAATACGATGTTGAGATTTATAAAAAATATGCGCTTCCGGCAATATGTATAATATTTGTATTTATCGGGGCGCCGCTTGGAGTAATGGTTAAGAAGGGAGGATTTGGTGTGGCTGCTAGTATTAGCCTGTTCTTCTTTCTTTTATATTGGGCATTTCTTATAGGAGGGGAAAAGCTAGCCGAACGGGATTTTATTTCTCCTTTTATCGGAATGTGGGCGGCAAATATTTTACTTACAATTGCAGGAATAATCATTACTGTAAAAACGAATAGAGAAACGGTTACGATTCAATTCACCTTTATAAAAAGGCTTATACCTAAACGTTTTAAATCGAATTATAAAATTGATTTAGATGAAAATTCTTGATAAGTATTTAATTCGACAGTACATCCAAACTATTATGTTTGGGTTATTGGCATTTGCAATAATTTTTATTGTAATTGATGCAATGGAAAACCTGGACGAATTTATTGATCAGGATCTGCCTGCATTGGAAATACTGTATTACTATTTTGTATTCTCTCCGGAGATTGTAAAGCTGATGACACCGGTAGCAGTTCTTTTTGCTGCATTGTTCACAGCAGCTAAAACATCGAATTTAAATGAGTTAACAGCAATGAGGGCAAGCGGAATGAGTATATATCGGTTCATGGTTCCATTTCTCGTTATTACAATTATTATAAGTATAGCATCAATTTATTTTGGCGGTTACTTGGTACCGATGGCAAATAAAACAAAAGTACACATTGAACAAGTCTATTTGAAAAAAGGAATTCAATTTTCCGAAAGTAATATTTTCTTTCAAGATTCAAAAACGAGAATAATGAGCATTGGATTTTTCAACCATGTAACAAACTCCGCCAGCCGTGTCAGTATTCAGGAGTTTAATAGTAGAGATTTAACACAAATGATTTCAAGAATTGATGTTCCCAAATTAGTTTATGATACAACCGCAAAATACTGGATTGCATTAAATGGAGTGAAACGCCAGTTTAGTGATGAAGTGCAGAATGCCGAATATTTCGATTCGCTGAAAATAGATTATCTAAATTTTACCCCTTTTGATCTGACAAAGAAACAAAGGAAAAAAAAGGAGATGAACTTAGATGAACTGCGTGAACTGATTGAGTCACAAAAAAGAACCGGCAATGATCCAACTGCAACATTAATCGAGTATAATTCAAGATATGCTTTTGCGTTTACTAGTTTAATAATTGTATTGTTTGCACTTCCAATTTCTGCAAACAAGCAAAAGGGCGGACTTGCAGTTCAGGTGGGGATAAGTATTCTGGTTACTTTTATTTACCTGGTATTTATGAAAATCAGCCAGGCGTTTGGACAGAACGGAGTTATGGATCCGTTGCTTACAGCATGGTTTGCAAATATTATCTTTTTAATTGCTGCTATAATTTCTATAATTAAAATTCGTTACTAAGAGAATTTAAAATTTCCATCTGGAACTAAGAGAAAAAGAAAGGTTACTTGAAGAAGCAGGAAAAAAAGCAGTTTGAAAAGAACTGGTTGCTAAATGAACTTCCAGAAAAGAGCTTACAAATCCAAGTCCAAATGCCCAATTAAGTCCTCCAACTTCGTTGTATTCAAATCCGGTTCGCAACATTGGTAAAAATTTTAAAAACTGCCATTCAAGTCCGAAGGATATTCTTGGTTTTGTACTGTTGCCAGGTAAATTATTAAATCCCTGATTGTAATCAACCGCAAAAAGTATATGACCAGGAAAGGTATTATCCTCTGATTTGGAAAGTACAAACGCAGCACCAAACCTGATGGCTGTTGCCAGACCTGTAGAAAATTTCTGAATTGGCTCTGCAGTGCCTACTATTTTATCAATTAAGGAATCCAATTGGGATTTGTCCGATAAATCATCAAGATATAGTGATCCATTACTTACAAACCGGGCTGTATTTTTCGACCACGTGATGGAACCTATATCTGTAACTGCAATAGAAAAAGTTGCCAGTTTGGGTAAAATAAAGCTCAATCCAAAATCTAAACCAATTCCTGTTCCCGCAGGACCTGGAAATAGTTGAAATGATGATTCATGGCTGAGGGAATCGAACTCGTATTTTATACCAAAGTTATCAGAGAATGAACTAAAAGCAGTATAATTCGTTTCACCTGAAATTTCGTGCTGCTCAGAAGTTGTTAAGTACGACCCTACACTTTCTGTACCTGCATAAGCAAATCCGTGTACTAATTTAATGGAAAAACCGGCTGTGATACTTTCCAATAATCCCGCTTTCAAATCATCAAATTTTCTTGCATAAGAAAGTGAATAGTTTCTGATCCACCATGAGTGAACTTCAGCCTCACTCAAATCAAACACTTTATTTACAGTATTACCGTTTAGTGCCAGATCTACTAATGCTGATGGTATCCTGCTTTTACCACCAGTAAAATCTGATACAGCAAAACCAAACGCTCCAATTTTTTTATCAGGTATTACTACGAAACTAAGAAGTTGTACACTTGCACTAGACGAAACATATCCACCACCACTAAATAATTGGTTGAGTCTTTGTTTATCATCTTCGGAAAGTACACGACTCTTTCCATTTATACCACCAAAAAAGTAATTAATATCATCTAAGGAAAGAACATCTATTCCACCTTTAGCTGAGACAGTTGGAACGGGAAGGATGGTTGCAAATTGAATGAAAATACTGTCTTCAGATATTAAGTTAGCAGGATTCAATCCAATTGAATAAACACCAACACTTGATGCCGTGTAAGTTTTTCCCATACCCATACTTCTTGCGTCCACAGAGCCAATCGAACCGTACTGTGCAAATACATATGTGGAAAAAATTGAAATAGATATCAATATATATTTTATTGTTTTTAACATTCTATAGTGGTTACCAAATAAAAGATCTTACGGTTTAATTCTGTAATTTATTGATCCGTAGGCTTTAAATTTTACCCAGGCATCAGGACGAATTGCAACAATTTTTGGCGGATTCTGAAATGCATCACTAGTTCTAAGAGTTACACTATATACTGCAAACCTCGCCCTGGTCATCATTTCAATTTGAGATGAATTTAATTCTATTGTTATAGGAGGATTTGTAAAAGGTTGTATTACTTCGCCATTTTCATCAACTATGGCTGCATTAAAAAATAATGTATCTGTATCGTTAGAGTTATGCGAAATTGTGAAAAGAAAGTTATGATTTTCATCAACAACATCCATTCTTATCCAACCTGCCAGGGGAATTGCATTTTCAAGTTCAATTGTTATTGAAGCAGAGTTACCATCTCTAATTGCATCCTTCTCATCCTGGCTCAAATCAATTGTACTGCTATCAACAACAGTGGATTTTTTTAATGCTAAAAAACTGCTTATTGTGATAGTTGTACTGAATGATATGGAATCGTCTATTGCAGCTGCTCCTCTCTTACCATCAGGATTCATAATATACTCGGCGATTAGTAAAATCGTATCAGGTAGAAATGAAATAAATTGTGTGATGTTGCTGTTACTTTCATTGAAGGATTGCTTAAATAATCCATCTTCAATATGTATAAACATGTTTTCATTTCCGGTACTATCTCTAAGAAGAAATTGTAACCCATCGCTTCGTAAGCCAACAATATTTAAATTATTCACATCAACAGGATATGGATCAGAGAACTGCGTTATTAATCCTACATCAACAATCATTTCTGCAGCCCTTAGAATTGTTTTATCCCTATAATCAGATAATTCTGTAGCGAACCCAAAAGAATTTTCATGTATGCCTAATGAAGTTGCAGGCATTATTCCGGAGACATAGCTAAATAAAAAATCAGATGTGGAAAAATCAAGGTAGACAATGTTTCCAATACCATTTCCGTTTGTCACTGAGGTGTTCACCATTAAACTATTGTAAAACTCTGGTGGTTGATTTTTAGGAACCTTGTAGCGGAGACCTTCCAAATTACTGCTAATAGAATTTACATTTTGAGGTGGAGTTATTATTTTAATCAAAAGCGGATTACCGTCCTGATCATTTATCCCGGGCACTAAAAGATTAAGAGTAACTTCATTATCAGTGGGATTATTAACACTAAAATCCAGTGTGCCGCTTAAGAATTCAGCGCTATCCAGCACTGCTCCTTCCGGAAAATCAAAATATAATGTTACGTTCTGTGAATCTGTAAAAACCGGTATGTTAGTCATCGTTGCGAATCCAACGAGTTGAATGAAATCAGAAATATCAGTATTAAGGTCAAAAATTTCTGTTCCCATAATATAAATACTATCTTCAATGCTAAGATTACCGGTAGCCAGAAAACCTTGCTCTCTGATCAATTCGTCAATCGTAAATCTTTTATTAGCGATTGGTATATTCAAGTCAACATTCCATTCGGGAAAAATAATTTCATTGGGAATTTCGAAGCAGCCGGAAGTAATAATCAAAGTGGCTGTAAAAGTAATGATGATTATTTTTAAATAACGCTTATTCATATAAAATCTTTGAAACGTTTTATTTACGTAATACTCACCAGGAAATAAGAAAGCTATATTCCCCTACGGAGTCAAAATCGAGAGGTTAAATGCTCTAATTTTGTGCCCGATTGATTGTTTTTTTAGGAAAGAAATTGAGGGTATATAAAGATTCTAATTGTAATTTTTACAATATCTAAAGAAATTATTACAAAAAGCACTGTGTTTAATAAATTAGTAGCGCCAGAATTTACAGGGAGAAGTAATAAAAAAAAGTCACGAAGACACATTGTTCATCGTGACTGGTATTAAATCTCACTATGAGAAAGATCAATAATATTAGTTTACTTTTTCATCACCCTTTGGTGGTACAAAGCCAAAATGCTGGTTCGGAGTATCGATTTTTATTTCACCAAATCTTGCTTCAAATTTACTAATATTCTCGCTCAAGGCTTTTAGTAACATTTTTGCATGTTGTGGAGTTGTAATTATCCTTGCATAAACTTTTGCCTTTGGAACTCCAGGCACAACCCGGGTAAAGTCAATTATAAACTCTGCTGCAGAATGAGTAATTATTGCAAGATTAGAATAAATTCCCTCTGCTTCCTTCTCTCCTAACTCGATATTTATTTGCTGCCCTTTCGGAGGCTTCACTTTGTTCATCTTAATTTAATAATATTATGATTACCTTAACTCATCCGATTTATTGAATGCATCCATAGCTTTGTCCTTCAAATTCAAAAAACTATAAACCTTGCCTAGCATTTCCCAAATCTCTCTGTTTTTGGGGTCCGTTTCAACAACCTTTTCCAAATAAGGCACCGCCAATTCATATTTCTCAATGTCCTCATCAATATATTTTTCGGTTTCTTCCTCAGTTATTTTCAATGCAATACCCCATTTAACATATGTAATTCCAAGATTATAAGTAGCGCTTTCATAGTCAGAATCAATCTCTAATGCTTTAAGAAATTGTTTTTCAGCACCTTTATAATCATCTGATTCTAATAATAGCACACCATAGTTGTATCTAAAGATTTTATTATCCGGTTCCCTATCTACCAAAGATTTAAATGATGCAAGTGCAACATCTTGTTTGCCTACCAGGATATATGATGCTGACAAAGTTTTTAGAATATCACCATCATCAGGATAAGTTTTTGCACCTTCTTCAAGTATATTTATGGCATCTGTATAATACTCTTGAGCTTCAAGGCTATCCTCTACATCACCACTCAATGCGTAATCCGAATTTTTTTCGTTTCCCAAAGAGTAATAAATATCACCTAAATATCTGTAACCATCAATTTCCTGTTTAAGCTGAACTAATTGTTTAAAAGGTTTAATCGCTTCTTTATTCCTTCCGGAACTCATATAAACAAACGCCATGTTTTTATATGTATCCGCAGAATCAGGCTCAAGCATTGCTGCGTTATTAAACGCATCAATGGCTTTATCAAAAAATATTTTTGCACTATCAGCATCTGATGTTTTATTTCCTCTCTGAAATAGGTTTACACCAGCATTAAAATTGTTTGCCCAGTAATATATTTTCGAATCGTTTATATCCTTTTCAAACTTATTACTCGCAGCAAGGGAGTTGTCATACCCAACAAGCAGACTATCCATGTTTCCTAATTCGCCGTAAGTGTGACCTAGTAAAAACCATCCTTCATCGCTCTTAGGATTTTTTTGAATATCTTTTTTGAGCACATCAATAGCTTTTTTGTAATTTTTTTGTTGAATGTATAACCGGGCACTGGTTAATTCAGAAGATGAACATTGAAACCCGCTGAAAACTAATCCAGTTAATAAAGCGATAACTAGCAAAATATTAGTTTTTTGCATCTTCACTCCGTTAAATATTAAATTATAAGATTATTAAAATTACTACATTACATTTCGATAGTCAAGATTCGCTTTCTGTTTCAATATCTGATATCGCTGATATTGTCCTGTCAGATAGTAATTGATTTATTAAAATTATTGATTTTAGTACCAGAATAAAATATTTTTAATAGCACTAAATTAAGGTAGTTGTGACAACAGAAAATATTATACGGGATGTTCCAAAAGTTCTTCTGCATGATCATCTTGATGGGGGATTAAGACCGGAAACAATTATTGCACTTGCAGAAGAACAGGGATATGACAAACTTCCAACAAAGGAGCCAGCAGCCCTGGCGGAATGGTTTCACCGGGGTGCTAACAAAGGCAGCCTTGTTGAATACCTTCAGGGGTTTGAACATACCTGCGCAGTGATGCAATCAACTGAAGCATTAGAAAGAGTTGCGTATGAAATGATTGAGGATATGAAAAACGATGGTGTTTGCTATGTTGAAACAAGATTCGCCCCTGTATTTCACATCCAAAACGGACTTTATTATGAGGATAGTGTGAATGCGGTTTTGAAGGGATTAAAAAGAGGAAGACAAGATTTTGGTGTTGGATATGGATTAATTATATGCGGAATGCGTAATATGAAAAATACTCTGGATTTTGCAGAACTCGCTGTGAATTTCAGGAATAAAGGTGTAGTTGGATTTGATCTTGCCGGGGAGGAAGGCGGGTATCCCCCAAAAAAACACATCGAAGCATTTCAATTTATTCAGAGAGCAAATTTTAATATTACAATCCATGCCGGCGAAGCATTTGGTAAAGAATCAATCTGGCAGGCAATACAATGGTGCGATGCACATAGGATTGGTCATGCCACTCATCTTATGGAAGATTTAATCTACGATAATGATGGCAACGTTGTTGGCTTTGGTGAATTAGCACAATACATTCTTGATAAAAGAATTCCGTTAGAAATTTGCTTGCTAAGTAATGTTCACACCGGTGCCGTCGATAAACTCGAAAATCATCCGTTTGGTACATTGTTCAGAGAGAAGTTTCGTGTAACAATTAATACTGATGACCGCCTGATGAGTGATACAACGATGACAAACGAATTTTTACTTGCTATAAAACATTTTAATCTTACTTTGGATGATGTAGAGAAGATAACAATTAATGCAATGAAATCGGCTTTTATTCATTATGATGAACGACTCTATTATATATACAATATTATTAAACCGGGTTATCAGAAAATAAAAGACAAACTATTATCATTAAAAAATCTACCAACAAAAAATGAAGAAACTTTTCCAAAACTATAAATACGAATTCACAAAAAACGAGAAAAAATTGTTAAGCTCCTTCTGTAAACAATCACTGAAACAGATGGAAGGAAACAATCAATACTTTGCAGAATCTAAGGCATTCAATTCGATATTAACCAAAATTAATTCCGAAGATGAAACAATAAAATTGACAAAGGATGAAAAAACCAGATTAACATTTCAAATGAAACAAAATGTAGATCATATTAAAAAGCAAATGAATAATAGCTGGTTTATAAAAAAGTGGTTGATGAATTCACTTTATAATCAATACAATAGTTTACTTAACACACACTTCAAATAATAAAATGATTTCAGAAAAAGAAAGAACTTCAATAAAAGCTAATCGTGGAACTAAACTAACCTGTAAAGGTTGGACTCAGGAAGCAGCTATGAGAATGTTAATGAATAATCTGGATCCGGAAGTTGCAGAAGATCCCGCAAATCTTATAATTTATGGTGGAAATGGAAAAGCCGCACGAAACTGGGAATCATACGAAAAAATAATTCAAACACTTAAAACCCTTGAAAATAATGAAACATTACTTATTCAATCAGGCAAGCCTGTAGCAGTATTTAAAACTTATTCCGATGCACCGAGAGTGCTGATTTCAAACTCGATGATAGTACCCAAATGGGCAACGTGGGATGAATTCAGGAGACTGGAAGCTCTGGGATTAACGATGTATGGCCAGATGACTGCAGGAAGCTGGATATATATTGGTACTCAAGGTATTCTGCAGGGAACTTACGAAACATTTTCTGAATGTGCACGTAAATATTTTAACGGCACACTAAAAGGAAAATTTATGTTGACGGCTGGCTTAGGAGGTATGAGTGGCGCTCAACCTTTGGCTGCAACTATGAACGGAGCTGCTTTCCTTGGAGTTGAAGTTAACCGTGAACGTGCTCAAAAGCGGATTGAAACAGGTTACTTGGATATAATAACTGATGAGCTTGATGAAGCATTGGATAGGGTTTTGAAAGCGAAAGAAAAAGGAGAGGCTCTTTCCGTAGGCTTAATTGGTAATGCGGGAGAAATTTTACCGGAAATAATAAAGAAAAATATCATCCCCGATGTTCTCACTGATCAAACTTCTGCACACGATACGCTTAATGGATATATTCCAATGGGAATGAGTTACGAAGAAGCACTGAATTTACGAAAGGATAATCCTGATAAATATATCAAGCTGGCAAAAGATACTATTGTTGCACACGTTAATGCCATGCTAGAATTCCGTCGAAGGGGTGCTGTGACATTTGATTATGGAAATAACATAAGAGGTGAAGCATTTGATAACGGCGTTAGCAACGCATTCGATATTCCGGGTTTTGTTCCTGAATTCATCAGACCTATGTTTTGCGAAGGGAAAGGTCCGTTCAGATGGGTAGCTCTTTCTGGTGAACCTGAAGATATTTATGTAACCGATATTGCCGTTAAGGAAGCCTTTCCGAACGATAGAGCGCTATGCAATTGGATTGACTTAGCACAAAAAAAGGTTCGCTTTCAGGGATTGCCGGCAAGGATATGCTGGCTGGGCTATGGAGACAGGGCTAAATTGGGCAAAATCTTTAATGACCTGGTTGCATCAGGTAAAATTAAAGCCCCCATTGTAATTGGCAGAGATCACCTTGATTGCGGTTCGGTGGCATCACCAAACAGAGAAACTGAAGCAATGAAAGACGGCAGTGATGCTATAGCTGATTGGCCCATTCTAAACGCATTATTAAATACAATAGGTGGTGCAGGCTGGGTATCGGTTCATCATGGCGGCGGTGTTGGAATTGGTAATTCGATACATGCCGGAATGGTAATAGTTGCAGACGGAACCAAAGATGCGGAAAAAAGATTAGAAAGAGTTTTATCTTTTGATCCGGGTATGGGTATTGTTAGGCACGCTGATGCTGAATATGAAGAGGCTATCACGAATGCTAAAAAATTTGATCTAAAAATGCCGATGCTTAAATAGGAATGTTCATTAATAAAAAGAGCATAATAAATTATATTTAATTCTATAATATTGCTATACTGGAGCAGTTCATCAGTATTATTCTATACGGAAGATAAGCATTGTGAGTGGAATTTTTTCCGGGGTTACCTTAATAAAATAAATAAAAAATAGTATACTATCAGAGGAATAATATGAAAGTAAAAGTATTAATAGCAGATAAATTTCCGGATAAATATGTTGAAGAATTAAAAAGTTTTGATCTTGATGTAGAATATTCGCCTAAACTTGGTGAGACCGATCTCCCAAATGCATCTAAAGACAAAGATATACTTATTGTACGGTCAACTAAAGTTAATGGTGCAACAATAAGTTCATCCAAAAATCTTAATCTCATTATTCGTGCAGGAGCAGGTGTAAACAACATTGATATTCCTGCAGCAAATAATCGTGGAATATATGTTGCCAATTGTCCGGGGAAAAATTCAGTGGCAGTTGCAGAATTAACAATTGGATTAATGATTGCTTTGGATAGAAGAATTCCTGATAATGTTATGGATTTCAAAAACGGGAAGTGGAACAAAGCCGAATACTCTAAAGCTGATGGATTGAAAGGAAAAACCCTGGGTATTATTGGTGTGGGCAATATAGGCAAGGAAGTTGCAATCAGAGCTATCTCATTTGGTATGAACGTTTACGGAAAGGACATCTCTAGAATAGAAGGAGTTAGTATAAAAGATTTTTCCGAAATGGATCAATTGCTGCCTTTGTGTGATGTTATTACAATCCATCTACCGGCTACACCAACAACTAAAAACTTATTCAATAAAGAAATGTTCGGGTATATGAAGCCTAATACTTTACTTATTAATACCTCCCGACCTTCGGTTATTGATGAACAAGCGATGCTGGAAGCAATTAAGGAAAAAAATATTAGAGTGGCTTTAGATGTATTTAATGATGAACCTGAAGGTAAAACCGGTGAAGTTAAATCAATGTTTAAGGAAAACCCCAATATTTATGTAACTCATCACATCGGTGCATCAACCGCACAGGCACAAAATGCTGTTGCTGAAGAAACGGTGAATATCGTTAAGCAATACTTACACAGTGGTATTATCGATCATTGGGTGAATAGAGCAAAAATTACAGACGCTAAAAGTCAGTTGGTTGTAAAGCATTTTGATAAACCGGGGGTACTTGCTTCAATACTTGATGTTATAAGGCAAGGTAATATTAATATTGAGGAAATTGAAAACGTTATTTTCGAGGGCGGTGTTGCTGCCTGTTGTACAATGAAACTAAGCAGCCCGGTTTCAATTGAAATGTTAAAGCAAATGAATAAAAATCCTGATGTATTAAGTGTTTCTCATATTTTTATTTAATCCCTAAAAATTAATTGTAAAAGCCGCTCAAGAAAGCGGCTTCTAAATTATATTTTTAAGCATTTTTAGATTTTATTCGAGCCGCTTTACCCGAAAGATTTCTCAGATAAAATAGTTTGGCTCTTCTTACATCACCCTGCTTAAGCAATTCAATTTTAGCAATTTTTGGTGAGTGCAATCGAAATATTCTTTCAACTCCAACTCCACCGGAAATCTTGCGCATTGTGAAAGTTCTGTTTAAGCCGGCACCACGAATGCTTATAACGTCCCCTTCAAAAGGTTGAATTCTTTCCTTTTCACCTTCAATTACTCTAACATGCACCTTAATATGATCACCTGCACGAAATTGGGGAATATCATTTCTTATTTGATCTGGTGCTATTTTATTTAAATTAACCATCGCTAACTCCACTAATTATTATAATCTTGCCATTTTTTAGTTAAATATTTTGATTGTTCTTCTTTCCATTTTTTTATTTCTTTATCGTTTCCTGACAACAATACATCAGGAACTTTCATACCTCTATACTCAGCAGGTCTTGTATAATAAGGCGAATCAATTCTTTCTCCATCTTGAAATGAATCATTTAATGCAGCTTCACTGTCATTCAGTACACCGGGGATCAGTCTTACAATTGCATCAACAATTATAAGAGCGGGCAATTCACCGCCTGTTAAAACAAAATTACCTATTGATATTTCATCGGTGGCAAAATGCTCTCTAACCCTATCATCAATCTCTTTATAATGTCCTGCAATAATAATAATATTTTTTAAGAGCGAAAGTCTATTTGCAATTTTTTGATTAAATACTTTTCCCTTTGGTGTTGTAACTATTATAGAATCGTATTTCCGATCGCCTGTAAGTTTATCCAAACATTCAAAGAACGGTTCCGGTTTTAGTATCATCCCAGGCCCGCCGCCAAAAGGTTTATCGTCAATCTGTTTATGTTTATTAAAAGCATAATCACGCAAGTTGTGGATATTTATTTCAACTTTTCCTTTTTCCTGTGCCCGGTGTAAAATACTAGTATTTAACGGACTCTCAATCAATTCAGGTACAGCAGTTATAATATCAATCCTCATCATCATAGCTAACATTTTGTTTTAATACTAAAATTTTACTCTGCGGATCAAAGCTTTCAATAAAATCAAGAACAAGAGGAATCAGTAATTCTTTACTCTTTTCATTTCTTATTATTATTACATCATTAGCAGGCGGAGAGATTACATCTGCTATAGTGCCGATATTCTTTCCTCCCCGAAAAACCTTACTACCAATCAAATCGTGTATATAATAAGTATCATCCGGCAGTTTAATCAAATCCTTTTCTTCAACATATATCCCTCTTCCAACTAAAACTCCGGCATATCTTTTATCGTCGAAATTTTTAAATTTCAGAGCAACCGCATTGTTTAATTCTTTTACATCTTCAACGAAGAATATTTTTTTACTTCCCCAAAAATCAATAAATAATTTTTCCAATTCAACGAACCGCCGAGGGAAATCAGAATACGGTTCGATTTTAACAAAACCGTTCTTACCAAAAAGCGAAATTATATTCGCAATAAGGAAAAAATCTTTCACAAACTTTTTGTTAGATATATTCCTTAATCTAATATTTCAAGCATTGCACGGTGTCCGCCCTTTGCTGCTACAGCAGTTAAAAGAGTACGCATTGCCTGTGCAGTTTTACCTTGCTTCCCAATAACTTTACCTACGTCCTCCGACCGAACTCTCAGAGCAAGAATTACTTTATTGTCCTCTTGTTCCTTTTCTTGCACTTCAACCTCATCGGGATAATCAACCAGATGTTTTGCAATGTATTCTATGAACTCTTTCATAACACGGAGCCTCCTATTATTAGAGCCGGGAGCAATTTAGACTATTATGTACAGAAGAAAATGCACCTTCGGGAAAAATTAAATTATTCCTTATCAGCACCATTTTTATCAGAAGCAGCACCCTTAACTTCAGCTGTACCTTCATCAGCTTTACCAACTTTTGCATTTTTAGTATCTTCAACAACTTTAGTATCTTCAACAACTTTAGCAGCTTCAGTAACTTCAGCATCTTCAACAACTTTAGCATCTTCAGTAACTTCAGCAATTTCAGAACTCTCTTTGGAAGTGTCTTCAGGTTTACCTGATCCTTCAGATACCTTCTCTTTTGATTTAGCTTTTTTTGAAATCTTTTTCTTATTCACTTTTTGAGATGCACCCGCTTCCTTTAGTTTTTTCCACTCTGAAAGTTTTGCTTCTATTTCTTCTTCGCTATTTCCACGCTTAATTAACTCATTTTTTAAGGTGATACCTTTTTGCCTTAACAGACTTTTAACTGTCTTAGTAGGCTGCGCACCATTGCTAAGCCAGTAAAGTACCCGATCCTCTTTAATATCAACAGTATGAGGATCTGTTAACGGATTATACAGCCCTAATGCCTCTAGAAACTTACCATCTCGCGGGGATCTTACATCAGCAGCCACAATTTTATAGATCGGCCGCTTTTTCTTTCCCATTCTTTTTAATCTTATTTTTACTGCCAAATTATTATAACCTCCAAATATTTTAACTTAATTAGTTAAATTTAATATTTTGAAAAGATGATTTACCCATGCTGCCTTTTGAAAAACGGCTCATCATTTTTTTCATTTGATTAAATTGTTTTATTAATTTATTCACATCCTGTATTGAATTTCCGCTGCCTCGCGCAATCCTTTTCCTGCGATTTCCATTAAGGATTTTTGGATTCACACGTTCTTTTCTGGTCATTGAATTAATAACGGCTTCAACCTTAACAAGTGCATTATCATCAATTTGTGCATTTTTTATTTTCGCACTTACACCGGGAATCATTCCCAGAAGAGATGACAAAGAACCCATATTCTTAATAACTTTAATTTGCTTAAGAAAATCATCAAAATCAAATTTATTTTTCTTTAATTTTTCCTCAAGTTTTTCGGCTTCTACTTCATTAAAATTCTGCTGTGCCTTTTCTACCAGAGAAATTACGTCTCCTTTTCCTAAAATACGCGATGCTAGCCTATCAGGATGGAAAATTTCCAAGGAATCAAGCTTTTCACCGTTGCTGCTGAACTTAATTGGTTTTCCCACAACCGACCTTATTGAAAGTGCAGCACCACCATGCGCATCACCATCCAGCTTTGTTAAAACGATTCCATCAAAATCTAAGCTATCGTTAAAAATTTTCGCTGAATTTACTGCGTCCTGTCCTGTCATCGAATCAACTACAAAAAGTGTTTCATCCGGATTTGCTAATTCTTTAATTGAAGTGACTTCATTCATCATTTCTTTATCAATATGTAAACGACCTGCAGTATCTATTATAATTGTATCAAGACGATTCTCTTTCGCAAATTTCAGTCCTTCTTTAACTGCTTTTATAGCATCTTGTTCATTTATTTTAAAAACCTTCACATCTATCTGTTTTCCCAGGAGACTTAGCTGCTCTATAGCTGCCGGACGATATACATCAGCAGCTACGAGTAAAAGCTTTCGATTTTTCTGCTTGAGGTGTTTTGCAAGTTTTGCAGAAAAAGTGGTCTTACCGGATCCTTGTAAACCAACTACTAATATAACAGTAATTCCCGAAGCATTTAACTTAAGCTCTTGCTGATTTCCGCCCAACAACTGTGTAAGTTCATCGTTAATAATTTTTGTAATCAGATGCCCGGGTGAGATTGAAGCAATAACTTCCTTGCCAAGGGCTTTAACAGAAACATTCTCGATAAACTGTTTTGCTACTTTGTAATTTACATCAGCATCTAAAAGAACACGCCTTATCTCTCTTAAACTATCGGATATATTTTTCTCCGTAAGTTTTCCCTGCCCTTTGATTTTTTTAAGAGCAGTTTCTAATTTTAGAGATAAATCCTCAAACATCCGTACTTATCCTACGATAAATATTCATTCTTTTTTTCAGGAACTTTCTTTTAAGGCATTCGCGCCGGATACAATTTCCAGAATTTCTTTAGTAATGGCAGATTGCCTCTCTTTATTATATGTAAGATTAAGAGACTTGATCAACTCTTCTGCATTTGTTGTTGCATTATCCATTGCAATCATTCGTGCACTAAGCTCTGCCGCATTAGATTCAAGCAACGCTCTCCAAACCTGGGCTTTCAAATGCTTGGGAATTAGATATTCGAAAATATGTTTTTGATGGGGTTCATAAATATAATTTGTATTTCCTAATCCATCTTTAACAGAATCAGCATAAACAGGAATAGGTAAAAATTGTTTCGTTTCAATTTTTTGTCGAATAACTGAAACAAAAGTATTATAAATCAAAACAACTCTGTCAAAAGTTCTGTCAATAAATTTGGAAATTATATTTTCACTTAGATTAAGCGCCGAATTATATTTTAGAGATGAAAACAATCCAGTATCAGTACCAAATATTTCATAATCTCTTTTCGTAAAATAATCTGCGCCTTTTTTACCAACACAAAATAATTGATAGTTTAAGTTATAAACTTTTACTTCGTCCTCAATAAATCTGTAAGCTTCCTTAATAATATTTTGATTGAAAGCACCACAAAGACCCCTATCTGCAGTTATAACAACAATAGCTACATTTTTAACTTCCCTTTGGTTAAAGAACGGATTCAATGAAATAGATTGTTCATCCGGTAGTCTCGAAATCAATGAAGCAATTTTATCTGCATAGGGTCTTGCATTAAGAATATTTGCCTGAGCTTTTCTTAATTTGGAAGCAGCAATCAATTTCATTGCTCTGGTAATCTGCTGTGTGCTCTTTACACCGCTTACCCGTCTTTTTATGTCTTGTAATGTTGCCATCTATAAATAAATTACTTATACACTTTTCTTAAATACACCTAAAAATTCTTCGCTTGCCTTTTTTAATTTTTCTTCAGTTTCATCACTTAGAACTTTTTCTTTTTTTATCATTTTGAAAATATCATTGTATTTTACTTCAATAAATTCTAGGATTTCTTTATTAAATCTCTTAACATCTGCCAGTGGAATTTCCTTCAAATATTCGTTAGTTCCCAGGTACACACTTACAACCTGACGTTCAATAGGTATAGGACTGTACTGATCTTGTTTAAGAAGTTCTACCAAGCTTGCACCTTTAGCCAAAGTTCTTTGAGTTGCTTTATCCAGGTCGGAGCCAAATTTTGCAAATGCTTCCAGCTCTCTGTACTGTGCAAGATCCAGTTTAAGCGTACCTGCAACTTTTTTCATCGCTTTTATTTGGGCATTTCCGCCAACCCTTGAGACTGAAATACCAACATTGATTGCTGGTCTCACACCTGCGTTAAACAAATTTGATTCGAGATAAATCTGGCCATCCGTAATAGAAATTACATTAGTGGGTATATAAGCTGATACATCACCTTGTTGAGTTTCAATTATTGGAAGTGCTGTTAAACTTCCTCCACCAAGATCATCACTTAATTTAGAAGCTCTTTCAAGTAGTCTGGAATGGAGATAAAAAACATCACCAGGATAGGCTTCACGACCGGGTGGTCGTCTAAGAAGCAAAGAAAGCTCGCGGTAAGCTGCAGCTTGTTTGGAAAGATCATCATAAACAACAAGAGAATGTTTCCCACCATCGCGAAAATATTCTCCGAGTGTAGCACCGGAATAAGGAGCTATAAACTGCAATGGTGCCGGCTCCGAAGCAGATGCAATAACAACGGTTGTAAATTTCATTGCATCATGCTCATGCAATTTTGCAACAACCTGCGCTACTGTTGAACTTTTTTGACCAATTGCAACATACACACAATAAACAGGATCAATTCCTAACTCTTTTGCTTCTTCACTATGAGTGTACTTCTGATTAATGATCGCATCAATTGCTACGGCAGTTTTACCTGTTTGTCTATCACCAATTATTAACTCTCTCTGTCCCCTTCCGATTGGAATCATTGCATCAACAGCCATAATGCCTGTTTGTATTGGTTCTTTTACGGGTTGTCTTTGTATTACTCCAAGTGCTTTTCTTTCAATTGGAAGAAATTTATCTGTCTTAATTGCACCTTTACCATCAACTGGCTCCCCTAGTGGGTTAATTACTCTACCAAGTACTGCTTCTCCAACGGGAAGTGAAGCAACTTTTTTTGTTCTTTTAACAGTGTCTCCCTCTTTAACAAGTGCGGTGTCACCAAAAAGAACACAACCAACACTATCCTCTTCAAGATTAAGAACCATGCCAATAACATCATTCGGAAATTCCACTAATTCACTAGACATTACCTTTCCTAGTCCATATACACGAGCAATACCATCACCGACTTGTAAAACAGTCCCAACATCATAAATATCAGTTTCACTTTCATACCCCGAAAGCTGCCTTCTCAGTATCGCACTTATTTCGTCAGGTCTAACTTCTGCCATAATTTTTACTTCCTATAAAATTCTATATTAATTAAGAGATAATCCGCCGTGTTTAAATTCTTTTTTTAGTAAACCCAATTGATGCTTAACAGAAGCGTTGTAAACAGTATCACCAACCTGCGCAATAAAGCCGCCTATTAAATTATTATCTACGGAAAATTTAAGAGTTACTTTTTTATTTAAAATGGTTTCGAATTTATTCTTTAGATCTGTTATCTCTTCATCGTTTAATGTAAATGCTGTACTAACTTTCAGTTCAACTATGCCCAGATGCTCATTCCTTAATTCAATAAATCTTTTTGCTACTGCGTAGAGAATTTCTTCTCGTCTTTTATTAATAATAAAGTGTACAAAATCAAGTGCATCTTTATTTAACTGTTTTGAAAAAATCTCATTCAATATTGAAATTTTTACATCCGGTTTTATTACAGGACTTTCAACTACACGTTTTAAATCA
>SMVB01143390.1_pt1 | contig 22997 bp, 32 predicted proteins | sample 2456461 | NCBI WGS metagenome assembly SMVB01 (sample SAMN11095934, study PRJNA526329) | marine sediment metagenome | biome: Marine sediment; feature: Surficial sediment; material: Deep marine sediment; isolation source: Hadal surficial sediment | place: Pacific Ocean | collected 2014-05 | depth...
AATGATAGCAATAATAATCTTCACCTGTCATTGCTTTTATTTCATTGTCAATAGCATTTTTAATTTTGCTTTCTTTTATACTTAATTCTTCTTGCCTCTTAGCTATGCCTAACAAGTCTTTAAGATCTGCTTTAAAATGTATTTGCATATCTTGATTAGCTTCTTTATTCAATTTACGTTTAGTCATCTTACCTTCATTGGATTCATTTAGTTTATCCAATATGATATCTGTTAATATTAAACGGTCTGTTACGGTCATCTTAGCCATGATATATAGTTTAGTTGTTGTTAAAAAAAAAATGAGAAGGTTACTAACTAAATAGCTTTCACCTTCTCGCAGCGTGAGGGAAATCACACACAATTTATCATAATCTATGTCTTTGATATACGGATTTCATGCAAAAACAACCAAGACAAGCATATCCTTCTTTAAGTTTAAAATTCCATGCTAATGCTAATCCAAGAACTGGTTCTATAGTAAAATTAAATGCAAGTACTCTATTGAGCATATACATAAAGATCCAGGCTACAAGAACATGTAATGTTATAAGTATAATTGTTATTCCTTCATTATTTAAGCTTGTGAATACTTTTGATGGTTCATTAAGATAAAGTAACACATCAATAGCTATCAATAATGCCGGTACTATCAATAAATATATAATTTCTATTACTCTGGTAAATACAGGTCTGCTTCTTGTTATAGTTTTCATAAGATTTAGTTTAGTTATTTACGTACCATTTAGTATCATAGCACTTACTTTTAATTATACCATTGCTTGGTGAGCAGCCTACTAAAACTGCAATTATTATATACAATGTAATGCCAAATAAAATGTAATGAATGAATTGAAGACTGTGGTTCTTGTTGAGATGTTTATTAGTTTTCATAGTTATATTATTGTTAAGTTTTTGTTTGCAATTAGTTCTTGTTTGTATTTATCAAATTGTTCATCATCCCTCACTGATATCAGCATTTTTAACTGATCTTTTGCTTTTTGATTTAGTATCATAGCTTGATCCATGTCAAACACAGTTAGATCTTTATAATTTCCTTCTTTGTCTATCATTCTTTGTGTATCTAATTTCATAGATTTCATATTAGATATCATTGCTATGATTTGTCGGTATTCTTCTCTGTTTATTGTATTTCCCATGATATTTATTCAAAAGTTAGTTCATTATACATTTCATTTATTTCAGCTTCCAATGCACCATCATATTGGCTTACATACATATTGGCTTCAAGAGCACATTTTATTGTGCCGTCTTTGAAGACTATATAAGCTGAATGATAGTTTACTTTTATAATGTCCAGGAATATATTTTGCCAAGGTTCAATATGTCCAGAAGGAAGCATTACGCTTCCTATAAAGTCTTCAAGAAATATGTATTTATCTCCAGTTATATCGCATTTTATAGTCATGATTTCCCTATTTTGTTTGTGTTTCAGTGTGCCATTCTTCAATTAATACTGTATGGTTTTCTTTCTCTTCTCTTTTGGCAAACCACGCTTCAACAGATGCTGGACCCCAAGCCACATTGAACCCACTTGTTATTTTAGTTATGTGATTACCAAAGTCTGTCATATCATTTATTGAAAACTGCTTTACATTTCTATCTTCTTCCATGATTTCCCGCCTGTTAAGGACTTGTTTTAATTGCAAACTTCTATGTATATGTATTAAGTATTACTTAAGTATTACTATAGTATACTTAATACAAGTATAAAAGAATACAATTAGGTTGTTGTATTAATTTAATACTTAAACTATTACTTAATAGAACTAATTGAACTAACAAGTAATAGGCAATAGATAGCGAAAGAGGATACCCTTGTGTCTACAAGCATAAGCTCAATTACTACAATATCTTATGACATACTTAAGACAATAACCTCGAGCGAGGACACCTTATTCTATTTAAAAAAGGGAACCGAGTGTTACCTCGATCCCCATTCTTATTAGCAAACCAGCTTGCCAGCTTGTACTCCAAAGGTAAAGTTGATCAGTGTATACTTGTCGTCCTTTACTTCAAAGAACGGAGTCTGACTGTCTTCCTCCAACTTTCGGAATAGTTCACCATTAATCGGGAAGATGCATCGCTTCTTATCAACTATGATTTCACACATGTATCCCTGCCACTCACTCGGAGCAGTCTTCTTACCGTGCTTGCGATCAATAGTTGCTTTGATCTTCCATGGTCCTACTTTGATGTTTGTCGTAACATCTACGAATGCAACGTCAGCGGCTACCGCCAGACCTCGCAAAGGTTTGATTGGATTTTTCATATGACACTTAATAATTTAAGTCTGTCAAAAGGTTGGGGGGTTATTATGGGGGTGCTTCATAAGTTTACAGTCACAGAAAATATTTTATATTTTTTTTCTGTATCTTTACAATAAGTTTACTTGGCATGAAGTACCCTGCAATTTCTTATATTTTTGACAAAAAAAGCTCTACTATCTCAAGGATAGAGTGCTCCCCAGGGGTTGTGAATGAAGAGGCTGCCTTCGTAGACTATGCCAAGCTATCTGCCTTTTCTTCACTTCCTCTATGTGTCAAGGAACTATTAAATAGATGATATTGGATTCAGTTAAGAATATAGCATTTGAGATAGATCATGGAATGCAGTATCTCTCAAAGGCATTAGGATCATCTTCAAAGTTTAATTCTGAGTACCTGGCCATTGCTTATGGAAAGATGCTTGAGGCGAAGGAATTACTTGTTTCATATATTTTCTTGAATGATCATTATGATGGATACTGGGAGTCTAATATTCCAAGCAGCTTATATATTGAGGATGATTTGTTTTCTTGCTTAGAAGAGGAGATAAATGTTGATAAAAAGCTGGAGGCATATGTTCATGTTAAGTTTTTAAGATTAGGATCTAAGGAATTATGTTCAAAACTTAAGGAGATTATATCTGACAGACAGAAAGATGACAATGTTTACATATTGCAGAATTCTTTTGTATGTTTACAAATTGCCTATATTTGGCTTCGTGAGGAGCTCTTAGTAATTAAGGCCAAGAATCCAAAGAAGCATTCTTCTCCTTCTACTCCTTCTGAGAGAGAGGTATATGATACAGGAAAGATAATTGAGAAGAGAACCAAAAAAAAATTGAAAAATGGCTGATAAAAAAAATTGGTTTCATAGTAATGCCAAGAAGGGAGTGTTTAGCCCTTCCAGGGATCTATCTGTTACACAGAGAGAAGTAGCAGAAACTGTTCGAGAATTAATTTTAGATGATGTGGACAGTGCTACATCCTCTGTAGCTATTTATGGAGTTAATGTAGTAAATACTTCTACTTGGCCTTCTACTAATACTGATGTAGCTACAAAATTACCTGATCCTAGTATTGGTAAACAAACAGTATTTATAAATAACTCAACAAGATCAATATTAGTTTTTCCATCTACAGGAGGTGGAGAAATAAATGGTGTAGTTGATGGGTTTGCTTCAATTCCAAATGATAGTAAACCATATGTATTTTATTGTATTGAAAATCCTTTACCTGGAGCTTGGACTTGGACTCCACCTGCTGTTGAACAAATTCAACTTTCAAAGATAAAGATATCTCATACATATGGAACATTTACAAATGCGTATGGAGTTGGTAATCCTGGAGCTCAATTAATTAATCCTCCTGGACCATATTGGCATGATGATATAAATATTAATGGATCGCAGACTTTGACTTTTACACCAAGTCAAGATTATTGGATTACATCAAATTTATCTCCAGAAAGAACATTAGTAACGACTAAAGTATATTCAAATTTTCTTGCATCAGATGCTGGACTACCAACACAAGTTCCTCTTATTGAAAGAAAAGTGGCTTATGGTAATGGAGCAGGAATGAACAACTATACTTGCTCTGGTTTAAGTTTAGATGTTGGAACTACTGTTCCAAACGGACCATTAAATTCTCCTGTAGAAATAGGAGATGTAGGAACATTATATAAAATTCAACCAGCTAATTTTATACAATTAATCATACCAGAAACTGATGGTATAGGTATAGGACCTTTTACGCAATATTATAATACTTTTATTATAACTATACCTATATCTTCTGTAACTAAAGTATATGAATTTGATATATTTTTAGAACATACTTAAAATAATAATATTATGGCAAAGGATAATAAATGGTTTAAGACCAATTCATCTCCAGGTGTATTTACTGGAACAAGAGAAGTTGCTATAGATACTGGTGGCAGTTCTGGTACTGCAAATGTGCTCACGGGAAATGAGACTTGGGTAGATGCATTAAATGGTAACGATGGCACAGGTACGGCAGGTAGGGCCGACCTTCCTTTTCTTACAATAGGGGCAGCAATTACTGCCTCTAGTTCTGGAGATAGTGTAATTGTACGTCCTGGCACTTATGCCGAATCTCAACTGTTACTCAAAGTTAATATGACATTAATAGGTGAAGGTGGTTACGAAACGACTTTCATCACAGGGGCGACGACTACGGGAACCAGGGTAATTCTTAATGCTGGGTCGACTATAATAAATTTTACCATAACTATCCCCCTAAATGGAAGTTATGCTATTGAATGGGAAGGCCCAGAAGTAGCAGGTGCGAGGTTCATAAAATTTAATGGCCAGGCAAATGCGTTAGGTTCTGGGTTGGCAAATTTAGGTTCAGGAAAACTAATCGCCTTTGAAATAAGATATGGTGTATCAGATTGCGAAAATGTACTCTTATGTAAGAATGGGATATTGGCTATGCAATCTCTTCACATTCCAGGCACAGGCACGATTCAAAGAGGTGCAAAGGTAATCAATGGCAGACTACAGGCATTAGATATGAATATTGGCAATCCCAATGTTATTTATGGTGTTGAGGTAGGTACAGCTGGAACAGCAGTTCTTATATCCCTAAACTTATTCAACCTGAAAAATGGGATATTATTATCAGCAGACGATGTACAGTTAGATGCATTGGGTGGCAAGATACAGACAACCTCTACTGTTGGAGGTGATTACGTAAGTGGTATTAATAGTTTTACTGGCCGGGCAATAGTGGTAGCGTTGGGAGTAAACCTAGCTTCTTCTGTTGTTAGAGTAACCGCACAGATGGAACCTAATTTTGTTTGGGATAATACTGCTAATCCAAATGCAGCTGGTTCTGATTTCACAGTCAATTTAATACAATCTAATACAACTGAAAGGGACGCATCTCAGAGATTGTTTGGTACTGATTCACAGATAGGTTTTCCAGAAAGAGGAAGTCAGTTTATGACAGGTGAGGGGGGAGCAAATGCCACTTTTAATAAGGTAGTTACATTAGATACTACTGGAGCATTTATTGGTGATATAAGTGGGGAGGCTGCTTCTAAAACAGGTCCTGGATTTACTTTTGCATCAGTAATGGTAGATGAGAGTATAGCATGGTGTTCTGTTCGACGTGATGCTACTGGAGACCTTGTTAAAAATTGGGGATTGATATTATCGCAAGTAGCTCGGGCAGCTGGCCCGGATGCCATTTACAAATTTGAAGTTTATACAGGTGCAGCTTATCCAGCAAATTATCAACCTGGTGTTTGGAAAGAAGTAGGGGTACAGGCAATAAGTGTAAAAGAGCAGTATAATTATGCTGATGATGTTTTTTTAAGGAGTGGTTCTGAAGAGCAATTACGACTTGGAATAGATAATGATACGACTTGGAATATTACTGAAATAGATGGTGTACAAGGATATTATGCCAGAGTAAGAATTGCAAATAAGGGCCTTATGACAGTAACTCCTTTATTTCAACAGTTAAAAACTACACCGAGTCATAGTATGTTTAATGCACAAGGACAAAAGACTTCTCATGGATTAGCTATGTGGAGAAATACTTTGTTTGGATCTGGTAATATGTGGGGTGAAGGGAATGGTACTGGAAACACTGATTTGAATGGAGCTACAAATGGTTTTTCTTCTACGAAGTTTAAGTTAAAAAACAAGTCAAGCAGGATAAATGGTACTGGAGATTACATGACATTCCAATTTGCTATACCAGGAGGATTATGTACAGCACATCCGTTAAATTTCAAGGTATTATATAGCACTCCGGCTTCAAGCAATTTGCTTGAAGCAACTTTTACATTAAATCTTGTTCCATTAAAGATAGAGAATACTATGGTTGCAGATCCAACAGGAGGTGCTATATCTCCAATAGGACGTGACATAGCAAATACAGATGATTATGGGCTTGTTGTACCTTTAACAACGGTATTACTTGATCAAGTAGTAACTCCTAACAAGTTGAGAGCATTAACTTTTGGTCCTTATGATATATCTGATTATTATGAAGATGATATATTAGTTATACAATTAGTAGTGACAAATGGTAGCAGTGGAGGTCAAGCTATAAGTGGAGGTGATCCGATTGATATATTTGTATTGATTGTAGAAGGTGTAGCATTCACGGCAGGTAAAGTATTGTAAGTTATGTATTCAATAGAAGGAAAACCAAATAGATCCCTTTCACCTTGTCCAATGTGTAATACTTCAGGGGTATTGCTTAAAGAGAAAATAGTTCTCAGGGGAGAGCTGTTTGTAAAAGAAAGTATAGAAGAAGATTGTGTCCTTTGCCTTGGTGAAGGATCTATAACAGTAATAGATAATTTACAGATCATAAGTGACAGAGAAACAGATAGAAATAAGAAAGAAAGCAATATTTATAGGGGGAGAAGTCCCCTCCTCTAAGAACTCTAAAGTAATTGGTTATTACTTTCTTCCTGCGGGATCCTCTTCAAATATATTAGCCAGGGTAAGGGCGACATTGCGTCCTGTCAGGTTGAATTTGAATAGCTCAAAAGTAACTAAGAGGTATCAAAAGAGTGCGGCTATGGAATACTCTTTGAAAAAGAGTGAATTCAAAAATTTAATAAAAAATTTGGAGCCACCTTTTAGGGTGGTTTTTTCGTTTGTCAGAAAGACAAAGAGAAAATTTGATTACATAAATGCAGCTCAAATAGTCCAGGACATGATGGTTGACCATGGCTGGATAGAGGATGATAACTGTGAATATTTGATTCCTTATTTTGAAAAATGGGAACATAACAAGAACCATCCTGGAGTCTATATTTCTGTATTCTAATTATTTTTGTTTAATTTAGAAACTTTGAAAAGAAAGAAATGACAGTAAGCCAGAGACTAGATGATAAGGTAAAAAAGTATTGGATAAAGCCAGGGAAAGAAGTAGCTCATAGAGAATTTCCTAAAAGAAAGATGATAGTAGAAGACATTCTTAAAAAGAATGAGAAGATCTACATTGATGGCCTATTGACAGATAAACAATTTGTAGTTGGCGTAGAATGCCATTGGTTTGATGAGACAGGAAGATATGACAGAGGAAAGTTTTTGACCACTGAACTTATTGAGTTCGGTAAAGGAGATCAGAAAAAAGATAAGGAATCGTTTCCCTCAAAGATACCATCTACAGATTTGAAATAATGTTCTTTGAATTAGTAAACAGTAAGGTAGTTGTTACCGAGCAGGCTTTAATGGATGAGTCACTTGACAAGCTTTATAAGTCAGATAAGTCCAAATCAAAAACAGCCTGGAACAAGGCAATATCTTATTTATTCTTTGTTTACAGTAAGCAAAGTCAATATAAAAATGTTCTTTTGCATGATAGAAGAAGGATGGTTTCTGAAGATATTATCAAGGATTCCTCTTATTGGAAGAAGCTGGAAGAGCATTCAGAGTTTAGTAAGATAATAGAGAAATATAATAACTTACAGTTTACTCACAACGAAAGATTATTAGAAGGTTTAAAGAGAAAAATTGAAGAATACTTAAACTTCTGGAACAGTCTTTCCGTTGTAGACAAGGACAATCACAAGTTATTAAGTGAAACCTTAAAAAGTTCTGAGGCTTTACTTGAACTTCAGGAAAGATTGGAAAGAATGGTTAGTAAAGAAGCTTTAAGCCGACAAGTTGGTGACGGCGAATCTAAAATTTTTGAAGATGATATTTAATTCTTGTCCAACATTTTACGGGAAGTGTGCTAATATGAATACTTCTTTTTTTAACAGAAATGGAAGCGGTACGGGATTACCAGATTTTGACGTTGAACTTGAGTCTAGTCTGTTTACCAACTGCTGTCCTGAAATTGAAAATTCTAATTGTGGAGCTTCTGCTTCTAGTGCTACTAATTATGTATATTCATATACTTGTTGTGCCTATAATTTTATGGAGAAACTTAATTGGGTTGAGTTTATAGGAAATCAAGCAGGAAATAGTTTTGAATATAGAATAGTATCAGTTATTATTAATGGTACAGAGCATGTAGCAAATCAAGTTCAATCATATTTCCTTTCTTATACAGTAGATGGACTAGTTGGTTTACACACAGTAACTGCTACTAATTCATTTGGCATTACTTATACAGATCAAGTTGATGGATTTAATAGCATATTCACTACATTAGGTGTAGATCATTTATTGAAAGCTCAAGTAGTTAGAGATGATTCACCATTATTTAATTCTACATTTGGTGCAATGCTTAGTAGTGGAGGACTTTATATACTAAGAAGAGAAGATGTAGCTACATTTTCCATAACTCTTGACGGAACACCAAGTTTTGCATACAGAAAAATACTAACAGAATCTAGTCATAGTACTGATGATGTTTTCAATGGTGATCCTGGATTCCACGATCCTGATCAAGGATATGATTATTTTACCTGTGTTAATACAGAAGGAGAACCCTTTGTAGTTATAGGTGATGTAGTACAAGAACCAAATGCTCCTGGATAATGAGTACTGATATTAGACATGGTAGGAAAAGAGAAAAGCGAGGAGCTATTAAATCTTTTGATGAATTACCAGAGAGAGCTCAAGAGAGTTTTAAAATTGTTGCTAAAGAAATGATTAAACTTGATGACACTATAGATAAAGTTTATGTTTTTGGAAGCCATTTTTGGGGATTTTGGGATGATTTATCAGATTATGATGTTTTAATTACATCTAAAAATTTTCCTATGAATAAAGAAGAGTTTAAGAGTCTAATGAAAGAGAAATACGATTTTGATGTTGATATTATGAGCGGTGTACCACATAAACAATTAAAAAGTTTTGTAAGTATACCATTAATCAAATAGAGAAAAACATTAGGAATATAATTATAATTGTAAATAAAAATTAATACCATGGCTATACCAGTATACTTATCTCAAAAAGACATAATGTGGAGAAAAGCTGGAAGATCTATATTTACCGGACTTAGATTGAACAGTGAAACTCCTACCATTTTTGGATACAACCAAATAAAAGGATCTCGTCCCATGTCAGCAAGTTGCTGCTTCGTCAACCTTCCGGGTTGGACTTACAGGAATATGGATACATTTTTTCCTACTATATGGTCTCATCCTCTAGAAACAATTCTGATAAAGAATTATTCTTATGGAGGAGAAAGGCGAGCTGATGATGATTGCTGTGATAATAAAAATATATCTTAATTATGGTAGTAGATCTTAAGAGTATAATCAAGGTAATGACCTTGAAGGGATATGCTGTCTTTGAGAATGATGCCAAACCCCTAAATCTTAATTACGTAGGAATACGTGATGTCTCTAAAGCAAATACCTTTAACGATTGGCTTATTATGTTCTGGAAATATCGAGGCCAGTGGAATTACTTTTATCGTCCAGGCACTACTGATCCCGGAACATATTACTTAGGTGATAAGATGGGAAATTCTTTGGGTACAGCAGTCCTAAAGCAGGGTCAGTATCGTGGAGCCTGGAAGCTAGGAAAACATAGAGGAAAGTATGATGCCTTAGTTCAAAGAAAGGAAGTAACAGTAATTAGAGATGCAAATAAGGATGGTGTATTGGACATAGATGGTGGCTATGCAGATACAGGATTTTTTGGCATTAACCATCATAGGGCTAATGCTAAGAAGGAGTCCGTACAAGTGGATAACTGGTCGGCTGGTTGTCAGGTAACTGCCGACCCCCATTTGTATGACATCTTTATACAACTCTGCCAGGAGAGTGCTGAAGTATGGGGCGAAGGACTAACATATACATTATTAAATATTGAAGATTTTAAAAGTTAACTATTTTACTAATGAATCCTTTAATTATGAAAGCGTTTACTAAATTGTTATTTGGCAAGAAATTAAAAAAAATTGGAAGTGTAGTATTAAAAGTAGTAGATAATGCTATTTTGGGAGGAGCAGTAACAAAAACTGTTCAAGATACAAAGGAAAGCCCCAAGGGGAAAGTTCCTTATCTTGAAATTCTTGCTTCTCTTGTTCCTGTAGTATTATTAATAGCAGTTTTAGCTGGATGGATTGATGTAGATCAGCTAAAAGAGCTATTAAAAGTTTTTTAAGTGAAAATTGATGCTTGTAAATACCGAAATGTTTTCTCCTGTCGTAATGGACGGAATTACAAATGCTCATCCTTTATCTTTTGAATATAAAAGTTGGTGGAAGGAACAAAGAGAAAGATGTCTAAATGGTTATTCAGTTGGAGATATTCGTATAACCGGTGACTTCTACTGGTATTTGAATTTCTGGAAAATAAGGGGCCGAAGCACTTCTACTACTGGAAGAAAAACCTTAATTTCTCCGAAATTTCTTGATATGGATCTGGAATATTTTAATATTCTGGAGAGAGCAAAAAAAGAAGGAAAGCATATTGTAGTAGCCAAGGCCAGACAAAAAGGTTTTTCGGAAAAGCATGCATCCTTAATGGGCAAGGAGTTTACATTTTTTCCCCATTCTCAAACTATTATTACCGCTGGTGAAGAAAAGTATTCTAATGCTACCATGCGTATGTGTGTTAGAGGATTAAATTCCTTAAAGGATACTGAGTTTTATAAAAGACGGCAACCTGATACATTGGAGTATTGCATGGCCCGATATAAGGTAATTCAAAATGGATCTCCTTTTTGGAAGGGGTTTCATAGTGAGATCTACAACATAACTTCTAAGAATAATCCCCAGGCGACAATAGGAAAATCCCCATCATTGATAATTTTTGAAGAAGCTGGTAGGTTCCAGGGTCTTGTCGAGGCTTTCAAGTATATTCAACCTGCATTGGAAGCTGAAGGGCAAACAACAGGATTTGCCATACTTGTTGGCACTGGAGGAGATATGGATAAAGGTGCAGCTGAACTGGAAGAGATTTTTTATAATCCCGAGGCATATAACATGCTTTCTTTTGATAATAAATGGGAAGAAGAAAGTGGAGATAAAATAGGTTATTTTTGTCCAGCATGGTATTATAAGTTAATTGACAAAGAAGGTAATTCGAAAAAAGAAGAATCTCTCCAACTCATTGAACAATATAGGGAGACTGCACGTAAGTCTAAATCTGCAGATTCGTATGTCACTACTATTACACAGGATCCTATAGTTCCCAGTGAAGCATTCATGAGGACTGGTGGGAATATGTTTAACCAGGCATTATTGAATCAACAGTTTACAATAATCAGGAATAACAAAGCATTGTCAAATATGGCTGATAAAGGTAGGCTTAAATGGATAAAAAGTATTGATGGAACAAAAATTAGTGTAGAGTTCATTCATGATAATGATGGTGAATTGCTTGTTTTTGAACATCCTGATGTAGATAATCTTGGAAAAGCTTTTTTGAATCTTTATGTAGCAGGTACTGACTCTTATGACAAAGATGAGGCAAATACTTCTGACTCGAAAGGATCATGTTCTATTTACAAGATGTTTAAGGATTCTAATTCAACATCAAATATTTTTGCTGCAAGGTACACGGACAGGCCAAGAACTGCAGAGATATTTTTTGAAGAAACAGCAAAGCTTTGTTATTATTATAATGCACCTAATTTAATAGAATGGTCAAACATATCTATTTTTAATTGGTATAGGCTAAATGGCTTTGAAGGATTTTTGAAAGAAAGGCCAATGATAGCTTATGCCAATATTAAAGAAACAAAGGTAAGGAACAAGTATGGTGTGGATCCTGGAACTAAAACAGAATGGTTGGTAGTATATAGGGATTACATTGAGGAGTATTCTGAAGTCATGTATGATTCAGAGCAGATTGAAAAAGCTATAAAATTTAGGAATGATAAGAAATATAACTGTGATATTACTATTTCTTCTTCATTAGCCATTATTCATGCCAAGGATAACATAAATATTAAAATTAATAAAGACCAACACAAAACAAAAAAAGAAGAATTTTTTCATTACAAATCTTCAGGAGATGGACAGTTGGTAAAACATTTTTAAAGAAAAATCATGGGACTTCCTAATCAAAATATACCCGAATCAAAAAAAGACAAAGCCTGGATGAAAAGATGTGCATCTGCTATTGTTAATATGGGTTATGTGTCCAGAAATGCAAAAATGAAGGATAAGTTTTGTTATGATATGTATAATGGAATTCAGGATGAAGGAAGTTTTGATTATTTGAGAAAAGTAGGAGATTATGAATATCCCGCTAAAGTAAGATTCGTTCCATTACTAAGGCCTAAATTAGATCTACTTAGGGCTGAAGAAACAAAAAGGCCATTTAATTGGAGGGTATATACTGTTGATTCTACTTCTATTAATGACAAGAATGAAGCAAGATTCAAGGCAATCATAAATCAGATGTCTGCATCTAAAATGCAAATGGGCCAGAAACATCAAGAAGCACTTGAGCAGTTAGATATGATGAAGCAACAAATTGCTCAGATACAAGCTAAGGCACAAGAATCAGGAGAAGAAATCCCCCCTGAGATGCAGATGAAATTAAAAATGGCTGAAAAGGAAGCTGACATTGGTAAATATGTTATCAATAATCAAAATTTAATAAACAGTCAGGACCTGGAAGACATAGAAGTTTATTTTAAATATAAATACCAGGATTTTTTAGAAAAGATTGCTGAAAGAGGTTTGAAATACATGATTGCCAATTACAACTTGAAAGACCAGTTTAATATGGGATTCGAGGATAGGTTATGTACCGATAAGGAATATTATTTCGTAGATTATGAAGAAGGGCAGCAATTAAAGGATCCATTTGTGCGAAAAGTAAATCCTTTGGGATTTTATTATGCAGCTGATAGCCAAGTGCAATGGGTAGAGGATGCAAGTTGGTGCATGGAAGAAAGATTTATGACTATTAATCAGATCATTGACGAATATGGAAATAAGTTGGGATTTGATGATATGGAAAAGATAAAAAAAAGATCAGAATTTATTAGCACCCAATCAACTTATGGATATGGATATAATGGATCTAATGACGGAACAAATACAGGAATGGGAATGGGTGATGTCGATGGATGTTCAGATGGATTATATGCAGGTTCAGAAGAATATGCTAATGTTGTAAGGGTTTGCAGATGTTATTGGCAATCTCCCAGGAAATTGAGATTTAAAAATTCTCCAAACAAATATAAAGAAGGATCTTCTTATACTCATATGCTTTCTGAAGATGAGAAAATAAGAAGCGACAAGGGAGAGACAGAAGATTCTGGTTATATTAATGATATCTATCAATGCACTGTAATTGATACTGGTATTTATGTCGATTTTAAGAAAAAGGACATAATAAGGTCATCAGAAAATCCTGCAGAAGCTAAATTGCCTTATGTTGGCAAGGCTCATAATTACTATACGAAAAAACCTTATTCTCTTGTTTGGGCCGCCAAGGATGTGCAGATCTTATACAATATAGTTCATTATCATAAAGAATTGGCATTAGCTCTTTCTGGAGCTAAAGGGTTCATAATGGATAAGTCACAAGTTCCTGAAGGCATGTCTATTAAAGAATGGATGTATCAAAGAAAATTAGGAGTAGGATGGATTGAATCTGTAAGATCTGGCATGAACCGGCAACCTACATTTAACCAGTTTCAAAACTTTGATGATTCTTTAGGTCCTGGAATTCAAGCTTTATTTACTATGCTTCAGCATCTAGAAGAATTGGCATCTAGTATTACCGGAGTAAGCAGGCAGCGTATGGGAACAGTTGCCCCAACGGACCAGGTTGGATCAAATGAACAGGCTGTAAGTCAATCGGCTTTGGTTACTGAAATAATATTTCATGAGCATGAAGAAACAAAGAGAAATGTTTTTCAAAAACTTATCAACCTTACTCGTAAAGCATGGAAGAAAGGAAAACATGGATCTTATGTGTTAGGAGATCTTGATCAAGGTATTCTGGATGTTCCTCCAAAGGTAATGGAAAGGGCTGACTATAAAGTATTTGCTTCAGATAGTGGCAAAGAAGAAAAAGCTATGCGGGAATTAAAGATGATGGCGGCACAAGAACATGCTAAAGGCCTTCTTACTTTTGGAAACCTGGTAAAACTCTACAATGTAGATTCTTTGTCTGAATTGGAAGCTTCTATTTCCAAGTATGAAGAATTGGCAATGAATAAGATGGATGCTAATAAACAAGCAGAACATGCTAATCAAAAAGAATTAAAAGATCTTGACAACCAGGTTAAGATAATGCTTGACAAGCAGGCTGATGAAGCAAAAATGTTTATGGCTCAACTAGAACAAGCGAAACTTGAGTTTGAAAAAGAGAAGTTCCAAGTAGAAGAATCCAGATTATCTTTAAAAGATACTGGAGATCTTGAAGTTGAAAACAAAAAAGCTGATGATGATTTTTCAATGGAAAAAGCTTATTTAAATCAACAGAAAAAAGAAGCTTTACAGGACTATGAAGTCAACAAAGCAGAACTTGCACTTAAAGGTGTTGAAGCTACTGAAAATCTAATTGAGGAGAATAGAAAACATAAGCAAAAACTAAGAGATTAAAAAAAATTGATATATTTGTTTTTTAAAGAAACCTAGAATCAAGAATAAAAAGAAACATATTTTATATGAAAGATACTGAAAAAGAAAACATTGACAGTACAGTAGATACGTCTACAGATGTTACTGAACCCGCTAATTTAGATGCATTAATAGCACCGGAAGGTAATTATGATTCTAGTATAGACGGAGAAACTCTTTTGGGTGCAGAATCTGAAGATTCCTTGTTGGATTCTTCAAAAGATGAAAATCTTGCTCCAAATATTGACAAAGAATTAGAACCAACAAAAGAAGTTTCTAAAAAAGAAATTCCTTTAATAGAAGCTCCTGTCACTGAAAAGGCAGTTGCAGATACTAAAGAAACAACTTCATCAAGTTCTGACTATTGGAAAGAACCGTTTGCTAAATTAAAAGAAGAGACCGAAGGATATGAGATTCCAGAAGATCTTTCCCAGGAAAATTACTTAGACAAGCTAAAAGAGCATTGGTCAAAGGATCCTGTTAAAGAAATTCATCCTGACTTGCAAAAGATCCAGAATGCTATTAATGAAGGAGCTGATCTTTCTTCTGTCTTAAAAGATTTAACAACGGATTTTGATATTTTAAGACTTGGTGACAAAGAACTTCTATCACTTGATTATACTCAGGACAACAAAGATTGGGATGAGGATAAAATTAATCAGGTTTTAGAGAAACTAGATAATGCCGGAATGCTTGAAATAGAAGCACAGAAGGTGAGAAATAGAGTTCGTGATTTTCAACAAGCACGTCTTGAGAACTTAGAGGTTGAAACAAAGGCCAAACAAGTTCAAGAGACTGCAAAAATAAAATCCGAAAGAGATGAACAGATAAATCTCGCACTAGATACCTTAAATGGTATGGATGAAGTATATGGATTACCAATAAGCAAAGCTGAAAAGGTGGAATTCTCTGATTACTTCAAATCTATTGTTACCCCCGACGAAAGTGGTATAGCACCAATGTTTCAAATGTTGCAAAGCAACGAAAATTTGGTAAAAGTTGCCGCTATGATGTGGAAAGGTGATGATAAAATCAGAAGTGCAATAACTGAAGCTAAGGAAAGTGGAAAGAATGCCTTTAAGGACAAACTTGACAAAGATCCTAAGCTAAGTTACAATTCAGGGAGTCCCGTTGACTCCACGAAAATAGATCTAGAAGCATTATCCGCTCCAGAGCGGTTAACTTTATAGATCAACAAATAAATTTAATTTTAATTAAAAATCTAATAAAATGAAGATTATTGGAACTGGAACTTATGATGCAAACAGGACCACTATGACGAATTCATTGGCGGCAGCTTTATTGACAAAGCCAGAGATTTCGACTAATGTGGTTAACTTGTTTGAAGATAATTTCACTGCATTTTCCTCATATTTAGCTCGTAAGGGTTTGACTAAAAAAGGTCTTACTCCGGACATGAGCACTTCTGATTTCAAGGTAATTGGAAATAGGAAGTTTATGTGGGCAGTGAAAGGTTATCCTTTTAGGAAAGGAACAATATTGTTAGCAGCAGATCCTGCAACACCAACCGTAGAATTTGATTGTACAAGTGCTCAGCCTGGTGTTAATCAGACTATATTTCAGCTAACTTTAGATACTAATTTCTTTTCGCCAAATGATACTTTAGAATTGTCGGATCATCGAACAATTCTTCAAGTGTTAGATGAGTATCCCGTAGAAGTGACCATAAGTGGTCAGCCAGGATGGAGATATCAAGTAAGGTTGGTAACTAACATAAATGGTTCTTATTGTGACTGTAATTTGGTTGCAACAGGATCAGAAGTTGGATTCAGCTATACTGCGTTTCCTGAATTGAGTGAAACTGGATATGAGAAAAATACATTCCCAGAATGGCATACTAACTATATGACTATTCAAAGGATGCAATTTTCTACATCCGGATCAGCTCAAAATACTGTTCTATGGGTTGAACACAATGGCCAAAAACTTTGGTTTAAGGTTCAAGAAATGGACATGATGAGAAGGTGGGCTTATGCTAGAGAAAATCAACTCTTGTTTGGTCGAGCTACTATTGATGCAAATGACAACGTATTTTTACGTGACATCAAAGGTAGGGAGATTATTCAGGGAGATGGACTTATAGCACAAGGTGATTCTTCTTTGAAATTTCAGTATAACACGCTGAATATTAAGACGCTTGAAAACATTATGCAGAATCTTCAATTGCTTACAAATGATGATGGTTTGACAGAAGTTTTCGTAATGGGCGGCCAAGCTTTCGTTTGGAATTTCCAAAGGTTAATGAGAGATGTGTTTAAGTATGACCCACAACCTCTATTTGTTTCCGCTGGAGACAGAGAAAAGGGTGTAAAAGTTGCTTTTAACAGCTATGAAATGGCAGGAGTTAAGATTGTCGTTGCATGGAATAAAGCAATGGATGCTGCTTGGAGACCTCAGCAAAAAGACATCTTTGGAACTAATCTTGAGTCTTACAGAGGGTTCTTTGTATCCCTTGGTAATACAATAGGTGGTGACGCAAATGTTGAGCTTATTGCTCTAGGCAACGGTGCAGATGATCGTAGGTATGTTAAGAAAATTATTGATGGTATGGCTTCACCTGGTGGAAGTGGAAGAAAAGAATACTCTTCCAACTCTGTAGATGGATACCAATGCCAGATACTTTCTGAAACAGGCCTTTGTTTAAAGAATCCATTTGGGTTCGCTGAGCTGTACAAGCCTGTTTAATTGATTTAATAAGATAAAAGAAAAAAAGATGACAGGAAATATCAAAAGACTGATAGCAATTGATAAAAAATATCATGAAGCTCCGGTTTATATTTGTGCTAAAGAGGATCCTCGTACTAAGACTTTGGTTGATTATGAGGGACGCTTGAGTGCTAATGAAAGGAAAGAACTGAGTGTAAAAATAGATGGAGATACCCAATTAAGAGTGTCTCATCTAATGCAGTTTGATCTTGACAACCCGAATGACAAGATATATTTTGAAATTATATCAGATGACAAAATGGTTGCTCCTTCTAAGGAAGAAGTTAATCCAGGATCTCACAGGTATTATATTGAAGATAAAGAATATGAGGCCAGGGTTTCCATTAGCAAAACCAGACTAAAAGCTCAAGCATTTAAGGTCGTTGCCCTTCTTTCATTAGAAGACATGGTCAATTATGCAAGAATTTTAGGAAAGTATGCTTCTGATCTCTCTGCAACTCAGGTTGAAGCTCTTCTTTATGATAAATGTGAAGATAAGCCGAAGGAAATAATTGACATTTCCACGGATAGGGACCTGAAGTATAAGATCCTTCTTAACAAGTTATTAGATAACAATTTTATAACTTCTGTTAATGGGAAATATATGAATGGTACTGAAGTCGTTGGAATAAGTGAAGATTTTTCTATTCAATGGCTTAAGGATCCTAAGAACTCTGCAGTTGTTACACAGTGGATTTCTTCTTTTAGTGGGTTTGAATCACCAAATGTCGCTGCGATATACGAAGATCATGAGACAAAATCAATTGAAGAGCCAGTTTCGACAGTTGCTGTTAAGAGTAAGAAGAGAAAGGGAACTAAAGCAAAAATCAAAAGCAAGTGATTACTACTGCCTTAGATACGTATAAATATTTTCTTGATGGTATCAACAAGGAAAGAACTACTACTGTTACTCCAGACGAGTTTAATCGCCTTATTAATATGTGTGAGGTTGAATGGATCAGGAATAAGTATAGTGAATTCGAGTATATCGAAAAGAGAATAGATGATCTAAGGATATTGGAAGTCCGTGATGTTATTCCTAATACTGGTACGCTGGTTTCAGGTGAAGAAATTTTTATTCTTCCCTATAATGCTGTAACCAATGTTAGTACTTCCGGGAATCCAACAGGACAAAATCATGGATATATGTATATGCTTAATGTTGCCTGGAAAATTCAATATGTGGATAATGAATGCTGCAAGACCGGTGAATCTAAATGGATCCCGTCTAGAACCATGAAAGCTAATTTTGAATGGGAAATACAAGATGACCCATACAATAAGCCGAAAGATGATAGACTGTATCATAAGATCATTGCGAATCAGGTAGAATTATACACAGGCACAAATTCTTATGGGATAGAAGTTAGGTTTGACTATTTAAGGTATCCCAGGGTGATTAATGTTCCTACATCAGCCAATCCGGTTGATATAGTTTCTGAATTGCCCTTACATACCAGAGAAGAAGTCATCTCAATAGCTATCAGGAAAGAACTTGGAAGAATTGAGTCTCCGAGATATCAACAGCAAATGATTGAAAATGCTCAAACAATTACTTAAATTCAAACAATTTTAAATCAAATATCATGCTTAGAAGACATGCAGATAAATTGCTAATTAATGGTGGTTATGCCGATGTTCCTATTGGAACACCAACTGCCACAAACATTAACATAACTGGTTATGGCATACTTGACCAAGCATTCATAGTGAGTGCAAATAAGATCTGTTCTGCTGTAGAAGTGCAACAAGAACAGGATGTAACAGTAATAATCCCAACATCTTGCGAATGTCCGTATGAGTGGTGTCTAACTATAGTTTGTTTACCAAACTTGCAGTTATATGAAACTCAGAACACATTTGCTAGTTCAAAGGTTTATTGTTATGAAGATCCAGCTGGAGGAACTCCGGTTGACACAGTTGCGGCTGCAGCGATTGCAGCTTACATTAATGCTGACCCTTTTGCTTGTGTAACTGCTACCGTAACCGGTGCAGTAATTACACTAACATCAAATGTTGGTACTAATGGGTTTGAGGTTTATTCCTCATCAGCAACAATCCCGGCCCCAACTACGGCTCATGTACAAGAAGTACTGGGCATAGATGCAATGACTAGGATATTCCCTATACACCCAGGAGACTTTGGCTCACAACCAACGCTTCCTTATACTCCGGATTTTACAACTACGGGCTATTGTAAATGGAATGTTACTATCAGGGGCCAGGAGGATGTTCAAGATGTGGACGGTGCTAATCATTGGAACGAATATGAGAAAGAGTTAGATCTCTATATTTGGGACGATGGTACAGGTGCGTTTACAACACTTGACGGTCTGATTGATACTGTGCTTGGAACATAGTGAATGTTCTTGAGCTTTCAATAAGTATATCTCTATTCTGCCTCGGTATTCGTGAGGTAACTGATGACATCGGTGGCAGAATAGGATATCCTTTGAGAGAGTTCGTATTAAAAAAAGAATTTCCATTATGGATTCTTAAACCGACTATATTGTGCATAACATGCATGGCCAGCTTTTGGGGTTCTTTGGCATATTTCACTCTTTCCTTTTTAGAAGTAGGATGTGATTGTTTGTTGAAGATAGAGACCTGGATAGTTTGGATCATTGTTTGCCTTTCAGTATCTTTCTTGAATACCCTTTTATGGGAATTGAGAAACAAGGTTTTAGGAGTTCAGTAAAAGTACATCAATGGCAAAGACATTAGCTGAAATAGGATATAGCATACGAAATCAAATAAAAGGCTATTTTTCTACTGATGACGAGCGAATTTCTATTGAATTTATTTATGCTAAAGCATGGGACATAAGGTCCATGCTCATCAAAGAGGAGTATAGAAAATTCAGACAACTAAATGACCAGGATTATATTTCTGAATGCTGCCTGGAAGTTTGTTGTGATGAAACTGTTTGTGAAGGAGAAGATTCCCTGGCAAAAGATCATTATGTCAATATTCCCACATTAGAATCTGCTCTAGGATATAATGGAGTCAAGTATTTTGGAACTACAGACAAGAAGACTCCCTTTAGAAGAGTAAATTATCCAGGTTATCTTTATAGTGACTATGAGTCCTATACCAAGAACGTTCCTACATATACGTTAGTAGATACCAAAGCATTTCTTAAAAATCTTCCTACCGATACACTTAAATTTATATGTATCATAGGTATCTTTGAAAACCCAAGAGGTCATTGTGATCCAGAAGACGCTTTTCCCATTGCACGGCATTTGGTTCATAAACTTGAACTAATCGCTGTCAAGCAACTGATGAGTACAATCGTTATTGGGCCAGATGAAGTAAACAATGCCAGGGACGACTCACCAGCACCCATAAACCAAGCTTCTAAACCTCCTGGTCAAACTTCTAATACTCCTCAGAATGGCTAGTCATAGTTTAGAGAAAACAGAAAAAAGATCTGGTCATGTGACTATACAGACTCCTGTATATATTGGAACACATATGTTTAAGATTAATGAACAATATGAATTTTCTGAAATTCAATGGTTTTTAGTTGGATGTGGATGTGGGGGGCAGAAAAAGGAAAGTGTGAAATACTATCTTATCACAGTAGGAAAAAATAAATTTTCTGTAGATGAAAAACATATTGTTGAAACAAACGTGGCCATTCCCAAGGTTTCTCAAAGCTTTGACACAGCCCGAAGAGATCAGTATAGGTATCCAGGAACTGATTTTTCAAGTATTGTTGCTCATCCGAATCCCAATGCCATCTTAAAAAATGCAAATGAACAAGCTACAGACAGATATCATCATAATGACTGGTCATGAAATATAGAACTTGGATAAATAAAGGGTTTCGTTTTGGCTACAAGGTAAACTTGCTTGATGATGTTTTGGATATAAAAAGATTTACAAAAAGAACATTTTCCAGCTTTAAGGATCTTTTTAAGCTTAACAGGGAGAGGAAGGCTAAAAAATTGGCAAAAGATATATTTACTGACTTTTTAAAGTTGTTGACTGAAGATCTTATTGAAAATAATAACATATTTGTCTTTCCGGAGAAGAGCTTTGGATATGTAAAGATCTCCAATACGGCAAATATATCCAGAAAAGATTATGTATATAATATTGAAAGTGATGGAAAAATCTTTACACCAAGAATTAAATTAGACCAAAGAATCTTTAATAGAACCAGGAAGCATTATAAGATTAGATTTAATCAATTGCTAAGATGCAAGATGTTTGATTTAATAACTAGTGGACATAAATACTAAAATAAAATGATTGACGTAAAGGCGATGGGTAAAAATCCAATACAATATTTATTAGGAATTTGTATAGTTGTGATTGGGTATTTATATGTAGACGTAAAGGATACGATGCAAATCCAAATAGATGACCTAAAAGAAGACGTAGTAAGGCTTCAGAATGATAACAAAGAACTAACTGACAAGTATGTGGAACTGGCTAAAAGTATTAATAAGTAGTTTGCTAATTGGGTGCAATCAGGGTGCTGAACCAGAACAATGCGAAGTACCCCCGACTAATTATGATTCCCTATTTAGTATAGGCGATTCTGTATTGGTGGACTTTTATATATCACAAGCACAACAAAAGCTATACCACGATTCACTCACTGGTACTTTAACGGACTACAAGTTGAAGCTCCAGCAGAAACAGATAAAAGAGGAGCGTGAGCGTATAGTTTACCGGGATACTATAATATACCGTAAGGAGTTTAAAACGCTCTACACGACCTTATATGACACCATACGCGACACCGTGTACGTTACTGATACAATCCGGGATACGGTATATGTAAAAACTAAAAGAAAACGAAGATGGAGATAAAAGCACGTAAAAGAATGTTCAATTGAAAAGATAATGGGTAGTTTTAATAATCCTGCGAATACAGTGAACCTGAATGTTTCAGGACAAAGTACAAGTAGTAAATGTGATAATTGTATTAATGTTCCTCCTTTAGGTGATGATGGATCCAAGAATTGCTTTGAAGCTACCTCTATTGAACAAGTTAATTCTGGTAAATATGTTTCGGTTAGAAATGTAGCAGCAAGAATAGCCAGGAATGTCAAAAATAAAAACTTTGATGTATATGATGTTGCAGAATGGGCAGGTGAATGTGAGATTGACGAAATAGGTCAATATGAAGGTTTTGCAAAATATAGAAATGTTTCTATATGTGTAAAGCATAATAAAGCTTATCTACCTTGTAATATCTATAGGGTTTTGACTGTATATAAGGATAATTGTGCAATTCCGGCTTATGAATGGGATGGTGCATACTTGAGGTTCAATTTTGACGATCCTAATACATTCAACAAGGAGTATACTATAGAACTAGACTATTTAGGTATAATGGTTGATGATGAAGGGCTTCCAATGATACTGGAAGGGCATCAGGAGGCTTGTTATTGGTATATTTTAACAAAATTGTATTTTGAAGACTTTATGAATGGCCTAATAGATCAAAACAGATACACCCTTTTGCAAGACAGATTAG